>OIYG01000490.1_pt1 | contig 38237 bp, 58 predicted proteins | sample 1587861 | NCBI WGS metagenome assembly OIYG01 (sample SAMN03283272) | human gut metagenome | biome: human-associated habitat; material: feces | host: Homo sapiens | place: Peru | collected 2012 | reverse complement strand
CCTGCCTCTGGAAACAACTACAATTTCACACAAAACAATTATTCACCTAAGGCACTGTCGAGGATTGACATTTATCGTCAGACGAAGAATCAGTTCTCGGCGTTGAAAGGATTGGTGGAAACATGATTCATTCATTCGCTATCACCAATTACTTAGGTGATAGGATCAAACTTGACTTGAGGGAGCCTGAGGTTTCGGGCTTCCTCATCAAGTCTGTAACCGGTTTAGGTCCGGTCAAAGCAACTGTTAACACAACAGAAGTCGTCACTAATGACGGCTCTATGTTTAATTCTGCCAGACTGAGTCAGAGGAACATCGTTTTTCAAATCGTATTTGTTGATACGGTTTATGGAGAAACGATCGAGGATGTACGACAGAAATCCTACAAATACTTTCCAGCAAAGAAAAATGTTGAAATCGTCATTGAAACCGATAACCGATATGTACGAACAAGCGGTTATGTGGAGTCCAATGAACCAAACATTTTCAGCTCACAGGAAGGGACATCGATCTCGATTATTTGTCCCGACCCATTCTTCTATTCAGCCGGAGAGGATGGAAACAATGTAACGGATTTCTACAGCATTGACCCAATGTTTGAATTTCCGTTTTCGAACGAATCCCTAACGGAACCTCTGCTTGTGTTTGGCGAAATCCAAATCAAAACTGAGGGTGTCATCACCTACTACGGTGATGCTGAAATCGGCGTAACGATCTATATTCATGCTATCGGTCCGGCAAGCAACATCAATATTTACAATACGGAAACCAGAGAAGTCATGAAGATCGATACTGCGAAGCTCCAAAAGCTTACAGGTAAAGGGATCGTTGCAAGCGATGATATCATTATCAACACCTCGAAGGGCGATAAGAGCATTACCTTGATTCGTGAAGGCGTTTCTTACAATATTCTGAACTGTCTGGATAAGAACACCGACTGGTTCACGCTGGCAAAGGGCGATAACATTTTCGCATTTACCGCTGACAGCGGCGTTACTAATCTTCAGTTCAGGATCGAAAACAAAGTTATCTATGAGGGGGTATAACTATGGAACTTTTGGTCTTAAACACTGACTTTGAGTCCATAGCCGTCATAGATACTTACGAATCCATGATATGGACTGATCGATACAATGCATACGGAGATTTCGAAATCTTCTTTGCGATGGATACACAACTCTTACAGTATTTGAAAGAGGACTATTATCTGTGGCTGAAGGATTCGGAGCACTGTATGATTATCGAAGACATCAAGATCAACGCCGACACTGAAGAAGGTAATCATCTTATCATCACTGGCAGATCATTGGAGTCTATTCTTGAACGCCGCATCATCTGGGGACAGCGAATCTTTAATGGAAATCTTCAAAATGGCATCCAGACGATGTTGAATGAGTGCATCATTTCGCCGTCTATTGCAGATCGAAAGATTTCCAACTTTGTGTTCGTGCCTTCTACCGACCCTAAAATTACAAGTCTGAAAATCGACAACCAATACACAGGTGACTGCCTGTACGATGTCGTCAAAGGACTTTGTGAGGAAAACAATATAGGGTTCAAGATCGTACTGACAGATGAAAACAAGTTTGCATTCAGTCTGTATGCCGGCGTTGATCGCTCTTATGAGCAGACAGAAAATCCGTATGTTGTTTTCTCTCCAAACTTTGAGAACATCATCAACAGCAACTATTATTCATCCAGAGCGAGTTTTCGAAATGTGACTCTGGTCGCAGGAGAAGGTGAAGGGGCAGCAAGGCGAACTGCTATCGTTGGCTCAGCCTCAGGGCTTGACCGGCGTGAGCTTTTTACAGATGCTCGTGACATCTCATCCGATACTGAGGATGGGACTCTTTCCGATGCAGAATATATGGCGCAGCTTCGGACAAAAGGTTTGAAGAATCTGGCAGACCATATTGTAACCACTGCATTCGAAGGAGAAGTTGAAGTTACTCGACTTTTCAAATACGGCGAGGACTTCTTTATCGGAGACATCGTTCAAATCGCCAATGAATATGGCAATGAGGGATCAGCTTACATTTCAGAGCTGGTCATCTCAAACAGTGAGGAAGGATTGTCGATTTATCCGACCTTCAAAACTATTTCAAAGTAAGGAGGGAGAAACTGAATGAGCGTATCAAGCGGATTTTTCAATTCACTTAACGGTGACCGCAAATACAATGCTGCACAGATGTCAGCTATCTTTGACGGACTCATCATCGATGGTGTATTTGCTTCTATCGGAACCGCTTTTGCTGTGAAGGCGGCAGGCGGTCTTACCGTGAATGTCGGTATCGGCAAAGCCTGGTTTGACCATACATGGACGGTCAATGACAGTATCCTGCCGATGACAGCCCCGGAAGCAGAGGTGCTTCTTGATCGTATCGATGCCGTGGTTCTGGAAGTAAACGGAATGGAGTCAGTTCGTGAGAACACCATCAAATTTGTCAAGGGTAATCCGTCCAGTGCACCGTCGAGACCGACTTTGACGAACGAGGGAAATGTCCATCAGTACCCTCTCTGTTATATTTACAGAAAGTACGGCACTGCGGTCATTAACCAAGCCGACATCACACCTATGGTTGGCACAGAATCTACTCCATTTGTAACCGGCATTCTTCAGACGATCAGTTTGGACGAGCTGCTTGGCAAATGGCAGGATGAGCTTGATCGGTTTACTGATGCACGATCTCAGGAAGTCGATGACTGGATTGCTCAGGAGGAAAGCGATTTCACGGCTTGGTTCAATAAAATGACAGCGGACCTCCAACAGGAGCAGACCGTTCTTGACCAGTGGATCGCATCTGAACAGGCTGATTTTCTTGCCTGGTATAACCAGATGAAAGACCAGCTCGGCGGCGATGTCGCCGGTAATCTACAACTTGAGATCGACAAGGAAGAAGTCAAACGGATTTTGCTGGTTGGCTTCGAAGACGGAACCAAAGAGTTTTCGGACGACGGTACGGTTATCACTTCTACTGCAAGTGACGGCAGAACTTTGACGAAGACTTTCTCTGACGGATTCCTGACAATGACAAATGTGCTGAAAAGTGCAGCGGGAGCAGAAGTGGCGAGAGCCGTTAAGACTTTTGACTCCGATGGCAAGCTTATCAGCACCATTGTAACTTATTCTTAAAGCGAAAGGAGAACAATCAAAATGGCAGAAGAAGATCTGATTTTCGGTAAAAACCGACACTTTTTCGGCGGCATTGAGCCGTCCAATATGCTGACATTTACTGCACATGGCGGTATGACTCAAGGACAGTATTGTGTTTTAATCACAGCTACACTTCCTAATGACACAGTAGTAAATGAACAGACACTCTGCACCGTGAAAGGTGCGATTATCCGAAGGAAAACGACTGATTATCCGAAGGATGAATTTGACGGCGATCTTGTCGCTGATATTAAGGAATCCACAACTTTTCTGGATTTTGGGCTGTCATCTACCGGAACCTACTACTATGCAGCTTTTCCTTATACCACACAGGGCGTGTACAACCGAAACAAGTCTAATCGCGCTGTAGTAAACGAACCGGACCCGATGCAGGAGTTTTCCGCTAAGTCGGTATATGACTTGGCATCTAATACCGTTGAGGTAAAAATCACGGCGAAGCTTCCGAGTGGCGTTGCCGGTGCGGTTATCCGTAGGAGCACGACTGGTTATCCGACCAGTGAAACGGAGGGCGAACTGTTCAAGAACATCACTGCCAACGGCACTTATACGGATATCAATGTGACAGTCGGAGTGGTGTATTACTATTCTGCATTCCCTTACACCAGTACCGGTGCCTATAATCGCAGCGAGGCGAACCGAACCAGTGTTACCCCGAAGAAGAGAGATTATCTGTTTGGTTACGATTTGGTGAAAGCGACTTCCAGCCCCACCGGGCGAGTAACTTATCCTTCTGACGTGGATAATGCGGCATTTACTCCGGCAGCTATGAATTTCCACACCGATGAGTTCAACTATGGTGGTTGGGCGTTTGATCCTGGTGAAAAGTTCATGCCTCGTCCTTGTATGCTGACTTATGCAGGCGTTGTAGATCACTATCTCAATCCAAATGACTATACCAAGAAGGTCGACGGTTCTACTTCTAAGGCTGCGGATACCTCCTTTGGCGGCAACGCCATGATGGAATGGCCGAAGATCTATACAAAGCGTTGGGAATCGAATGGTGTTTACCATTTCCGCTGCTCCGATATTCCTCAGGACGATACTTGGGATTGCTTGTGTAACTATGACCGTAATGATGACCAGATCGACCATTTCTATACTCCCATCTATTTCGGTTCTCTGGTTTCCGGTAAGCTGCGTTCTATCAGCGGTGCAGCTAACAGCGTAAACACCACGGCGGCTAACGAAATCGCCTGTGCAAAGGCAAACGGCAATGATTGGTATACCGAGGTGCTGGCGGACAGACTGCTGCTTCAGGATCTGTTGGTTATGATGGCTCGTTCTACCGAGTGTCAGACTGCATTTGGCTACGGACGGTGCAAGAGTTCCAATAGCAATGCTATTGCCCCCGGTACGATGAACACCAAGGGTATGTTCTGGGGTTCCAATGACCAGACTTCCGGCGTGAAGGTCTTCGGTATGGAGAATGTCTGGGGTAATCTGTGGCGTCGTACTGCTGGCTGGATCAATGCCAATGGAACGCAGAAGGTCAAGCTTACTCGTGGTACTCACGATGGTTCTACTGCAACCGACTACAACACAGACGGAAACGGTTATAAGACGATCGCAAATGCTACTCCGGCTGGCAGTTCCGGCGGCTACATCAGCAGCATGAAGACGGAAGCATTCGGACGGCTGCCTGTTATTGCAAGCGGTTCCAGCAGCACTTATGAGGCTGACGGCATGTGGTACAATAACAGCCAGGTCAATTATGCGTTTGTCGGCGGCGGCTGGGACTATGACCTTTTGGTCGGTCCTTTCTCCGCTACTCTGTACAATACGGCGTCCACTTCGAGCTCGGACTATGGCGCGGCTCTCTCTTGTAAACCGCTTGCCGCTGCGTAAGCAGCGAGGAGAGGACGGGAGAACCTTAGGTTCGCCGGGTAAACGAAAACAATTAAATATTAGGGGTATACACTGCGCCCAGCGCGTATGTCGGCGGCAACTGGAACAATGACCTTATGGTCGGTCCTTTCTACGCTAATCTGAACAATACGGCGTCCAATTCGAACTCGAACAATGGCGCGGCTCTATCTTATCCATAAGAAGCTCTCTATAATGCAGTGTATGCCGCCATTTCAAAATGGCAAGAGATATCCGCATCTCTTCCTCACCACTTGGTGAAAATTAACTCGGTGCAAGCATCTGTGAGTAGCTGAGAATAAGTCGAAAGCGGATGAGAGGATAAGAGAGAACATGAAATCCTATAACCACTTGTACGAAAAAACAATATCCGAAACGAACCGACGGTACGCTCTGTCTCAAGCAAAGCACAGCAAGAGATTCCGTAAAATCATGAAACACCGGCACATGTCTGACGATGCCGCAGTTGAACAATCCTTAGACTGGATAGTCAACTACGAAAACGCCGAGCATGTGCCGGTTTACATTTATGATGGGATTACTCGCAAGGAGCGCACTATTATTGTCCCTACGATGGAAGAGCTGCTTGTTCAGCATTGCATCGTAAATGCCATGAAGCCGATGTTCTGCAAGGGAATGTACGAACACAGCTATGCCAGTCTTCCGGGCAGAGGTGCCCATAAAGGAAAGCTGGTTATTGAGAAGTGGATCAGGATTGACCCGAAGAATTGTAAGTATGTCCTCAAAATGGATATTCGCCATTTCTTCGATTCTATTCCACATGATCGTTTGAAAGCCAAGTTGAAGAAGACCGTTCATGACGAGAAGATGTTGGAGCTATTATTCCGCATTATCGATGTTACAGAGGTTGGTATTCCACTTGGCTTTTATACTTCTCAATGGCTTTCTAACTGGTATTTACAGGGTTTAGATCATTTCATCAAGGAGCAGCTCTGTGCCGTGCACTATATGCGCTACATGGACGATATGGTCATTTTCGGAAGCAACAAGAGGGTTTTGCACCGCATGAGGCAAGCAATTTCCGATTATCTGGAAATGGAGCTTGGCTTGGAACTTAAAGCGAATTGGCAAGTCTTTCGCTTTTCTTATGGCAACAACCAGGGGCGTGATCTGGACTTCATGGGCTTTCGTTTTTATCGTAATCGAACGATTCTTCGAAAATCCATTATGTACAAGGCCACGAGAAAAGCTCGCAAAATCTCCAAAAAGGAGAAAGCAACCATACTCGATGCTCGGCAAATGTTGTCTTATCTTGGGTGGATCGACTGCACCGATACCTATTTGATGTATCGGAAGTGGATAAAACCATGTGTTAGCTTCCAGCAATTGAAGCAAAAAGTTTCACGATATGACAAATACGATGAGAAGCGGGTATATCAAAAACTCGTCAGTCTTTACACTGCGAAAGGAGGAAAGTCGCATGGAGTTAAATTACAAATATGCCGAGAGCACAGTCCAACCGACTGCACTTGAGGTTACTGTTGGAACCGTATATCTCCGCAAGGACATTACGAGTATTACACGAACTTCAGAACAGGGCGATAAAACCACTTACTGGACTTATCAGGAAGCGGCGTTGACCCCTCAGGAGTTCAATGAATACACCAATCTGCTTATGGCTGAAAACGCCATTAAAGGTACAAATGATTCGGACAACATTGTTCAGATCATGGCAGGTCAGGAAACTGGAGATTCCCAGCAGCTTGCTATCATGGAAGCAATTGCTGATCTGTACGATGCCGTCGCAGCAATGATTCCTGAATGAGGAGGTAGCAAAAATGGTCAATCTTTACGCCACGCTTATCATCAATAAGCGTAGAACCTTCGACCAGGTGCCTGAAAAATTTAAGGCAGATGTCGAGGCAAAATTGTTAGAATATGGCTACGATACCAACGGCGATCTTATCGCTGAGGAGGAGTAACCATGTTTTATATTTTATCCAAAATTTTGATAGGAGGTAACAACATGGTAGCACTGTATGTCGCACTCATCATCGCAGGTCGTCGAACCTTTAATCAGGTTCCGGCGAAGTTCAAGGCTGCTGTCAAGGCTGATCTGGAAGCTCTCGGTCTTGACGAAAATGGTAATCCTGTGGATTAACCGAAATTGGCAGGGAGTCTACTTTGCGGTGGGCTCCCTCGCCTAATTAAAAGAGGTTTGGGGTGATATTTCCTACAAGCTTCTTAATTCATTTATGACTTCAAGGAGGATGATACATGGAAATGGAACCCTGGCTGCAAACGCTATTAACCATTTTGGGGACGATACTTGCTTCTTCTGGATTTTGGGCATATATCCAAGAGCGAAGCAAACGAAAAGCTGCTGAGAATAAGCACAACAATCTCGAAACGCAAATGCTCATTGGTTTGGCTCATGATCGCATTATCTATCTCGGTATGACCTACATCGAGAGGGGCTACATTACACAGGACGAGTATGAGAATCTGTATGAATACTTGTACAAGCCTTATGAAAAATTAGGCGGTAACGGTTCGGCTAAGCGAATCATGACAGAAGTCGACCAACTTGCGATTCATAAATCAACTTACAATGCTTGAATTGGAGGTGAGATTATGAGTTACAACATTACTGGTACGACTATCACTTTGACCCGAGGTGATACATTTGAGGCTCTGGTCTCTGCCACCAAAAGGGACGGGACACAGTATATTCCTGTTGCAGGTGATACCATTCGCTTCGCAATGAAAGAGAATTACGATGACCCCCGCCCCCTTCTTGTCAAAGACATCCCGATTGACACGATGATGCTGACGCTTGAGCCTCAAGACACAGCAGATCTGAATTTCGGCAAGTATGTCTATGACATTCAGCTCACAAAAGCAAACGGCAAAGTTGATACCTTTATTTCGAAAGCAATTCTGAAGCTTTCGGAAGAGGTTGACTGAGCATGGGTGGAGTATGCGGAATCGGGTCTATTAAAGGTCGCCTTTCGCCCATTGGAAGCTTACAAGGAGCTTTATCTATACCTGTTGGCGGGGGTTTGGACTGTGATATTTATGAGGGCGAATATAACATCACCCCCAGTGACACTGTTCAGGTACTGCCGACAGCCAACAAACTGCTGAAGCATGATATTGTAATCGAGGCAAACTCCGGAGGTCTTCCCGAAGGGAGTGAGATGGCTACGGACGATGATATTGACGGTTTGATCGATGATATTTTCGGAACCGGAGTCAATCCCGATCCGGACGAGCCCACTTACAGCCCTGATGACATCGCCACAGAAAAAGAGCTGAACGATGCTATTACCGATGTCTTCGGCTAAACACTTTTGTGGTCACAGCAGCGCCAAAACGCTGTGGCAAAAATAATTTTATTCCAATAGGAGGAATGTATTATGGCAGACACTATTAAAATCACTACCCTGGCGCAGTTGAAGGTTGCTCTTCAGGCAGCTAAGACTTATATCGATGGTCAGATCGGCGGCCTGGGTACTATGGCAGGCAAGAGTGAGGTCGCCTATGACGATCTGGCTGCTGCTCTGAAGACTCTGATCGACGGCAAGGCTGCTCAGGCTACTGTCGATACCCTGGTCGGTGCGGATACCGGAAAGTCTGTACGCACCATCTCTTCTGAGGAAGTCGCAAAGATCGTGGCTGGTGCCGACAAGTCTTACGACACTCTGAAGGAGATCGCTGACTGGATTCTGAGTGACACCACGGGTGCTGCAAAGATGGCTAATGACATCACTCGTCTGGATGGTATCCTTGCCGGTATCGGCGGTACTGACGAGGAAGCTACTGTCGTGGCTTATGTCACCAAGATGATTAACGCGCTTGGCATCGGTGACTATGTCAAGACTACCACTATGACTACCGAGCTGGGTAAGAAGGTGGATAAGGTCGAGGGCAGCCGCCTGATGACTAATGCTGAAGGTACCAAACTGGCTGGCATTGCCGCTGGTGCTCAGGCGAACGTCATTGAAAAGATCAAAGTCAATGGCGTTGAGGCAACCCCTGCGGCTGAGGATAAGTCTATTGCTCTGACTATTCCGACCGGCAAGCTTGCTGGCAAGGATATTGTTGCAGAGACTGATCTGGACGCTGCTCTGAAGGAGAAGGTCAACGCCGCTGCTGAGGGCAATCACAGTCATGCAAACAAGGCGTTTCTGGACACCCTGTCTGGTGCTACCGACGAGGAAGTTACCGCTATGTGCACTGAGGTCTTCGGTGCCTAAAGACTGTAAGTCTCTGGGGAGGGCGTAACAGCCCTCTCTAAATCTTTCAAAGGAGCGTGAATCGAATGCCTGATTACAAGCTGGTATCTCTTGAACAAATGAAGATACTTGCCGGAAAGACTAAGTCGTATGTAGACGGTAAAGTAGGTTCCGCCAGTGATATTCAGTCTGGTGACACCGTCAAGACTTTTTCAAAAGATTATAAGACCGTAACGACGGTTTACGCCAATGGGAACCAGCTTGTGAAGACTTTTTCGGACGATATGAAAACAATCACATCGGTTCTCACGGACTCTGAAGGAACGGTCGTTGCAACGGAAACCAAGACACTGTCGGACGATGGACTTACCATCTCTACGGATGTGGTTTACGGCTAATAAATAGCAATACAGGGCAATAGAATGTAGGTTATTTCTGCATTATTCCTACACTTTGGTTAAAAAAGCCAGTGATTACGGGATATTTTGCTTCTATCATAGAAACTTATCACAGTCTAATCACTTCTAAATCCCTGCAATTACGCTGTTTCCAGAGTGGTTAGAAGTGGATAAATGCCGAGAAATGTAGGTAACTCGTGCATTATTTCTACACTACTCATGCATCTATATTCCTACACAAAGTCAGCCTCCTCGTTGTGCTGAGTGCCTTTGTTGGTGCTCCCACTTCGGGGAGGCTTTTCTTTGTTTTTACAAGCTATTTTATTTTTTCGATTTCATCTTTCAACCACTCAAATTCTCTCTGGGTGTAAACCTTTTCGGTGATGTCAGAGATCTTGTGACCGACCATATATTTGATTGCGTACTCGTCAACGCCGTACTTCTTAGCCATCGTCACAAAATGTTTACGACCATCATGCGGTCTATGCTCAGGGTTCAAATTCAATTCGTCTCGAATCATACCAAAGCCTTTTTGGTATCGAGCATAAGTAAGTGCAGTGTTTTTGCTACGAGCATTCGAATTAACATAGTTGAGCAGGTACAGACTTCCAAGTTCCTGAGCCTCTTTATATTTTCGCTCAACCAAATGACGAATCTTCGAGTGAATTGGAACCACACGATCTGTACCGGCATCTGTTTTGATACCGCCTCGGAAAGTCCAGTTTTCCAAATCCACATTCTTTAATTCCAGCAAACCAAGTTCCTGGGGTCGCCAACCAGAATAGCACTGAATGAGCAGGACATCTACAAGCATTTTATCATCAGCGTGTTTCCAAAGCAAGTCCATCTCTTCGTCCGTAAAAGGAATATGCTCGTTCTTAACTGTGACGATTTCTTTGATTGTTTCCTCACTGAGGTTAAAAGTTCGCGAATAGTTTCGGTCAACAAGCTCATACTCCAAGGCATAATCCAACATCAAGTTAAACAAAGACTTAATCTGGTTCTTCATGGATGCACTTGGTGTTTTTTCTTTGTCTCGAACCTTCGATATGCCTTCATCCATACAACCTTTTACATGACGAGCGCGGACATCTTTGACTCGCATATCATATACGGCCGAGCAATACCCCCATGCTGAAGCTACCGAACGAGTGCTTTTAACTGTCTTCTCGTATTCGGCAAGCCATTTCTCGTAAAGCTCTTTCATAGTGATAGACGGTTCAAGGTCGTAAGGGTTCTTATTGTACTCGACGAGAGCAGCGTATGCATCGTTGTATGTTGGAAAATAGGACTCCGGTTTAAGAGGTTTACAGATAGGCCGTCCGTTCGAATCCTTTCCTACACTTATCATAGCTCGAAATGGATTGCGGAGATTCCGATTCTTGATCTCACTGATCTGCCCGAAACCATTTGGCAGTCTACGGCGTTTATTGTTCTTATTTCGAGGTTTTCTTGGCTTTATATTTGGCTGTAATGGAAACCCACAGTGAGGACAAGAAACTGCTTTGTCGCTTACTTGTAATTCGCATTCAGGACATTTTATCAGCATTATTATCACCTTCCCCATTGATTTGCTATTAGTAATCATATATCATAAGTGTAGGAATGTCAACTCCTACATTCCAACTTTTCTTATTAGTTTAGGGAGAAATGAGATATGATTAGTGATAACCAATCAATTTGCCCCAAATGTGGAGGGCAGCTTAAATACTACGATCATGTTCAAAGATTGGTACGGACGAAATTCGGAAACAAAAAATGGGTAGCTATTAGAAGACTTCGGTGCTGTAAATGCCATGCAGTTCATCGAGAGCTTCCTGACTTTATATTTCCGTATAAACAGTATGAAGCAGATATTATTATCGGCGTGCTCGAAGGTCTTATTACTTGTGAAACTTTGGGGTTTGAAGATTATCCTTGTGAAATGACTATGATTCGCTGGCGCTTGTTTCCACCGAGGTTGTTTTTACTAACAGCCGTTCCTAACCTAAAATAGCGATTGAAAGGAGGCAAACGCCAATGGAAGAAATTATATTTGCATCGGGGTCTGTCCCGGTGGCAGTTGCAGCACGAGTCTACGGGAAAGACGCATCCTGGATTCGAGCCGGCATCGTATCTGGGTGGCTGCCGATCGGAAAAGCTACTCGGAGTGGGAAGCTCGTTACGAATTTAGAGGAAATGAACTCTAAGTACGGACGCATCAACTTTTATATTTCGCCTAAGCTCCTCTGGCAGGAGACCGGCTATATATGGAGGGGTGAACGCGCATGAGTACATTGATACGACCAGAACTTTCCGAGACTAATCGTTACTGGATCGAGAAACACCGCTATTACGAATTGAAGCATTTCTGCTTGCAATACCCGTTGTGGCGTCATGCGTACAATTCGTTGATAGACTATCCGGGTTCATGGCCTCAATTAGTGCCGCCCTGCAAAACGAATGTTGTTAGTGATCCCGTTACCAAGCACATTGATGAGAGGCTGTACTATGCCGATCGCATGAAGATGGTGGAACAGGTTGCAAAAGAAACGGACGAAGAGCTTTCATGTTATATTTTGGAAGCTATAACGGAGGGTATTTCATACGACCATTTGAAAGCCAGAACCGGCATCCCATGTTGCAAGGATGTTTATTACGACTTGTACAGACGGTTTTTCTGGCTACTTAGTAAGGAGAGACAGTAATGAAGATTGTAGATATTGCAGTGAAAAAAGTCTATCGCTTCAACTGCCCGAATTGCCAGAGCAGGCTTGAAGCCGACAGCAGTGAGCTGACAGACATCGGAGGTAAAGTAAGCAAGTTCTATTGCCCCGTATGCCGTAAAGACCGATATATAACCTGGTCTGACTTACGGAAGAAGATCGTCTACGAGGGTTCGCAAGAATAACAGTGTCCTTTATGGAGAAGTGAGAGCTGATGCACTATAGCATTGGCTCTTTCTTTTTTTCTAACTTAGATTAAAACCCGGATGGAGGTGACAGGTATATGTGTTAAATTAGTATCTGGAAAAATCCCCGGGTTGAAATTTTTGAAAAACAATTTGAAAGGAGATCACTGTGGAAGTTGTCTATGTAGTTGTCGGAATTATGATTGGGTTTGTCGTCTCATCTATCATTCGCCGAAAACATCCAGTTGGTTTTCTGCGTATTGACAAGTCTGATCCGGACGGACCCTATCTTTTTCTTGAACTGAAAAAGAGCGTTAATGAAATTATAGCTCAAAGAACTATCCTATTGGAAGTGAAGCGTGAAGACTTTATTCCGCACAAATAACACTTCCTTTTATGGAACCCTATTAAAACGAAAGGAGAAACGAATATGGGTGAAGAAAACAGAAGTTTGTTGGAAGAGGAGATCAAAGCCGAAATTAAGCGCTTGGGATCTCTCGAATCTGGAAGCCAGGAGCATACCACGGCAGTGGATAGCTTGACGAAGCTGTACAAACTGAAGCTCGAAGAGGATAAGAATACCTATGAGCGTCTGGACAAGATCGAGAATCGTGAAATCGATCAGGAGTCCAAGACGGCTCAAATGGCAGAGTCTGTCAAAGATCGATACTTCAGATTTGGTATGGCTGCCGCTGAGCTGGTGCTGCCGTTGATGTTCTACGGCGTTTGGATGAGACGAGGTTTCAAGTTCGAACAGGACGGAACTTTCACCTCCCAGACATTCAGAGGTTTATTCAGTCGATTCAGACCGACTAAGAAATAAACCGGTTCCAAAAGCGGAGAGTTCGTGTATGCAACACGTTCTCTTCGTTTTTCTCCTGCTCGAAATTTACAAGGGCTATTGTGAGAGATGTAAAAGTGCTTTTTATCTCTTGATAAAATACTGATGGCCGCTATACTTAATAGTGCCACACAATATCAAGGAGGTAATTTGCAATGAGCTTTTTTAACGACGCGCAGAGAGACGGTTTACTTACTGGACGGTATATTTGCAGTGAATGCGGAGGACTTATGGAATTTGAAGACGAGTGGGAAGATACTTTAGTATGTCCTGCTTGCGGTCACTCCGTCGATTTAGAGCATTATGGTATGGAGAACGATGAAGAATATGATGCTCTATATCCGACCAGAGATCAAATCTGCGACGACTAATTAAGACTATTAGCAAAGGGGAAGGAGTCCTGACGAGGGCTCTTTCTCTTTTCTTTTTATAGGTGATGGATATGCGATACCACTTTGACAAACCGGAAATTTACTTGTCCTTGTATGGCGAGCGTTATATTTGCGAGCATCCGGTTTACAATAGCTGCACTCTCTACAGAATTGAGAAAAGAGGTTTAGCAGTAATTCAGCAACGATTTGACTCCGAGACGAAAAGTACATGGTGGAGCGAAGTTGACCCTTGGATTACTGACGCTTTATATTTGCACCCTGATTTTCGAGAATACTTTGAAATGAGGGCTGGGGCTTGTACGAACGGAATATACCCTACTGTAACGGTTCGCCAAATTATGTGGGCATTAAAAATGAAACCAATTCAGAAAGAACGATGGGAAACCGTATTCGATAGACGGGATATCTAAGCGCAAAAAACGCATCTCCCTTTATGAAAACCATTGAATTTTGAAGGGAGACATGGATTATGAAAACACTAAAGAACAAGCTATATGCTGTAGTATTACTTATTTGTGGGTACTTATTGACAAAGATGCAACAGCGTTAGTATTCTTTGCGTTTATCGCAATACCGTTGTTCTTTGCAAAAGAAAACTGGATTTATTGAGGATTGAGCCGCTAACAACGGCTCTTTTCTTTTCGCCAAAATTACAGCTCCTGTTATGGAAAACGATGCTATTTGAAAGGAGTAAAAGGAGCATGGACGAAATGAAAATTGGTTCTAAATTCACTACGAGCATTATCTCGAAATTGGCGAGTTTGGCAATCCGAAAGAAATTTGGTTATGATGTAAAACTGAATTTGAATGAGGTAAAAGCCACAGTCGTTGACGGAAAGACGCATGTTCATCTGGATATAGATGCCGATCTTGAGAAAGATGAACTTACTAAAATCCTGAAAAGTATTGGTTTGTAAAATCTGAAAGGAGCTGCTAACAACGGCTCTTTTCTTTTGCCGCGCGAAATTTACAAGTCTTATTATGAGAGACGGGTTAGCTCAGTTGGTAGAGCGCCACACTTCCGTGGAGGTCGTCGGTTCGAATCCGATACAGTCTCTCTTGCTTTTTATTTTCGCATGAAAGGAGAAAAGACATGAGCATCGATCAGCTTGATCTAATCTTGTATGACATGTACCACATGGACGCTTGGCTGCCGCCTTTGTTTGGTAAATGGACGGAAGATTATAAAAAAGCGAGTTACTCACAATGGGCTGTCGACGAGCTCAGAGATTTTATCGCCGAACGGATTTACCCTCGAAAAGAAGGGTCTATTGATGAATTCTGTAAGCTCACGCATGAATTCATGATGAAGACCGCTAAGTATGCGAGGGTAAATCCAAACACAAGTCTTATGTTTCGATCTGCCAGTGAAATGGCAGCGAACATTTTAGACCTTCTAAGGGCTATGGAATAACAAAAACATGAAAGGAGAAAAGACATGAGCAAAAACCAAGCAATTCAAAAGTTGCTGCATAAGTCAGGGCTTTGCATCAGGAAATACTCGCCTGTTGCTTTGTCTTTTGTAGCATCAGCCGGCGTTGTGGTTACTGCAATCGCCGCAGCCAAAGCGACCCCACGAGCAGTAGCGTTAGTTTATGCAGACAGCCGCAAAAAGCATGATGGTGATCCATATGCGTACACCAAGAAAGAGGCGTTCATCGCTGCATGGAAATGTTATATTCCGGCAGTGGCATTTGGAGCTTCTACTATCGCTTGCATTATGGGTGCCAATGCCTTAAATCGACGCCAACAGGCATCACTAACAAGTGCGTATGCTCTCGTCCAAGGTTCTTATAAGGAGTATAAGGACAAGCTGAAAGAGCTCTATGGTGAGGAAGCTCATAATGCCATCGTAGATTCTATCGCCAAAGAAAAGTGCAAGGATATCAGTATCTCTGCTAATGGAGGTTGGTACGATTCTTCCCTCGATTTTGGTGAAGGTATGGAACCAGAAGTCTCCCGCACTTTTTACGATAGCTTTTCGCAAAGATATTTTGAGTCAACCATCGAAAAGGTCATTCAGGCTGAGTACCATCTGAACCGCAATTTCATGTTCGCAGGAGTCATCCCACTTAATGATTTTTATGAGTTTCTCGGACTTGAAAAGACGGAACTCGGAGACGCTGTTGGATGGTCAAGCTGTAATGGTGATATTTATTGGATCGACTTTAACCATCACCGACTCACTTTGGATGACGGCATGGAGATCTATGTTATTGACATGGTTTTTGAGCCGACAGCCGAGTGGATGGAAGATCTGTAAGTTCGCAAAAAATACATTTCACTTTATGAAAACGAAAAGGAGGTTTCGCTTTATGAATAATGCAAAATTAGTTAAAATCCTGGGTCTTGTCGCTACCGCAGTAGGTATGGGGGCTACGCTCCTCACTGACTGGGTGAACGAGAAGAAGATGGAAGAAAAAATTGATGAACGCATCAATGAGAAGCTTGCCGCACTTAGCGATGAAGAAGACGAGGAGTCCTAACAAGGGCTCTTCTTCTTTATTCGAACGATATGTGCGATGCAAGCACGGCTGTTTCGATTATTCAACGATATGTTGATGAGCATCTGTTCAGTCCATCGTTCACATGGCCAAAGTATGAATTCAGAAAAAGGTCATATCAGCAATGGGCTGCATATGAAATCTGTGATCGAATCATGGACAAGCCTTTCGACGATCCAATCACCGTCATCGAAAGCTTCATGTTCGAGATGGCTATGTATGCTTGTTACGGCGAGGACGAGCAGCGTAGCTTTATATTTCAGAGCGCAGTCGAAACAGCCGAAGAACTAAGTTTACTATTTGTTTAACCGAAAGGAGAAAAGAAACATGAAAGTTTCATACCAAAACTACCGTCAACAGAAGCAGAGTTCTAAGGTTATGAGATCTTACATTGTACAGGCGGCAGCAAAAGGAGCAACAGAAGAGGAACTCGACATTCTATGCCAAGCGTATCTGCTCGAACAGAAATACGGACTGGCAGTTAATTCGACGACAGAGCGCAGACCACCTGTACGCCGTATCTATGATATTGCGGTTTTTGCCACTCGTGTTGATGCGGAGAAGGTTTATAGCCAAATGCTCGAACTTTCCACTCAATATGGGGCGATCAGCGTAAATGACTATTATGAACTTTGCGGTTTAGAGAACAAAGACTCATACGAGTTAAGAAATTATGGATGGACTAAAGATGCAGTCTTGAACATGAGTGTAGTGCGAATTGGTCCTAATTATGTGATTGATGTGCCTCACATTGTGCAATGTTTTCAGATGAAAGGAGAAAATCATGCCTAAACAAAGTTTAGCAAGCATTGCCAAAGGCGTACGGACGGCAATGAAAAAACATAGTCCGGAAATTCTCACCGGTATTGGAATTGCCGGTATGATTACCACCACTGTTATGGCGGTAAAAGCAACCCCCAAAGCTCTAATTCTGCTTGAAGAGAAAAAAGATGAGCTGGATACGGACAGACTTGAGCCGAAGGACATCATCAAGACGGCTTGGCCTTGTTATATTCCGGCAGCCGTTGTAGGCTCCATCTCTGTCTTCTGCCTAATTGGAGCAAGCTCGACTAATCTTCGTCGGAATGCTGCTCTGGCAACGGCATATACCCTTTCGGAGTCTACTCTAAAAGAGTATCAGGAAAAAGTCGTCGAGACAATTGGTGAGAAAAAAGAACAGTCCATTCGAGACTCTGTGTCGAAAGACAAGATGGTTAAGAACCCTGTTCGAGAGGTTATTCTCACTGAAAGCGGTGGCAACACAATTTGCTATGATGTCTTGTCCGGACGATATTTCAAGTCTGACAGGGATAAGATTACCAGAGTCATGAACGAACTGAATCGCCAGATGCGTGACGAAATGTATGTCACGCTAAACGATTTCTACTATGAACTCGGTTTAGACGGAACCAAGATGGGCGATATGCTCGGATGGAACATCGATGAGGGTTACATTGACCTCGCATTCTCGTCCCAGCTGGATGCAAACGGTACCCCTTGCTTGGTAATTGACTATCAGGTGGCACCAGTTTATGACTATCAGTAAACTTGCCGCGCGAAATTTACAACTTATTTAATGGAAGAACATTCCACAATTTCACACATTTGAAAGGAGATTTCACAATGAACAACAATGAGATTATGAACAACGAGGTCGTTGAAGCTACTGAAGAGGTTATCGAGAACGCTGGTTTGAGCAAGGGCGTAAAGATTGCTGCGGGTATCGGCTTGAGCGTAGTTGTAGGCGTGGTCGTCTACAAGTATGTGGCAAAGCCGGTGATCGCAAACATCAAAGCCCAGATCGAGCAGAAGAAGATGGCTGCTGAGGAGAATACGGTTATCTTGGAAGAATCTGATGTTGTCACCGAAGACAACTGAAAATGCGAATTTGAGAAGTTCGGATAAGGGAGAGTACCTGTAACAGGGTGCTTTCCCTTTTTTCTTTATTTCTTGAAAGGAGGAAAAATATGCAGCAGTATCAATATGACGGTCCTGTTATGCGATTCGATGATTGTGTGCAACATCGTTGGAAAGCAACTACTGTTGCTCCGACAGAAGCGAAAGCGAAGAGTAATCTCGCCTATCGATACAAGAAAGAAAACGGTTTAATGCCGAACACAAAAATTACTCTGCCCGGTAAGCTGATTCCGGCATAAGAAAGGAGATCACCCAGTGGAAGATTACAAATCTAATTCTGATAAGGCTCGTCAGGAGCAACAGTCAGAAAAGAAAGTCGAGGCGGTTATTACCGGGGCTGCAAAAACTCGAAAAAAAGGCGAGATGCAAAAATTCGCAGATGTCTTTATTGCAGAAGATGCAAACAATGTCAAATCTTATATTTTGATGGAGGTCATTGTGCCTGCTGTCAAGAAAGCGATTTCTGACATTGTCACTACCGGTATTGACATGATTCTGTACGGCGAGGCGGGTCGCAGCAAGAAAAACGGAACGGCATCTAAGGTGTCTTATCGGAACTACTACGATCAAGGCACAGACAGAGTGCGTGCAGGTTCCGTCGGCAATAGACGCAATACACCTGACTATGATGATATTCTCTTCGATACTCGTGGAGATGCAGAAGCGGTTCTCGATGCAATGAACGATATTATCAGTCAGTACGGAACGGTGAGCGTGTCCGATTTCTATGATCTCGCTCGTGTTCCCAATGATAATTTCACTATGAACCGCTACGGTTGGACAAACATTGGCGGTGCAACTGCGGTACGAGTTCGAGATGGTTATATTCTGAAACTGCCTCGTGCTATCCCGCTGAATTGAAAGGAGAAAAATAATGCTTGAATGCAAAATTTGTGGCACTAAATTCAATGCCATTATCGAGAGACATTATATTGCTCGTGATAACGGAAAGACTGGTTTGGCAGTTGCCTTTGGCTCTACTGCCGAAGAAAGTTTATATGACACATTTGATTGCCCTATGTGCGGCTGTCAGGTAATTGCTAAGGAGCGTAAGCGTGACTATATTCCGTTTATTTCTACAGATGAGGAGGATGCAGATGATGACCAGATCTGAGACTCTCGATAAAGCAAAGGCTTGCGTATGTGGGCAGAGAGAGAACGAATACGGCTCTCCGGAAGATAACTTCACTGCTATTGCAGGCTTCTGGAGCGTCTATAAAGGTGTTGAATTTACCGCAAATGATGTTGCCATGATGATGGCGCTTCTTAAGATCGCACGAATCAGGACAGGAACGGCTACGGACGACAGCTATGTCGATTTGGCTGGATACGCTGCCTGTGGTGCTGAAATCAACTCTAAAAACTGAAAAGGAGAATAACAAACCATGAAAAATAAAACTGAAATTATGAAGAGCGTGAACGGCGTGGCTTCCAAGGCCGTTATGAAGCTCAAGAAGCACAGCCCCGAGATTCTCGTTGTGGCTGGTATTGCCGGCACGGTCGTAAGTGCCGTTCTCGCTTGCAAGGCCACCACTAAGGTAGCAGAGATTCTTGATGAAACTAAGGGTACTCTCGATACCATCCATGATGGAATGGAGACCGGTGCAATCAATGGTCATGAGTATACGAACGAGGATGGCAAGAAGGACACGGTTGAGGTCTATGCTAAGACCGGAATGAAGCTCGCAAAGCTTTATGGTCCTGCCATTATTCTTGGCACTCTGTCCATCACCAGTATTCTGGCATCTAACAATATTCTGCGTAAACGCAATGTGGCTCTTGGTGCTGCTTATGCTGCAATCGATAAGAGCTTCAAGGAGTATCGTGGTCGAGTTATCGAGCGTTTCGGCGAGCAGGTCGATACCGAACTCAAGTATGGTATTAAGGCAAAGAAGTTCGAGGAAATCGAAGTTGATCCCGAGACCGGAAAGGAGAAGAAGGTCAAGAAGACTGTGATGGTCGCCGACCCTAATCTCCAGAGCGATTATGCTGTATATTTCGACAGTAAGAGCCGCAACTACGAAACCAATCCCGATTACAACCGCATGTTCCTTAAGGCACAGCAGGCATTTGCAAATGACAAGCTTCAGACCCGTGGTCACCTCTTCCTGAATGAGGTTCTGGACGATCTTGATCTTCCTCGTACCCCTGCTGGTCAGATTGTCGGTTGGACAAAGGATGGTCCGGACGGCTATGTTAATTTCCGCATCGTTGAGGTAGAGCGTGAGACCGAGGATGGTCGTCATGAGCCGGCGCTTCTGCTCGATTTCAATGTTGAGGGCAACATCTGGGAAAAGATGTAATCAATCACCTTCAGACCTGGACTGGGGGTGATATTTTTAATGTAAAGGAGTTTTAACAATGCGCATCAAACCACGAGCGATAGCCACCGTTCTCTGCATGATATTCTTTGTTGGTTTTGCAGTATGCGGCGTGGTTCGCTCTACAGATAAAGAAACATTGGAGATTAAGCAATCTTATCCGGTTCTTGCGGAGGCAGAGCCGATGATTATGGCTGATCTTCTGATGGAATCTCCTAACTTAACGCCAGAGGTTGAGAAAGAGCCAGACTACCCTCTTACACAAGAGGAAATCGACCTCATAGCACTCGTAACCATGGGTGAAGCTGAAGGAGAAACAGAACTGGGAAAACGCTTAGTCATTGATACAATTCTTAACCGTATTGACCATACATCTTTCCCGGATACTGTGTACGATGTTGTTTATCAACCCAATCAGTTCAGCGTAATGTGGAACAGCAGGATTGACCGTTGTTATGTCATGCCTGAGATTGTTGAGTTGGTAAAGGAAGAACTTTTGGAACGGACAAATTACGATTGTGTGTTCTTCATGGCCGGAGGATACAGCAAGTATGGTGAGCCTTTGTTTCAGGAGTGTTGTCACTACTTTTCGAGTTATGACTGAAAGGAGAACATAAAATGAAAGCTTTGTTTTCGTACATTCTTTCCACTATGGCAGGGCTTTGTCTCGTAGGAGGCATTGCTGTTCTCTCTGGTGGAAAGGAGTAAATGATGGATATTTTGGATGATTTCATCTCAACCGTCGACGCCATGCTGGACAGTCGGCGGAAAAGACACATTACTGGCGGAATTCTCCTGAGTGCAGCATTGCTGTTCGGAGGTCTCGCCATTACTGTTGTCACAATTCAAACTGACGAGGAGGAATACGAAGATGAGTAAAACCGGTTTTGCCATGTTCTTAGCTGGGGCTACAGTAGGTGCCGCAGCGACGTGGCTTTGTCTTAGACGGTATTACGAGCAGATCACGCAGGAAGAGATTGATTCTGTGAGGGCAGCATTTGCCGAAAGAAAGCCCGTAATCGCTAATATTGCCAAGGACGAAAAGAGCAATGAAAAGCAGGAGGAGAATCAGCATAAGGCAGATATTGCCAAGCTGAAACCCGACTTGGTGAACTATGCAGCTAAGCTCCAGGAAGAGGGTTATACCAATTACACGGAGCATAGCAAGAAAAATACTGAAGAAAAAAAGGATGAGCCTATGCCCAATGAACCTTATGTCATCTCTCCGGACGACTACGGTGAGAATGACAATTACACGCAGATCAGTCTGGTCTATTATGCTGGTGACGGAGTCCTTGCCGACGATGAAGATGAAGTCGTCGAGGATATCGAGGACACTGTTGGCGAGGACTTTGCTGAACATTTCGGAGAGTATGAGGATGATTCGGTTTTTATTCGTAACGATCGCCTGAGATGTGACTATGAAATTCTCAGAGACAATCGTTCTTTCTCCGATGTGGCGGAAGGCTCCAACTACTAATAGGAGGATCGAATGACTGAAATTGAGCTGAACAATGAATATTTTGAGTGGATGCGTCAGCTCGTATGTAACGAACGATATAGCCGGAGGCTGTCTTATCAGAAGCTTCTTCGTCATCTGCATAATATTGATTTTCAATATATGCTGCCGATGGACGGAAATCGAGCAGAAGATGGGATAGACCTCCGGTATCGTTTTGGTTATGAAAAAGAATACGAGGGTCCTATGATTGCCAGTTATCTGGATAACCGCCCTTGCAGTGTATTGGAGATGCTTATTGCCTTAGCGTTTCGTTGTGAAGAACATATTATGACCGACCCAGATATCGGCAATCGCATAGGACAGTGGTTCTGGAACATGATTGTCAGTCTGGGTTTAGGGTCGATGAGTGATTCTCGATTTGATGCGGCGTATACGGACGACGTAATATCTCGATTTATGAACCGAAAATACAAGCGAAATGGCGAAGGCGGTTTGTTTACCGTCGAACGCTGCAAGTATGACATGAGAACTGTCGAAATCTGGTGGCAGATGAATTGGTATTTGGACAGCATCCTATAAGGGAGAATTACCATGATTCATACGCAAGTGTACGGGTTTTTTCAGACATGCTTACCCGACCAGGCAAAGGAGGTAAAAGAATACTTCCCAAATGGTAAAAACAGCATTCGAATTCGCAAAACCAACGGACAGGAATTTATATTTTCGTTGAGAGAGCCGAAGGCTTGGAAGTTTGAAACGATCGATCAATTTCTTGCCGACATGAAAGGAGAAAAGACACATGGATGAAATGATTCGTTATATTTTCGGCAGTCTTCGCTGCTCCGAAACTGCGATGCGTGTGTTTGCTAAGACGCTCAGAAAGCAGAGATCTTTCAATCGCAGCACCGTCATGGTTGCCACAGTTATGACTGTGAACATGCTTATCCAGGACTTGGAGATTCGCAGTATGCGTGATGAGATCGGGAACCTTAAAAACGAAATCAAGGAGCTTAGAAAAACGGAAGGAGACTAAAGAACTTCGATGATCGACTTTTTAATGATTTCGACCCGTAGTACGAAGCGTGGTGTAATAGAAATCTATCCGAAGTTTATCATTAAGAAAAGCTCCGACCTGATGATTAGAGGCGGTGACTTCTATGCTATTTGGTTAGAAGACCGAGGTTTATGGTCTACGGACGAGCAAGATGCACTCCAGCTTATTGACCGGGAACTTGACAAGTATGCAGAGGAAAACCGCAAAAACTTTGATTCGAGTATTAAAGTTCTGCACATGTGGGATTCCGAATCTGGAATGATCGATTCATGGCATAAATACTGTCAAAAGCAGATGCGAGACTCTTTCCACATGCTTGATGAGAAACTTATATTCTCCAATACACCGACGAACAAAAAAGACTACGCAAGTAAGCGGCTGAACTATCCTCTTGAAGAAGGGGCCACGGATGCATGGAATAAGCTGATGTCCACAATTTACTCTGAAGAAGAGCGAACAAAAATTGAATGGGCTATTGGTTCTATTGTCTGTGGAGAGTCGAAGAAATTGCAGAAATTTATGGTTCTGTACGGTGCAGCAGGTACGGGTAAGTCTACGGTTCTGAACATTGTTCAGCAGCTCTTTGAAGGATATTATTCCGTCTTCGATGCGAAAGCACTGGGTTCGTCCAGTAATTCCTTTGCATTAGAGGCATTCAAGACGAATCCACTTGTGGCAATTCAGCATGACGGTGACTTATCTCGCATCGAGGACAACACCCGACTGAACAGTTTGGTTTCTCACGAGCTGATGACAGTAAATGAAAAGTTCAAATCGACCTACGCAAACCGCTTCAAGTGCTTCCTGTTCATGGGCACCAATAAACCGGTCAAGATTACGGACGCAAAGTCAGGTCTTATCAGACGATTGATCGATGTGTCCCCTTCCGGAAACAAATTAAGTCCCAAGGAATACAAGGCGGTGACAAAGCAGATCGAATTTGAACTCGGTGCAATTGCTTATCATTGCCAGGAAGTCTATCTGGAGAATCCGGGCAGATACGATGATTATATTCCCGTGACGATGCTTGGTGCATCTAATGATTTCTATAACTTCATTATTGATTCTTACCATGTCTTCAAGAAAGAAGACGGGACAACTCTCAAAGCCTCATGGGAGATGTATAAAACCTATTGCGATGAGGCAAAAGTTACCTTCCCATTCTCTCAGAGGATATTTAAGGAGGAACTGAAAAACTATTTCCGGGATTACAAGGAGAGGTTCAATCTCGATGACGGAACTCGTGTGCGAAGTTATTACATTGGTTTTCGAACCGAGAAATTCGAGGATAAGACACTTACCGAGCAAGACGAGCCTGAGCATAAACTGATCGAGTTCTTAAAACAGAAATCGGTATTTGACAGAGAATGCGCAGATTGTCCTGCTCAGTATGCTTCGGCTAAAGAGACACCAACTTCCAAATGGGATGAAGTTTCTACTAAGTTGAGCGACCTGTCCACATCCAGATTGCATTATGTGAAAGTCCCGGAGAACCACATTGTTATCGACTTTGATATTCAGGATATGGACGGCAATAAGTCGTATGAACTGAATCTTAAAGAAGCGAGTAAATGGCCGCCGACCTATGCTGAACTCAGCAAAAGCGGTCAGGGCATCCACCTTCATTATGTTTATGCCGGTGATGTCAGCAAGCTCAGCCGAGTGTACGACGATCATATTGAAGTGAAAGTCTTCACCGGTAAAAGCTCGCTGCGCAGAAAGCTGACAAAGTGTAATGACTTGCCTATCGCAACGATCAATTCGGGTTTGCCACTGAAAGGAGAAAAACAAGTGATAAATTTTGAAGGGGTGAAGAGCGAGAAAGGGCTTAGAACGCAAATCAAGCGAAATCTCAACAAGGAGTACCATCCGGCAACAAAGCCCAGTATCGACTTCATTTACAAGATTCTTGAGGATGCTTATGCAAGCGGACTCAATTATGACGTGACTGATATGCGCAATGCTGTCTTGGCATTTGCAGCGAGCAGCACACATCAGGCGGATTACTGTATCAAGTTAGTCAACAAGATGCAGTTTAAGTCCGCAGACCAGTCAGCAGGAGCAAAAAATGATGATGCCAAGCTCGTGTTCTATGATGTTGAGGTATTTCCGAACCTGTTCTTGGTGAACTGGAAAATCGAGGGCGAGGGTAAGCCGGTGGTTCGTATGATTAACCCTACCCCGACTGAGATTGAAGAGCTGATGCGATTCCGTCTGGTTGGATTTAACTGCCGTCGATACGACAACCATATTCTCTATGCTCGGCTGATGGGGTATACGAACGAACAGCTTTATAATCTCTCGACAAAGATCATCAACGGCAGCGCAAATTGCTTCTTTGGCGAAGCCTATAATGTGTCGTATACGGATGTGTATGACTTTTCCAGTAAGAAGCAGTCCCTTAAGAAGTTCGAGATTGAACTGGGTATTCACCATCAGGAACTTGGTCTGCCTTGGGACAAGCCTGTGCCGGAGGAGCTTTGGACTAAGGTTGCTGAGTATTGCGACAACGATGTCATTGCGACAGAAGCAACCTTTAATGCTCGTAAGGCGGACTTCACGGCTCGTCAGATTCTGGCAGATGTGGCGGGGATGTCCGTCAATGATACAACGAACTCGCTGACTACCAGAATTATATTTGGTAACAACCGCAAGCCTCAGGATCAGTTCAATTACCGTTTCATGGGTGACGAGAGTCAAATCTTCGACCCTAATGCGGATCTTCCGTTTACAATGGGGCTTGAAGACTACGACGAGTTCACACAGTTCGATAAAAACCATCGTCCCATCTTTCCTGGCTACACATTTGAGGGCGGTAAGTCCGTCTACAGAGGCGAAGAAGTTGGTGAGGGCGGCTATGTATATTCTGAACCCGGCATGTACAGCAACATTGCTCTGCTGGATATTGCATCCATGCATCCGAGCAGTATCGTAGCGGAAGAACTCTTCGGACCGGAATACACAAAGCGATTCAACGAAATTCTTCAGGCTCGTATCGCAATCAAGCATAAGGATTTTGATAAAGCCAAGAAAATGCTGGGCGGTGCATTGGCTAAATACCTGACTGATGAAAATGCAGCGGCTGATTTGGCGCAGGCTCTGAAGATTGCAATTAACTCGGTATATGGTCTGACCTCAGCCGGATTTGAAAATCCGTTCCGAGATAATCGTAACAAGGATAACATCGTTGCCAAACGAGGGGCCTTGTTTATGGTCAACCTCAAGCACGCTGTTCAGAGTCAAGGTTTTACCGTAGCGCACATCAAGACCGATTCGATCAAGATTCCGGATGCAACGCCTGAGATCATCAAGTTTGTGACCGAGTACGGCAAGCTGTATGGGTACAACTTTGAGCACGAAGCAACCTATGATCGTATGTGTCTGGTGAACGACGCAGTTTATATTGCTCGATATGCTACGGTTGAGAAGTGCTGCGACCTGTATGGGAAAAAGTACATCGACTCCGCAAAAGATATTTGCAAGGAGAACAAGAAGCATCCGTATGCATGGACGGCAACCGGTACCCAGTTCCAGATTCCTTATGTGTTTAAGACACTGTTCAGCAAGGAGAATATCGAGTTCGAGGATATGTGCGAAACGAAGTCTGTGACTTCCTCACTCTATCTCGACATGAATGAGGCTCTGCCTGATGTGAGCAAAATTGAGAAAGACCTTGAGCTGATTGTAAAAAAGGCAAAAGAATTTGGCGTGACCATGGATCTTAGTGGAAACAGTGGTGATGCTGAACTCGATCCGATGGTGAGGGGAATCGCTAAAGGTCACGACTATCACTTCATCGGAAAGGTCGGTCAGTTCTGCCCGATTAAGCCCGGCTGCGGAGGCGGCATTCTGCTTCGTGAGACTGAAAACAAGAAGACCGGTGAAAAAGGTTATGCTGCTGCTACGGGTTCTAAGGGCTTCCGCTGGCTTGAGTCCGAGATGGTCAAGCAGCTGGACAAACAGGGTGACATTGACCGTGGTTATTACAACAACATGGTAGACGAAGCAGTCAAGTCTCTGTCTGTTTATGGTGACTTCGAACGCTTTGCGGCGGACGAACCGTATGTTTCGGATAACACACCACCGTGGTTCGGAGCTGGCGAGCCTCATGAGGACGATACTACGCCGTTTGATGTGAGGTAATGCTTATGATTTTAATTCTGTTAATTGCTGTGCTCATTTATATTTTGTGCACGGCTGATTCTACCGAGTCCTGTATTCCCAATGAGGAGTGCAGGACTTGTCCATTTCCATGCGATAAACGCAAAAATTGAAAGGAGAAACTAATTATGGCTTACAAAGCAGTAGACAACATCATCATCGAGAATGCTCGAATTATCTTCCGCAACTTTAAGGGTGAGGAGTCCAAGTACAATCGTGCTGGCTCCCGCAATTTCTGCGTGGTCATTGAAGATCCCGATATGGCGCAGAAGCTTATTGAGGATGGCTGGAATGTTCGTGTTTTGGCTCCTCGTGATGAGGACGAGGCTCCTCGCCATTATATTCAGGTGGCGGTCAGCTTCGACAACATCCCCCCGAAGGTTATTATGATTACTCGTCGAGCTAAGACTCAGCTGGATGAGGAGTCTATCGGAACTCTGGACTTCGCAGAGATCCGCAATGTCGACCTGACTATCCGGCCCTACAACTGGGAGGTCAATGGTAAGACTGGCGTCAAGGCATATCTTAAGACGATGTATGTCACCATTGAAGAAGACGAATTCGCTGAAAAGTATGCCGAAACGGAGGGTCCTGAGGAGATGCCCTTCTAAAGGTGAATAGGTGCCAGCTTAGTACATGTCTGGTTAAATGTCCAGTAAGGTCTCGATTAGGTGTGCACGCCTATGACGGTAAGAGGAAACAGCCTACCCCCTTTAATAACCGAAAGGAGGTCAAGCCATGCTGTGGCAGAAAAAGAAGAAACGCAAAAAGGCTACTAAACCTAAAGCAGTTACTCAAACTGCTGCTCCTCAGCAGCCGGTGGAAGAGATTCTGCAAACGACTAAGTCTGAGAAAAAAGAAGAAACGCCCAAGCAAAAAAAGCCCGCTGGGAAAAAATACAAAAAGGTTTTGTCTCCGGAAAAGGCTTTCTTAGATGCATTCAGACGATTAACCAATCGACATCGGGCTTGGGATGTTTGGCGTGACTTTATCACGATGTTCGCTTGTTCGCTATCCAATCCTCTCGATAAGGAGCACCGGGATAAGCGAGAAGCGTTATATTTGGAAATCATCAAAAAGTACAACAAGCAGGAGCAAGAGTTGTTTCCTGAACTGGCTGCTCAGACGGTCTTGGCTTTGGAGGAAAATCCGGAGCAAGATTTTCTGGGCAGCATTTTTATGTCCTTAAATTTAGGTAATGAATCTAACGGTCAATTCTTCACACCGTATCATGTGTGCGAGCTGATGGCTGAAGTAACTATGGACAACACTGTACAAAAGGTTGAGCAGGACGGTTATATTTCAATCAATGACCCTTGCTGTGGTGCAGGAGCGACATTGATCGCAGCAATTCACGCCGCAAGAAAAAGACTGGAAAAAGCCAATCTCAATTATCAAAACCATGTGCTTATTGTAGCTCAGGATATAGATTCAACAGTGGCGTTGATGTGTTATATTCAGTTATCATTGCTCGGAGTTGCCGGAATGATAAAAATCGGAAACTCATTAACTGAACCGATTATCAATAATGATTCAACGGAGAATTACTGGTTTACGCCGATGTACTTCTCGCCTATTTGGACTACGAGACGACTCTTCGGGAGGTGCTGATGGCTGGCATATCCCTTAGAGATTACCAATTAGACGCAGTTGAAAGAATGAAAAACGGCTGTATTCTCTGTGGTGGAGTTGGCAGTGGCAAATCCAGAACGGCATTGGCTTACTACTACAAGCAAAATGGCGGTAAGCTCGGCACAAAGAATTATATTCGGATGCCAGAAACACCAAAAGACTTATATATCATCACCACGGCAAGAAAAAGAGATACTTTGGAATGGGAGGGTGAGCTTTCGCCCTTCCTTCTCTCCGTTCATGCGGAAGTCAATACCTACAAGAATAAGGTCGTCGTTGATTCCTGGAATAACATTGGGAAGTATGCAACGGTTACGGACGCTTTCTTTATATTTGACGAACAGCGTGTTGTCGGTTCAGGAGCATGGGTTAAGGCGTTCCTAAAAATTGCCAAGTTTAATGAATGGATTCTACTATCCGCAACCCCAGGAGACACATGGGAGGATTATATTCCTGTCTTTGTTGCAAACGGCTTTTATAAAAACCGGACTGCCTTCAAAGAAGAACACATGGTCATGACCTGGGTGAACGGAAAGTATCCAAAAGTAGACAGATATTTGGGAGTAGGACGACTCATCCGGCTTCGTAATCGCATTCTTGTGGATATGGATTTCAAGCGGGAAACCTGTTCGCACCACGAAGATGTTTATGTCAATTATGATGTTGCGAAGTATAAAGAGACAAGTCGTCTTCGATGGAACCCATATAAAAACGAGCCGATTGTCAACGCCGGAGAGCTCTGCTATGTATGGCGACGCATCGTAAACGAGGACGAGTCCAGGCAAATCGCTCTAATGGAGCTGTTTGAGAAGCACCCCAAAATGATCGTCTTCTACAATTTCGACTACGAGCTTGATGTCTTGAAAAATCTCTATTACGGAGAGAATATCGAGATCGCTGAATGGAACGGTCATAAGCATCAACCAATTCCAACTTGCGATAGCTGGGTGTATCTGGTTCAGTATACGGCCGGTGCTGAAGGATGGAACTGCATTAGTACGGACACCATCGTGTTCTACTCACAGAATTACTCCTACAAAATCATGAAACAGTCAGCTGGGCGAACTGATCGCTTAAATACTCCGTTCAAAGATTTATATTACTACCATTTGAAATCCCGCTCCGGCATTGATTTGGCTATCAGTCGAGCGTTAAGCGAAAAACGGAATTTCAACGAAACCAAGTATGTTGGCAACTATTCCAAAAGTACGCTCAAGTACGAGCATCAAAGGGTGGCTGCCAAGACTGATTAACGAAAGGAGAAAAAAATGATCGCATTATACATTGTTGGTTTTCTGGCTTTAATATGGCTGGCTCAACTTATTTGGTGGATTCACCCGTACAAAGCTCTTAATTGGCTTTGTCACGATATCATGGGCTGGCATAAGCCCGACCATACACATTCCTTTGACGGGCTTTCTGAGCATAGTCGTTGCCGCTTTTGTGGAAAAGAAATTATGCAAGACAGTCAAGGAAACTGGTTCACATATTGAAAGGAGAAAAGATGATAACCATTGATGTTGCGGAGTATTGCTCTGCTTGCATGGACTTCGACCCAGATGTTCAGCGACCACAAAAAGCATATGGACTGAGCGAAGAGATCGTCATATCCGACACGGTCATCCGATGCTCAAATCGAAATCGGTGCAAAAACATTGAGCGATACCTGAGAAAGAAGGTGGCGGACGATGGCGTTGGCAAGACTGGCGAAGCAATGCTGTGAATGCCCTTTTGTCAAGACCTGTGAACACAAAGAATTGGAAGCAGTTGGATATTTACCAGAGCCGATTATGGCGGATGTAAAAGCACCAGTTATCGCCGATATAGCTGCTCCAATTTTGAGAGAAACTGTAAGCCGTGTGGTAGACGGCAAAATTGTAACAATGTATAAGGACGAGTTGGAGAAGATCCTTTATAAGGATTTATATTCTCACCTCGGACTTCAGTTTGGAGGATAATATATGCCTGAATATGAGAAAGACACGTTATATCGTCCCGAAACGAAAAAGAGTGACAGCCTTGCTTATAAGATCGGGCAGACTATCGCTGTCCTGATGTCTTTGTGTGCCAGTGCGATTATCATAGCGGCGACGATCAAGCTTATTATGTGGATTTTGTAAGGAGGTTTTGCAGATGAATGAAGAAAAGGAAGTCTATTTTGACCTGTATTGCAAATCTTGCAAGCACCACGGTCTTGAAGAGTCCAAAGACCCGTGCGACGACTGCCTCGCAGAGCCAAGCAATACAAATTCCCACAAACCGATGAACTATGAAAACAAAAACAATTCTTGATGCCGAGAAAACGGAACTTTGCTATAGCAAAGAAGTTAAGAGAAAAATTTCGCAGGCAAAATCTGTTTACGAAATTGGTCGCATCCTTAAACAGGCACGGCTCGATCAAGAGTGATATTTCTGAAAGGAGAAAAGAGGTCAAAAAAGATGGCAAATAGTTACCGTGATGCTCTTGTTCAGCAAATAAGAGATGCTGGTCAAGAACTCATCAATCGAGCTGAATCGATGGTACACCCTGAAACGGATTTGATCACCGATTTTTCTATTACGATACGCTTCGAGCAGGACAAATTCCCTACAATCGATTACACAACCAGTGTGGTAAACAAAGTTGCTTGCGATCGGATCATTTACCAGAAAGGAGAATCCTATGTCCCAAAAATATGACGAGTATCTGGAAAACCACAGACAAGCTGTAAAAAAGGCTTATCAATGGATCGCTGCTTATATTCCAGAACTGACAGACGTGGAGGCGACTCGAAATATTGAATTTCATGATATGTCGAAAAATACGCCGGATGAGTACACGCCTTATGACGACTATTTCTATGGAGAGCAAACTCCAACAGTTATCGAGGCATTCAATCGGGCATGGCTCATGCATATTCATCGAAATCCCCATCATTGGCAGCACTGGGTCTTAATCAATGATGAGCCTAAAGAAGGAACTATCCTTATCGAAATGCCGTACCCGTACATTATCGAGATGATTTGTGACTGGTGGGCATTCAGTTGGATTAAAGGCGATCTTTCCGAAATGTTTGCATGGTATAAAGACCATGAGTCTTATATTAAGTTACACAATAACACTCGTTCGATTGTAGAAGAAATTCTGGAAATGATTCGGACGAAGCTTATGGAGGTAGAAAATGCTTAAAATTGAAAACACCGAGGTTATGGGCTGGGAGCACGCCATTCGTGGTATGAGGAACCCTAAGAACTCGTGGGTGAAGAGTGATAGTGGTGTTTGCGCCACGCATGGTCCAGCTCATTGCGCAGATTGTGTATACACTGATTGCCACGCTGACGATGTCGAGATTAGTACAAAATATATTCTCGGTTCTAACGACCTCAACCTCATGACTACCCTCCGCAACGCAGGCACTGACCATCGCAAGTTCATGCGGATGATTACGGTCTATCTTGACATCACCGCCCCGCTGTACTGGTGGAAAGAGTTCGATACCTACAAGGTGGGTACGGTTGCCAACTCCTGCTCGACTATGCACAAGATTGCGGCGAAGGAATTCACGCTGGAGGATTTCAGTCATGAACATTTGGACATAGTTTCACGGAGCTGCTTAGAAGGTGTTATACATATTCTAAATCTTAATAGAGATTCGTTTAATAAAAATGCCTACGATGACCCAAAGATCCCATGGTGGCAGATGATCCAGCTTCTCCCCAGTTCATACAACCAGAAGCGGACGGTCATGCTGAACTATGAGGTTCTGGCGAACATCTACAAGTCCCGTCGTAACCACAAGCTCGATGAGTGGCATACTCTCTGCGACTGGATTGAGAGACTACCTTATTCTGAGCTTATTACTGGTAAGGAGGAAAAAGCAGATGTTTGATGCCGGAGTAAAAGAAACATTATGTACTCGCTGCGCTCATCGGGAAGTATGCGCCTATAAGCAGGACTTCCTTGATATTATCAAAGCAGTTGAAAACGCGGCTGTGACCAGCGACACGCCCGATGGAAAAATCACATCAAAGAAAGTGATTCATTATGATTTTATCAGTGAGATCTCTGTTGGCTGCAAGTACCACCAAAATTGGACGGAAACCTATCGTTCCGGAGAAGCGTTTCTTTGAAACTGCACGAAAAATACACCCCCTATTATGAAAGGAGGTAACGCACAATGAATTATTTTCTGGCAGTTAATGATCGGCAACTCGGCACTTGTTTGAGAATGCTGTTTGCTGAGAAACTTCAACCTGCTGTCCAGACCGTGTTGAACGAAAAGGGCAAGATTGAGTTTCACATCAGCATTGCAGCAGATCAGGAAGTGTTCGAAGAACTGAACGAACGCTACAAGATCATGATTTCGTAAGTTACTCGATTTTGAAGGTAAAGGGGCCGTAACAAGCCCTTTTACTTTTGTTGTGTTTATGGTAAAATACTGTAAGGAGGTCATCAAATGAGAATTATTCGAGACATATTTTGGATATTGTTGATTATTACTGTGCCGGTAGCAATCTTTGATAAATTCTTTAGACCTTATTGCATGACCGTTATCGAAAGGATGTGTAACAAGGATGAAAGTTAAATCCAGAATATCCTGTCCTGTTCGAAGAAAAGACGGTACATGGACAACTGTTATCAGAGAATTTGAGGAAGATATTCCGGATCTCGGACGAGAAGAGCTTATCTGCAACAAATGCGGACGCCCTGATTATCCGAAATGCAAGGAAACGGTTTGTGAAGCCTGGAAATACCACAAATCGAAAAATTAACAAGTCATGTAAGAGCTGAGGTTAAACCTTGGCTCTTATTTTTTGTGTAAAGGAGAAAAAACATGCTTGCCAGAGAAGCGACAAAAGCGGATATTCAGGCCGTTCGTGACCGTCTGCGGGAAGCAAAAGAACAACGTCAGCTTGATATTCAAATAAACCAGGCTATTGCACTGGTGAATCGTAATCACAGGAGGAAAAAATATGACACCGAACGATTATCAGCAGGCAGCTCTTCGCACAGCCCCAGGAGATTTACCGCCTGAGAAACTTCTGCTCAATGGCTTAATGGGACTGAACGGAGAAGCCGGCGAAGCAATTGATATTTTGAAAAAGCATCTGTTTCAGGGGCATGAGCTGGACACTGCACATATGGCTAAAGAGCTTGGCTTGCGTATTGTCGGCTATATTCGTGACTATTGCAACCGTAAGAGCACAGAACTCAGTATGAATGTAACCTGTCTTGCTACTCCCGCTGAGAGTTTAGCTGGGCGGCTGCTTCGATCTGACAGAGAAAGATACGGAATTATCAAAGGTGTTACCGACCGTGAATACTACACCAACAGCTTCCATGTTCCGGTATATTACCATCTCCCTGCACTTAAGAAAATCGATATTGAAGCTCCGTATCATGCTCTTACTAATGCCGGTCATATTTCCTATGTAGAACTGGACGGTGATCCGACCAAAAACCTTGTAGCTTTCGAACGAGTTGTAAGACACATGAAAGAAGCCGGCATCGGTTACGGAAGCATCAACCATCCTGTAGATCGAGATCCTGTCTGCGGTTATAACGGTATTATCAATGACACCTGTCCCTGCTGCGGACGGAGCGAGGCTGATGGAGTTCCGTTCGAACGCATTCGTCGCATCACTGGATATTTGGTCGGAACTCTTGATAAGTGGAATGACGCTAAGCGTGCGGAGGAGCGAGATCGTGTAAAGCATGAAGTTGATTCAAATTTCGGGGATTGAACCGGAATCCATTGTTGATGGAGAAGGCATCCGATATGTGATATTTACACAGGGTTGTCCTCATCATTGCCCCGGCTGTCATAATCCTCAAACTCACCCGTTCGGTGGCGGAAAACTCGTGTCGATCGAAGATATACTCGATGATATTTCAAAAAGAAAAAATTGGATAGACGGCATCACCATTTCCGGAGGCGAGCCGTTCTGTCAGATTTACCAGTGTGCTCTGATCGCTGAAAAAGCTCATCAAATGGGACTCAGCGTTTGGTGCTACACTGGTTATCTTTTTGAAGACTTGTACAGGCAAGGCATCGAGCTTCTGAAATATATTGATGTGCTTGTTGACGGCCCGTTCGTACAGGCTGAAAAATCGTTGGATCTTGACTTCAGAGGAAGCCGTAATCAGCGAGTCATTGATATTCCGGAAAGCTTGAAAGAAGGTGTAGCGATCTTGAAACAAACTTAGAAGAAAGGAGTACCTGCATCATGGCGAACACTACTAATCCTCGACGAAATGCCGAAGGATATCCTGACCCGACCGCTTACGAAGCCCTCAAGAATATTGATCGTGAAGAAGACGAAAGATTTCATAGACTGCTGCATACACTGTTTTACTTGTGCGAGTTGGCTGGCTTTGAGATCGAAGGTCGGATTATTCTGATTGATAAACGGAACGGACGGGTTTGGAGATGAGAGAAATGAGTCCGTACATACTTGAAAATTGTGTAAATTTTAGCCCACTTTTGTTTGTCGGATTCGGGCAAAAGCCCACTTTTGAAAAAATTTTTGAGCGTGTACGGACAATTTTCTCGAAAAAAGCCCAGAAAAAGTGGGCAAAAGCCCGGTTTTGAAAACCAAAAGTGGGCAGAAAAATTTGTAGGCATTTTCTGAAAATGGCACTTTTTAGGCGTTTTTTGCCCCAAAATGGCCGATTTGCGCTGATTTGAAATTTTTCTTGTGAAAAAAGCCCACTTTCCCACTTTTATTTCTTATTTAATTGCGATAAAAAGTTTTAATAAATATATAAATAGGGCGAGAAAAGTGGGCATTTGACCAGAAGGCAAAATACATAGCACAAGTCGAGGAAAATGTCAAGACTTTTTACCGAAAGTTCTTCCTTTTTCTTTCAGACTGTGCTATACTATAAACGCCACACAATCTAATATGTTCAAGTCGTTTAGGGAAAACTGCTTTGGTAAAAAGTGTTTTCTCTCTTTACTCATTTCATTTGTCCCTTTGCGGCTTGATTGAGATTGTGTGGCAACAATGAGGGTTGACACTTTTTCAGTGCGTCTCTCGTTGTGGGGGGCGCACTTTTTTAATGCCCTCGGAAAGGATGGGATAATGAGATGAGAAAGTTCTTGGCAGCGTGCATGGCGATTATCATGATATTTACGATTGCAGGTTGTAGTTCAGAGGGGCATGAAGGCGAAGCTAAAACTCCATCTGGTTCCAGTATTCAGAAAGGTAGAGATTATCAAAATGTCGTTGAAGAATTTGAAAGCAGTGGTTTCACTAACATCAAACTTGAAAAACTTGACGATCTTGTCACCGGCTGGCTTACAAAAGATGGAGAAGTCGAATCTGTTTCTGTGGATGGCGACACTGGATATTCTGCTGATGCTTGGTATCCGGCAAATGTTGAGGTTGTGATTACTTATCATACATTCCCAGAGAAAGAGAATTCCGAAACGAATGACGAACCAGTTTCAACCGAAGAACCTTCTGTTGATATTTTAACGGTAGACAATTCTCCTGAATTGGCAGCAATACTTTCACTTAAAGCAGATATGGATCAATCGTATGCCGATTTTGCAGAAGCTCATAAGAACCAGGTTATAGAGTTTGACGGATGCATTACCTATCTCACGAATCACGATGACTACAATACCAGATACGACTTACTTATTAGCGCCGGAGATTATGTAGATGAAAATACTGCAAATCCTGGTCCGACTTTTAAGTTTAAGGATGTTGGGGTGTATGATTTAGGAGACGGACTTACACTTGCTGATTATATCAAAGTTGGCAGCAATGTAAGAATCCAGGCCAAAGTGCGGAGTTACAATTCTGATACCGGTCTCTTTGAACTTGATCCAGTAAGTGTAGAAGCCCGATAACAAACAACTTTATATTTGACCGAGATGCTTAAACAGTGTCTCGGTCTTTTTTTTATGCTTTTCCGCCGCGCGAAAAAAACATGCCCTTTTATGAAGAGAGGAGTAAAAAAGCTATTTTTAAGAATAGGCATTCTCTTTTCAGCTTTGAACATTCACATGAAAGGAGGATCATTTGCCATATGCTCGAAAGTCAATTTCAGGCGAAGCTCATTAAGGAGCTCAAGAAACTTTTTCCAGGTTGCATCGTAATGAAGAGTGACTCTGGATATTTGCAGGGCATTCCCGATCTGCTTATTCTGTTCAATGACAAATGGGCTGCTCTGGAATGTAAGCAACACACTGGCGCAAAAAAGCAACCGAACCAAGAATATTATGTGGGCAAGATGGATGAGATGTCTTTCTCCAGATTCATTTGCCCCGAGAACAAGGAGGAAGTGCTGCATGATCTTCAACAATCATTCCAATCTTGAAGGGCAACACGCTTTTCTTGGTGCCAGCAAGTATCATTGGATTAACTACGACGAAACAAAAGTGGCCGATGCTTATTCAAAGTTTTTGGCTACGCAGCGAGGAACCGTTCTGCATGATTTTGCTTGTCAATGTATTACTCTGGGACAAAAGCTTCCCAAGTCGCAGAAGACATTAAACATGTATGTCAACGATGCAATCAGTTTTCGCATGGTGCCTGAGCAAATTCTGTTTTATTCGGAAAACTGCTTTGGTACCGCAGATACAATTGTGTTCCGAAACGGTACTCTTCGTATTCATGACCTTAAAACCGGCGTTGTGCCGGCACACATGGAGCAGCTTGAAATATATGCTGCTCTTTTTTGTTTGGAGTATAAGGTGAAGCCCTCAGAAATCGAGATGGAGCTTCGTCTGTACCAGAACAATGAAATTCTGTATCACACACCCACTGCCGAAGATATTGTGCCAATTATGGACAAGATCATTACATTCGACAAGGTTATCAGAAAAATTAAAGAACAGGAGGGTTAAACCATGAGTCTCACGGATGATATTTTAATGCATTACGGTATGCCCAGAAGGTCTGGTCGTTATCCTTGGGGTTCGGGTGATAACCCTTATCAGCACAGCGGCGATTTTCTTTCCCGTGTGGAAGAGTTGAAGAAGTCCAATTTCACTTTTACTGATAAGGATGGAAAAACCTACACAGGAGAAGTAGCCATTGCAAAATCTATGGGGCTGAGCACAACACAGTTTCGCACTCAGATGAGCCTCGCAAAGGATGAACGCCGTTCTGCTGATGTTGCCGCTGCTAAAGCTCTTCGAGCTAAAGGTTACAGCTTAAATGAGATTGCTGACAAAATGGGCTTTGCTAACGATTCTTCCGTTCGTTCCCTCTTAAATGAGAGTTCGGAAGCTCGTATGAATCAGGCAAGGCAGACAGCTGAATTTCTGAAAAAACAGATTGCGGAAAAAGGCATGATTGATGTCGGAACCGGAGTCGAAAGAGAGCTTGGTATCTCAAAAGAAAAGATGAACCAGGCTCTTTATATTTTGGAAATGGAAGGTTATCCGATTTATGGAGGTGGAGTTCCACAGGTTACTAATCCAGGAAAACAG
>OIYG01000488.1_pt1 | contig 38348 bp, 39 predicted proteins | sample 1587861 | NCBI WGS metagenome assembly OIYG01 (sample SAMN03283272) | human gut metagenome | biome: human-associated habitat; material: feces | host: Homo sapiens | place: Peru | collected 2012 | reverse complement strand
AATTCAGCTTGTTAGAATTGCTTGTAAACAACTCAGGTCAAGCATACTCAAGAAACGAAATCTTGCAACACGTATGGTCTTATCCTGCAGACCATAGAATTGATACTCGTGTAGTAGATGTTCACATTTCAAGATTGCGTTCTAAATTGGAATCAGATCCTGCTAATCCGGAATTAATCTTGACAGCGCGTGGTATTGGTTACATGTTCCAAAGAATCAGCTAATTTAGTTATAAGATATAAAAAAGTTCCGCTGAAATAGCGGAACTTTTTTATAAAAAGTCTTGATTTCAATATTGTTTATGTTACTATAGAATAGTAACTAGATATGGCGGGTGTCGTCAAGTGGTTAAGACCTCGGATTGTGGTTCCGATATGCATGGGTTCGAATCCCATCACCCGCCCCAACAAATTTTAAGACCTCGAAAGAGGTCTTTTTTACTAGGGGTTATTAGTGTAAATAAAGTGCAAGTGCGAGATGGGTACATAATCGCTATGACTTCGATATAAAGCCTTTTATGCCGATTTTAATAGAATGAGATGCACTTGCACTAATTGAATTAGTTATGCTTCCCGATATGTCACATTTAAATTTTACAATCGGATCATGAAACTAAAAACAATTAAAGAAAAAATTAGCAATCATAAAAATACAAAACATTTAGAATGGTCATCTCATCATTAAGACATTGTTGTACTAATCAAACTCCTCCCAAAAACTCATTGGTAATTTTAAAGAAATAAAAATGTTTCTTTGTAATAAACTGTATATATTCATAATTTATTTTTTGGACAACTCATTTGACGAATAGTTTTAAAAATGTATTTTAAAAACTATGTAAATTTGAATAGTTGTTAAAATACAATTTAAATTTTGAACATAGTTTGATTTAATAAATTACAAAATAAAATTTTTAAAACTTTCATCTATAATGTCTTGATTTATTCCAATATATCTTAGAGTAACTTCCGGAGAAGAGTGATTAAATATTTTTTGCAGAATAGCCACATCTTTAAATTTTCTATAATGATGGTACCCAAAGGTTTTTCTTAATGTATGAGTTCCAACGTTATAACTTATACCGACTTTTTTACAAACATTATTTATTATTCGATAACATTGAGTTCGTTCCATTCGATTATTAAATTTGGATAGAAACAGCGGTTCTTTATTATTTCTTTTTAAAGTAAATTTATCTAACAGTGGTTTTAATTTTTTATTTAATGGAAATCTTTTTCGTTTACCTGTTTTCTTTTCAATTATACTAATATGTGTTTTGTTTTTAACATCTTCAACATTAAGATTTAAAATATCTGAAATTCTAAGTCCACAATTTATACCAATAAGAAAAAACAACAAATCTCTTAAACCTTGTTGTTTTAAAACCTCTTCAATCTTTCGTATATCTTCTAAATCTCTTATAGGTTCTACTATTTCCATATCTAAATTCCTTTCTGCTACTTAACTTAATTATTAAATAGCAAAAAGGTATATCTTAATCTCATTATTAAATTTGTCTTATTCTTTATATTTAATTACAGAGGCATAAAGTCGTATTCTTGTTTATAAAATCTTTTTAGATTATCTTCAAATTTTGAAAATTGATAAATTTTCGAATTTTTATCTATAAATTCTTCTATAATATGCTCATATTCATTTTTATTTTCAGAATATCTTTTGATATCAGAAACTATGTTATCAAGCATTTCATCATAACTTAAATAAACATTTTTTAAATTTTTCCAGCTCTCATCAGGGAAAAAATTATCATTATACACGGCAAAAGCCATTGAATTTACATATTGAGGTTGAATAAAATATCCATCCATACCTTCACCAAATGTAATGGTGAAAAATGCTCGAGAGATTAAATCCATATATTCTGTAAATGTCATATTATTTACTGTTATTAAACTCCAATCTGACAATTTTTGTTTCAAATTTTCTACGATTTTTGCTTTATGCTCGTTTTCATCCGGAGATAAAACGATTATTTTTTCTTTTTCTTCAAACGGATAAGCCTTATATTTTCCTATATCTATATTTACAGAAAACAAATGTGTCGGAATTTGCCACTTATCACAAATTTCTTGAGTCGCATACCTATCGTGTGCAATTGTTTGAGTAATGTTATTTGTTAGTTTATACAAATCTTTTAATTGTTCCGGTTCGGGCATTAATTCAATGTTTTGATTCATAATATTTATGTGCAAATTCTTTATTGATTTTAAAAATTTAATATCTTTTTTCTTTAGTTCTTTGTAAAAATCATCCGCATAATAATCAGAAATATGCAAAATCATTTCGTCCAAATTCTTTGCATTATCTACGATTTGACTAAATCTATAAATATCTTCATCATTCATAAACTTATCATTTTTTGCATATGTATACTTACAATGAGGAGGTGTAGAAATGATACAAGTCGTATTCGCATTAATCTTTCTTGACATCTCACACAATGAAAATATTGACATAATTCCACCATTAAGCATTGCACTATCAGGTGACGGAATTAAAAATAAAATCATTTTTTTTGCATTTTTTATACTTGTCAAATCATATTTATCTTGAATTTTTATTGATTTTTTATGCTCTATTTTTAATTCTTTATTTTTTTTGTTAAATGATAGCTTAATCCCAAATATGTTATATATCCTATAAACATCTGTATCTTGTTTAGATAGCATTTTACATATATTCACGTAATTAACCTTTATACTCAATATTTTATACTTCTTACATGGCTTATGATAACACAAAAACATGCTGACATAACATGTTTTAGATTAGGTTACATTAGGTTTAAAATATATTATTAGCATTCTTAAGCGAATTAACAACTTAAATCTAATCTTATTACATTAATATTTTCACATTTTTCACGTAAAAAACTAAAAAATGGATATTTTCAAAATTAAATTGTTATACTTTTTGTAAGAGTTGATTTATTTTACACAAAAGAGAAAGGAGATTCGTATGAAGAAATTTTTAACTTTATTTATTTTTTATTTAATCTTTGCTAGAGTTAATTCTGCCTCTGTTTTTTGCTGACACAAGCAACCTCATATTCTCAACCCCTTAAATAAAACGTCATAGAGTTCTGGATTATTAGAAAATAATTCCGAATTTCTTATTTCTGAATTAATTTACAATAAAATTTTATATATTAAAATGTTTAGTGAAGAACAATAAGGGTATAAAATTATGACGTTTGGAATTGAAATTTTTATAACTGAAATAATTGGTATCATTGCTTTTGCAATATCAGGCGCAATTGTTGGAATAAAAAAACATTTTGACCTTTTTGGCATAATCGTTTTAGGTGTAATCACTGCTGTAGGCGGAGGTGCATTACGTGATATTACATTGGGAATCATTCCACCAACAATGTTCAAAAACCCTATTTACGTTGTTGTCGCTTTTATGACATCTTGTGTAACCTTTGGTGTTGCAGCAATAGTCAGAGTAAAATTTAACAAAAACAAGCAATTTTTCGTTGAAGTTGTTAACTTTTTCGATGCAATCGGCTTAGGTGTTTTTGCCGTAACAGGTACGAATACAGCAATAGTTCACGGATTTGAGCATAACGCATTTTTAGCAATTTTTGTCGGTGTCATCACAGGTATTGGCGGAGGAATGGTTAGAGATGTTTTAGCCGGAAAAGTTCCTTTCGTTTTATTCAAAGACATTTACGCATCGGCAGCAATTGTTGGAGCAGGTATTTATTATTTTATGTACACAAATCATTACAACCCTATTCTATCAGTGGTTCTTGCAATCGTCATAACAATTGTAATCAGGATGCTTGCATCATATTACCATTTAGGTTTACCAAAACTCCCTCGAATTCAGTTTGATAATGAAGAGGAAGACTAAAGGAAGCGGCGCTTCCTTTTATATTTTAATCTTCATTTATAAACATCTTTTTATCTGACATAATTCGTTCTATATTAATTAAAAGTTGAATATTATCACCTCGAATTATTTCTGACGAGATATAAGAATCCTCCGTGCTTGATTTTTTGTTATCTATCAATTCTTCCGGAATATCTGATATTTCGTAAATTTCATCTACCAAAAATCCAATTTTGTACTGTTCTGAGTCAATAATTATAACTTTCGGTTTCTTTGTGTATTCAGTTTCCGATAAATTCAAGAACTTTTTGAAATTAATGACCGTTATAAAATCACCTCTTATTGTCATCAGACCTTCAACATAATCGGGTGAGCAAGGCAATTGAATTAAATTTGTTCTATTTGTAACCTCTTTTATATATTTCAGATTTATGCAATAAGAAGTTTCATTCAGCACAAAAGATATAAATTTATCATTTACAAACGATGTTTGAGTCACAGAATTATTCAATTTTGTAACCAAATATTTTGCTCTTGAGTTAAAAATTTCAATAGATTTTTCATCATTCGGAAACAGATTTTTTATATTGACATCTTTTTCTGAAGTTCCTTGTCTTAAAACTTGTTCTAAAGCATACATATTTAAAATTGAAACTGTTTGTTCTTCAATATGATATAGAGAGTCAATAATTTTGTTTTCGGTAATAAAAGGCAATCGCTCTATTTTTGAATTATCAAAATCCATAATATTTTCGATATTATCGGCAACAATACCGAAAATTGACTCATCTGTTTTTACTACAATAAGTTTTGTATTCACCGAATAATTAGTCACAGGAATATCTAAATAAAATCTGACGTCTAATATATTTATGTTGATATTGTTAAATTTCAGAACCCCGATAATATTGTTTGGAAGTTTTTGAGGATATTCAAGAGCCGGTAGTTTCATAACTTCGACAATATTTTTAAGCGGGATAGCATATTTATTGTCGCTCAATGTAAAATAAAGATTTTGTTGAATTTCAAAATTTTCACTATTTAACGTTAGCAAGTTGTTCATCATAAATTATAACCTTGTTTCTGCCAGTTTGTTTTGCATGATACAACGCTTTGTCCGAAGTTTCAACCAATTCTGACGTTTTAGAGTAATGATCTTCCATTTCTGCAATACCAACGCTTACGGTTAATGTAATTTTTATGCCGTTGTGTAAAAATTCGTGTTGTGCAATTTTTTCACGTAATCTTTCTACTGGAATTAGCGCTCTTTCGGCTATAGTTTCCGGCAAAATAATTGCAAATTCTTCACCGCCGTAACGATAAATCATATCTGTTTTTCTAAAAGAATCTTTTAGCAATTTAGCAACTTCTTTCAAGACATAATCACCATATTGATGCCCATAGTTGTCATTTACATTTTTAAAGAAGTCTATATCAAGAATTGCCATACTTAGATGGTTTTTATATCGTTTAGCACGCAAAAATTCACGTTCTAAGTTATATTCAAAGTGACGTCTGTTATACAATCCTGTCAAACCGTCTGTCACAGATAACAATTCTACTTCAGCATACAAAGATTTCATCTTCATAAGGGCCAAAAGTTCTTGTTTCATAAGATTATAGAACTCAACCTTGCTGTAATCAATTTCATCTTTTGAGAAAAATGCGATTCCGCCTAACAATTTTCCTTCAAAAAGCAATGGTAGCACAAAATTTGATTTAAAAACAGAAGGTGAAATTAAGCTATTATCTGATTTTTCAGGGTTAACTCTTACAATTTCGTGTAAAAAATCATTCGTGTTAAACGGTTTCATATCAGGCATTTGCGTAAAGAAATCTCGTTTTAATTTTTCTACTACAAACGAAGAAACACTTGAACTGTTAACATCAAAATACAGAATATTTTTTGCATTTTCATCAGGGCATTTAAAAAATATTGTTGAAATATCGTAGTCAATAAAGGTAGAAATAAGTTCCAAAGTTTTATCTACCAAGACTTTTTCGTGCGTATAATATTCGCCCAAATTTCTGAATTCGTTTAAAAATATCGATTGCATCAATAATCGATTAAGAATTCTATTAATTTGTTCATTCACAGAAAAATCATCAACAGAGTATGTTGCAATTACATTTTTATCTTCGTTTGAAAGGTCGCTGTCTTGTATAATTTTTAAAGTTTTTTGCAAAATATCTTCAAATTCCGCTGTTTTTGAAATAAATGCTTGAGCGCCTGCTTTTTTACCCCAGAATTTATCAATATTCTTGTCTAAAACAGTCAAAAGAATTATTGGAATATTTTTTGTAATCGGATTATTTTTTAACAATCTGCAAAATTGATAACCGTCTAAATCAGGCATAATAATATCTGAAAGAATTATGTCCGGCACAAATGAAAAAATTTTATGATAACCTTCAAGCGCATTTTGTGCGGTTTCTACTTCGAAATCACACTTTGTAAATCGCACTCTCATAACGTCTAATTGAGTTTTGCTATCATCTATCAGTAAAACTTTATTTTTCATCATCAAATAATCCTTATTTGTAATATAATTATACTATAAATATTTATATAGCAAGGAGTCCTTTATGTTTAATAAATTCAATTTCAATATTTTAGAAAAAATGTTTATCAAATACATTATAGAAACATTTTTAATTTTGGCAAATTTTGGGCTTTTCTCATTAATATTAACTTTTGACATCCCAATGGCAAGAGCTTTCGCATTTATTGCCATTATGTTGTTATTGAACGTTTTTATATACTATTTGCTTAGACTGTGGATTGACAAAACAATCAAAAAGGATATTACAACAAAGGTTAAGGACATCAGTCAATTAAAAAACATCTTGGAAGATCTTATTGCAAAACATAAACATACACTTGATTTATATTTAAAAACAACTCAAGATTGCATTGCAAATTTTGAAACCGTAAAAGAGGCTAACGTTAGAACAAAACAAATTTCTCAAATAATTTCATCTCAAGTTGAAAAATCAGTTGATGCAACTCAAAAAGAACACAGCGCAATGGTTGAAAATTCTGAAAAGTTAGACTTTTTAAAACAACGTATTCAAATTATTGCGGATTTAATTTTAGATCTTTCCGAATACAATCAACAAATCGGTTCAAACGTAGGTTTAGTTGAAGATATCGCAGAACAAACTAACATGTTGGCTTTAAATGCAGCAGTAGAAGCGGCAAGAGCAGGTGAACACGGTAAGGGTTTTGCTGTTGTTGCAAGTGAAATCAGAAAACTTGCAGATGAATCAAAACAAGCAACAACTAAAATTTCTTCATTAATTAATGATATTCAAAATGTTACTAACTCAACTGTTATGGCAACAGAAGAAGGTACAAAAGAAATTGAAATGGTTGTAAAAACTTCTAACTTTACTAAATCTAATTTGGAAGAAATTACAAATGGTGTAAAATCTATATCTGAAAATGTTTCAAGAATCACAACCGACACACAAAATGCTTTTTCTGCAGAATTTAATACAACAATTTTAGAATTCAGTGAAGAAATCAGCAACTTTTTACAAGAATTAGAAAAATGTGTTGGTCAAATTGATGAAATGACAAATGTCTACAACGAAGAAACAACTGCAAAAATGTAGGATATGGCAATGGAATTTCAAGACGACGAGTTGCAAGAAATTTTGAATATTTTTAACGTTGAATCGGAGGAAATAATTTCTCGATTGAACGACAACCTTATGGCGCTTGAAAAATCTCCAACAAACAAAGATGTTCTCATTCTATTATTCAGAGATGCACACAGCCTAAAAGGTGCCTCAAGAATGATTGGTTTTACGGCAACACAAAACCTTGCGCACAAACTTGAAGACACATTAGGTTTGGCAAAAGAAGACAAGCTTATAATAAATTCGCAAATTGCAGACGTTATGTATAAGACTGTCGATTTAATTTCTAACATCATCAAACAATCTATTGAATCGGGTAAAGAAAAATACAGCAAAAATGAGGTTGATACTCAAACAAAAGCATTAGAAGAGGTTCAAAACAAGTTTACTCAAGTGCAACAGCAAGAAAATTCGACTCCTGTAAAAAAGGAAGAGGAAAACACTATTGACGAACAAAAAGAAATTCCTCAAAGACGAAGTTCTGACAAGCAAAAAGAATTCAGCAAAAAAAATTTTATAAAATATTATTATAAGTGTAATTCAGTTATAATTGATACTTTAAAATGCGTTATAAAGTTGTCAGAAAAGATTGAAAACAAATCCATTGAAGAACTATTGGGGCTTATCAACACTCTTTTAGAATACTTTCAACAAATTAACCACTTCGAAATTAAATCTACACTTGATACAATCAAACTTAAGCTGGATGTAATTGAAAAGTGCGGAACAGAGCTTACAATAGACGAAGTAGCCGAAATTCAACAGGAGCTTGATAACATAATCAATCAACTTACAAATTTGTGCGAAATAAACAACCTTGAAACAGTTGACTATTATGGTTTTGCATTCAGTGATAATGTATACGAAATACCTCAAAATGAAATGCTACAAGAAGACGAAGAAGACAACGTCATAGAGCCTGAAATTATTGTTGATAACACAATCTCCGCTCTGCCACAATTTTCGAAGGATTTTGACATTGATGCAATATTAAGCCAAGTTCAATCTCTGGAAAACTCTTCTGATGCTTATGCTGACCTAAGTGAGTTTTTCAACGAGATAAAGAATCAATTCGATAACAAAGAACTTTTACAGGTTATAGATAAAATTTTGTCAATAATTGAGTTTGCTAAAAATTTAAACATTACGCTTGATGAATCCGTAATTGAGATACTATCAAATGGTGTAAAATTCTGCAAAGCTATTGTTAACGGTGAAACACCCCAAGATGACGGCGCTCTTTTGGCTCAACAATTAACCGTTGCAAAACAATTAATTGAAATCGCAAATCCTCAAACAAAAGAACTTGCAACCGTTAACACTGAAGATAATAGTCCGCAAAATTCAAACAGTTTTGCAAAAATGAAAGACTTTTCTCACATTTTTGACACAGGTGAGATTAAAACATTGCATGTTGAATCATCAAAACTTGATGCTATGGTGAGCCAAATCGGTGAACTTATTGCAACAAAAATAAAAACAACCAAGCAACTTAGCGAACTCAACAACTTAAACGACAAATTGGAAGATTGGCAAAAGGATTTTTCAAAACTTATTCGTCACTTAAAAAGCTATGACAAACGCTATTCAAAACCCGACAGCGAAGGGGATTCGTCTTCTATAATCTTTATAAAACAAATGCTTAATGCACTAACGGAGCAAAACCAAAAACTTAATTCAATCGTTTCAGGAATCGCACAATCACAACGTTCAAACCTTGAAGATGACATGAAAATGCGCATTTTAATTGATGATTTTGACGGAATGATTAAAAATATCCGTGTATTACCTCTTGCAACAGTATTCCACCTATTTGGAAGAATGGTTCGTGACATAGCAAAAGAACGAGGAAAAGAGGTTGAATTAACTATTTCAGGAAGCGAAACAAGTGCTGATAAAAAAATTATTGAAGAGATTAAAAATCCGCTAATTCACATCCTTAGAAACTCTATCGACCACGGAATTGAAAACCCAGAACGCAGAAAAGAATTGGGTAAAAGCCCTACCGGACATATTCAAATCAGTGCAAAACATCTTGATAATAAAATTTTAATTGAAGTTATTGATGACGGACAAGGGTTTAACATTGAAAAAATTAAAGAAAAAGCGTTAAATAAAGGCTTTTTGACAGAAGAAGAAATAGACGATATGACTGACGAAGAAATTATGAATATCGTTTTCTACCCCGGATTTACAACAGGAGAAGAAGTTACAAGCATTTCAGGACGTGGAATCGGAATGGATGTTGTAAAATCAAAAATTGCCCAACTTAACGGAAATGTAAAAATCATTTCTGAGTTTAACGTGGGTAGCAAAATTCAAATAGAACTTCCTGTCACAATGGCGACTTTGACCGCATTTTTAATTCAATCAGCAAATCAAACCTTTGCATTACCAATGTCAGTTATTAACACCGTTGTTTGCAGAAATGAAAACGAAATTTATCATACACATGAAAATTTGACAATTTTACACAATGGAAAAAATATTCCCGTTTACAACCTTGCACACCTTCTTAACCTTAAAAGTTTGCAAGAAGAAAGTGCAATGAAAACCATAATTATTATTGAAACAGGAAATAAAGTCATTGGGATAATTGTTAATAAACTGCTTGGCGAACAGGAAATTTTACACAAAAAATTGTCACCTCCGCTATATCGAATTAAAAATATTTCCGGAGTTACAACCCTTGCAACAGGCGAAACTTGCCTAATTTTGAATGCGAATGATTTAATTAAAAATTCAACACTTCAAAATGCAAAAAAAATATCAATGACACAACCAAGTTTACCATCTATTGAAGAAAAAAAATCTAGGTTAAAACAAAAAAATATTCTCGTTATTGACGATTCAATTACAACAAGAACCTTAGAAAAAAATATTTTAACAAGTGCCGGTTTCAACGTATATACTGCAATAAATCCGATTGAAGCCCTAAAAAAAATCAATGAAATTCATTTTGATGTAATCTTGACCGACATCGAAATGCCGGAAATGTCCGGATTTGAATTTTTATCACAAATGAAAGACAATGAACTTTATGCAAATATTCCAATCGTCATAATGAGTTCACTCGGAGAAGAAAACCAAAAACGAAAAGCCCACTCACTTGGAGCAGAAAAATATGTCGTAAAAGGTGAATTTAATCAAAAAGCATTTATTGATATGGTTTCTAATATTTTATTGAAATATTCTGAGTAAAATATAAAAAAGGCGGTCGGCTTGTAAAGCCGACCGCCTTTTTTATTAAAACCTAACCTTCAACAGGTGCAACATAATCAATTTTTTCCTCCGGTTTTAGAGGTCTAATCATTACAACATAACGCATGTTTAGTTGTAAGAAATCAAATCTTTCAGTTTCACCTTGTCTGTTTTTGTATGTAACTTCACAGTCTTTTACTGCGATAAAGTTCTTATTAGCTTTATTTAACAAGTCACTTAAAAATCTATTTTTCTTTGAAAAACCAATGTTAAAAACTGTTCCTTTAACTTCGTAGTCTTCAGTAACAATTAAAACATCTTCTTTACTTGCTGAACGTAATCCGAACATATATTGCTCCTTTGTATTTTAATCCTATTTTATATTGATATCTTAATACTTTTTTTAACGATTTCAACCATACGAATAGAGGATTTTCGGTAGGGTGAAGTCGAACGAAGTGAGCGAAACCCGTAAGGTGGCGATCGAACGTTACTCCGTCGCCACCCCGAATAATCCGATAGAGGATATTTTGGAAGGTTAAAGGGTTTGATGGTTTGTGATTTAAAGCATCTCTGTAAACATTTCTTCATATTTATTCTTATTAAGGCAATTATTTTTTTTAGGGTATTTATTCATGGCAAAGTAAATAGAAAGGAATAATTATGACTATTCAAGCAATTACGCCGAGAATTACTCCTCAAGTTGTTGCGAAAACCACTTCGTCAAAAGCACTTAATCCAATAAATACCCCAACGGCAAAACAATCACCACAAGTTCAAAAACAAGAATTTAATTGGTTGCCAGATATTTTTAAATCCGAAGTTTCTAAGCAAATGGATGAAGTTAAGGCTATCAAGAATAATCAAGGGTTTCAACGATACGACAAGGAAGACCAAAAAGAAATAAAAAAATATTTGAAAAAAGGTGAACTCGATGTTAATGCGGTAAAGACTTTTGCTCAAACCAATTTAACTATTAAAGGTATGAGCGAAGCTTATCAATTTTCCAAAACAACAAAAAATCCAAAAGAAGAACAACAAAATATTTTAAAGGCAGTTGTTGAGTTTGAAAAGCCAGAAATGAAAATGCCTCAACAATACAAAGAATATAGAACTCAACTTGAACGTAATAAAAACTCAACTTATAAAATTGAAAACCATAACGGCTTACACAATGCCACTTACAAAGCTGGTGGACAAAAACTTAGTGAATCTACGGTAGAAGCTGGACCTTATTATCCATCGCCAAGAAAATCTTCATCTTCTTCTGAGTCAAATGACACAAGTAGTACAACAAACAACAGAGATGATGATTGGTCAAATCCATTGAACCCAATGAGCCCAATAAGTCCATTAAATCCAATGAATTGGTAATAAAAATAAATTTAATTTGTTATCTATAAATAAACACAAAAGACGCAAGCATAGCTTGCGCCTTTTGTGTTTTATTATTTTAAATTATTCACTAATTGCTTCTTGACAATCTGGACAAATACCGTCTTCGTTCAATTCACGATATTTCCAACAACGGCAACATTTTTCGCCGTGTGCCTTTGTAACCCATACTGTGCAACCATCTTCCGAATATTCATTCAAAACATCTGCAGGTTTTTCATCTGCAACAACAGCTTGAGATGTAATAAAAATGTTGCAAAGTTCATTTTCACAAGATTTCAACAAGTCTTTGTTTTCATCGTATTTTACATAAACTGCAACTTCCAATGAACTGCCTACTTTCTTTTCGGCTCTTAGAGGTTCAATCGCTTTTGTTACGATAACACGAGTTTTCAAGATTTTTGCAAATTCTTGTTCTAATTCCGGATTATTCCATTCAGGTTTCATTTCCGGCCAAGACGAAAGTAAAATACTTTCCAATCCGTCCTTTTGATTTTCCGGAACATTTTGCCAAATATCTTCCGCTTGGTGAGGCATTACCGGCATAATGATTCTAACTAAAGCTTGTAAAATTTCATACATTACTGTTTGACAAGCTCTACGTGAAAGTGATTTTTTACCTGACGTATACAATCTGTCTTTTACAATATCTAAGTAGAATGAGCTTAAGTCAACTGCTGCAAAGTTTTGCAAGCATTGGAAGTATTTGTAGAATTCATAACCTTCAAATGCTTCTGTTACGTTTTCAATTAATTGGTATAATTTGTGTAATGCAAATTTATCCAAATCCTTAAGGTCTTTGTAATCTACATAATCTTTTTCAGGTTCAAAGTCGAACAAGTTACCCATTAAGAAACGAGCTGTGTTTCTTGTTTTCTTAAAAATTTCGGCAAGTTGTTTAACAATGTTGTCACCTATTTTGATATCGTTTCTGTAATCAACTGATGCTGCCCATAATCTTAGGATATCAGCACCATAGTTTTTGATGATATCATCCGGTCTAATGTAGTTACCCAAAGATTTAGACATTTTTCTACCGTCTTCACCAAATACGAAACCGTGAGTTAACACTTGCTTGTAAGGTGCTTTACCTTGAGTAGCAACAGATGTAAGTAATGAAGATTGGAACCAGCCTCTGTGTTGGTCAGAACCTTCTAAATACATATCTACAGGAGTGTGATTTAATTCATCTGCTCTTGCTTCAACAACTGCTTTCCAAGACACACCTGAATCAAACCAAACATCCATAATATCTTTTTCTTTGCGGAAGTGAGTTTTACCACATTTAGGGCAAACGAAACCTTCCGGCATTAATTCTTTTTCAGAATATTTAACCCAAGCATCAGAAGATTCTTTTTCAAACATTTTAGCTACGTGTTCGATTGTTTCGTCAGTAACGATAACTTCGCCACAGTCTTCGCAATAGAATACAGGAATTGGAACACCCCAAGCTCTTTGTCTTGAAATACACCAGTCTGTACGACCTTCAACCATGTTTGAAATTCTTGCTTCGCCTGAAGCAGGGATGAATTTTACACCTTTAATAGCTTTTAATGCTTCATCTCTGAATTTGTCAACTTTTACGAACCATTGAGGAGTTGCTCTATAAATTACAGGATGTTTACATCTCCAACAATGAGGGTAACTGTGTTGAATATCAGCTGCAGCAAGCAATGCACCGCAATCTTTTAATTTGTCGATTACAATTGTGTTTCCTTTATAGTAAGGAATTCCTGCCAAATCGCCTGCCTCTTCTGTCCAAACACCTTTTGAATCTAATGGTGAATAAACACCAATTTTGTATTTGCAACAAACTTCGTAGTCTTCTAAACCGTGACCGGGAGCTGTGTGAACTGAACCTGTACCAGCATCTAGTGTAACGTGTTCACCACAAAGAATTGGTGATTTACGGTCATATAATGGGTGAACAGGTGTTAAGTTTTCTAAATCTTGACCTTTGCAAGTACCTAAAACTTTGATATCAGCCTCATTCCAGTCAACATCTTTTAAGAAACTTGATAACAATTCTGTTGCTGCATAGTAAATATCGTTGTTGTATTCAAAGAATGTGTATTCAAACCTAGGATGTACACTGATTGCCAAGTTTGACGGAATTGTCCATGGAGTTGTTGTCCAAATTACAGCATACATATCTTTGTCTGTGTTTAAGAAATCAAATTTTGATTTTAAAGTATTAACGCTTTCATCGTCAAACTTAAATCTTACGTAAATTGAAGTTGATGTGTGATCAGCATATTCAACTTCTGCCTCTGCAAGAGCTGTTTCACAAGATGCACACCAATAAACAGGTTTCAAGCCTTTTTCGATATAACCTTTTTTGTACATCTCACCAAATACTCTAACTTGTTCAGCTTCGTATTCGCCATCAATTGTTAAATATGGGTGTTCCCAATTACCTAAAACACCTAGTCTTTTAAATTCTGATTCTTGACCTTTCAAGCTCTTGTGAGCATATTCACGGCATTTTTGTCTTAATTCAGCTGGAGTAACTGCGTTACGTCCGCCTTCAATGTTTTTTACTACTTTATTTTCAATAGGCAAACCGTGTCCGTCATATCCTGGAACATAAGGTGCATAGTAGCCTCTTTGAGATTTATACTTAATTAAAATATCTTTTAAAATTTTATTTAATGCTGTACCAACGTGGATTTTTTCTGAACTCAAGTATGGAGGACCGTCGTGAAGAATAAAGCTATTAGCTTTATCTCTGTTTTCAGTCATTTTTTTATACATTTGATGTTCTTCCCAGAACTTTTGAGTTTCAGGTTCTTTTTTTGTAGCGTTTGCACGCATTTCTAACGTAGTTTTTGGTAAATTAAGAGTATCTTTGAACTCTTTTTTTTCGTTCTCTGTCATTTCCAATCTATCCTTCATTTACTAATTGTTGATTATTTTTTTGTTGTTGTCTTTTAGAGCTAAAGTATGCTAAAAGTTCTTTACGACGTTTTTCTTTAGAAATATATTTTTGCATTTTTTCGTCGTCGAATTGACCTTCCCAACGAGCAATAACAACTGTTGCAATTGAGTTACCAATCAAGTTTGTTACTGTACGGGCCATATCCAGAATATGGTCAATACCTAATAGAATTGCTACACCTACAATTGGGTAGTTGAATGTTGTCAACGTACCTGCAAGTACAATTAAAGATACCCTTGGCACACCAGCAATACCTTTACTAGCAAACATCAACGCTAACATCATAACTAATTGTTGCTCAAAATTCAAGTTAATTCCTACAATTTGTGTAGAAAATAAAACAGCAACTGCAACACCTAATGTAGAACCGTCAAGGTTAAATGAATAACCTGTAGGCATTACGAACGCTACAATATTTCTTGGAACACCAAATTTTTCCATAATTTCCATTGATTTTGGTAATGCTGCTTCTGAACTTGATGTTGTAAAAGCCAACAAAATTTGATCTTTTAATGCGCCCATAAGTTTCCAAAACGGAACTCTTACAATTGAGCAAACACCGTGTAAAACTAAACCAATGAATATTGCTAACGCTGCATATAAGCAGAAAATTACTTTACCATAACTTTTTAACACTCCGATACCGTTTGAACCAATAGCAGAAGCTACAGCCCCTAAAATACCGACAGGAGCGAAGTACATTACATACTCTGTAAATTTAAACATTATTTTTGCAGTTGAATTTAATACATCTAAAACAGGTTTTGCAGATTTTCCAACCGCACAAATCGCAACAGCAAAGAATAAAGAGAAAATTACGATTTGAAGTAAGTTACCGTCTGCCATTGCCTTAACAACAGATGTTGGGAACATACCAATAATCATTCCGCTTAAAGAATTATTTGTATTAATTGTAGCTAAATGTTGAGCAGCTTGCATATCATGAGCGCTTGCGTTAACACCTACACCAACACCGGGTTGAACCAAGTTACCCATCGCCAAACCGATTAACAAAGCAATCGTTGTAACAATTTCAAAGTAAATTATTGTTTTTAAACCAATTTTACCCAAACTTTTAATATCACCGTGACCAGCAATACCAACAACCAATGTTGAGAACAACAACGGTGCGATAATCATTTTAATCATATTCAAAAAGATTTTCGCCAAAGGGTCTAATTTAACTGCAAAAGATGGAAATAACCAACCTATAAATACGCCTAATATTAATGCGCCAAAAATAAATGATGTCAGCTTGGAAGTTTTCAAAATAATTCCCCTATTCTAATGTACCTATTGAATATATTATATTATAAACATGTGTAAACTAATGATATCTTGATATCATCTTAATATGGATGTAAAGATAACACTTATTTTTGTTTAGACTATAAGTCAATAAAACTTTAAGTATATAAGAAAAAAGGTTGAAGAGATTTCTCTCTTCAACCTTTTTAATGTTTATAACTTTATGGAGTTATGAATTAGTCATCAGCATGACCAGCTGTACCTAATACATCTCTCATTTTGTGCATAACCATTTCTTTAACTGCTGTTCTACCAGGTCCCATGTATTCACGTGGATCGAATTTTTCAGGATGTTCAATGAAGAATTCTCTGATAGTTGAAGTCATAGCTAAACGTAAGTCTGTATCAATGTTGATTTTAGCTACACCGTGTTTAGAAGCATAGTTTAACATATCTTCCGGAACACCTTGTGCATCAGGTAAGTTACCACCAAATTTATTACATTTTTCTACGAATTCTTTTGGTACAGATGATGAACCGTGTAATACGATTGGATAATCTGGGTAACCAGCTTCAGCCAATGCATCTTTGATTTCTTTTAATCTGTCAAAGTCTAATTTAGCTTCACCTTTGAATTTGTAAGCACCGTGTGAAGTACCAATAGCGATTGCTAATGAATCACAACCGGTTTGTTTTACGAATTCAACTGCTTCTTTAACGTTTGTATATTTAGCATCTTTATCAGAAACTTTAACGTCATCTTCAACACCAGCTAATTTACCAAGTTCAGCTTCTACTGAAACTCCTCTTTCGTGAGCGTATTCAACTACTTTCTTTGTAACTGCTACGTTTTCGTCGAATGGGAATCTTGAACCATCAATCATTACTGATGAGAAACCGCCATCGATACAAGCTTTACAAATTTCAAAGTCTGCACCGTGGTCTAAGTGTAATGCGATAGGCACTGTTGTTGTAGCTAATGCAGCTTCAACTAATTTGATTAAGTATGTTTGGTTAGCATATTTTCTAGCACCTGCTGAAACTTGTAAAATGATTGGTGAACGAGTTTCTTCAGCTGCTTCTGCAATACCTTGTAAAATTTCCATGTTGTTAACGTTGTAAGCACCGATAGCGTAACCGCCAGCTAATGCTTTTTTGAACATTTCGCCTGTTCCTACTAATTTTCTTTCACTCATTTGAGTTCTCCTTTTGTTTGTAAAAGTATATCTACGCAACAATTGTATTACAAAAAATAATTAATGCAATACTTCTTGAAAGCTATAAGACTATAAGTGTTAAGATAATACGTGTTTATTTGTTTTTGAATGGAATTTTTATATTCTAATTTGACTTATTGGCTTCAAACAAAATCCTCTAAACGAATGATGCCACTTTACAGAAATACAACTATGCTATAAACGGGAAAGTAATAAGTATAAACCCAAAAGGGACTTACGGGGAAATGACAGAAGCGTTAAGTACAAGTACAGAACAATTATTGGCTGAATTCAGCTGGTTTGACAGTGCATTTAACAATGCGCTTCAAAACGCATCTGATGACTTTCTTTTTGGCGGTTTACACTTCAAACTTATTTCTGTCAGCCAAAATATGAACGCTCTTTTCCAAGAAGATAGCTACTTTGTAACCAAAATCAAAGTTGATGCTAAAAACGAAGTTTACATAAGAAGTTCTGACAAAGCAGTTAGAGTTATTTTGGAAAAAAGTTTAGGTTCTTCTAAAAAACCTTTCCAAATAAACCAGATTACAGAACTTGAGGCTAAGTTAGTAACAGCGTATAACGACAACTTATACAATTTCATCAGTTCTAACTTTGTACCGCAACAATACGACGGAACAATTAAAAAATTCAACACAGTACATCTAACCTTTATGGTTAAAAATGAAGAAACTAATATGTGCGGAAAAGTTATTGTATCTTTCCCTAGCACATTAATCACACCTCAAGAAATTCAAAAGGGTGAACAAAAGTTTTCTAATGAATCTTTCTTGGGAAGTTTGGTTGAGGTTAACATATCTGTCGGAACAACTTGTTTTATGGTACGTGATTTAAAATCATTAGAAGTTGAAGACATTGTTGTTTTGGACAACAGTAATATTCAATTTATGAAATTACAATATATGGGCTACGAAAAAGATTTTAGAATAGCCCCAAACCCAGCATTAATTATTTCAGTAGATAACGGAGGAGAAGAAGAAATGGCTTCAAACATGCCACCAACAAACCTTTGGGATAGCATTCAGGTTGAAATGGGCGCAGAATTCGACAAAGTAAAAATTTCTTTGGGTGAATTAAAAAATATAGAGGATGGCTTAGTCGTTGACATAGGCTCTGTTTACAACAACAACATCACTCTTAAAGTTGAAGAAAAAACAATCGCTACAGGCGAACTTGTTATTGTAAACGACAGATATGGCGTAAAAATTAATCATATCTTTGCAGATGCACCTTCAGCACCGGCACCTCAAGAAATGCCAGAAATGCATCAAGAACCGATTTCTGAAAATGAAATGGAAATGCATTCAGATGAAATGGAACCAATGCACGAAATGGGTGATATGCCTCAAGAAGAAGCTCAAGGCGAGGAAGACTTCGACTACAGCGACTTTGAACTTGATGATGAAGACATATAAAAAGACGATAAGAACTAACGGTACTTCAGATTATAGCTTGACTTATCTGCTTTAGTGCTTAACAGCTTGTAGACTTTAAACAAAAAATCATTAAAGGATTAACAAATGGGACACTATATTTTAAATTTCACGGTATACACAATGGCAATGATAGGGCTAATTTGTTTCGCTCTATTTGCTTACAAAAAGTTTGCAATAACTAACTTCACCGGTAATAGAAGAGGTTTGTTATCAATTGAAGACGGCTTAGGGCTTACTTCAAGAAAAACTCTGTACATAATAAAAGCAGGTTCGGAACGTTTTTTGATTGCAGCAGATTTAGAAAGAACAACATTAATATCTAAATTAGATTCTAACAACATAGTTACAAATGATACTAGTGAATTAGATGAAATAGATAAAGCTAATTTAGACTCACAAGGCGTAAATTATTAATCAGTTAAAAAGAAGGTAGAAATAGTATGTCAGACATTTTTAAGGATATAAATCCAGTTATACAAATGCTTTTGGTAATGTCAATGTTTTCGATTTTACCATTTGTGTTTGCTTGTATGACGAGTTTTTTAAGGTTTATCATTGTATTTTCAATGTTAAAAACTGCGATGGGTACACAATCAGTTCCACCATCAATTGTAATCATCGGTTTGTCCATGATTTTGACGTTCTACACAATGGGACCTGTTTTCCAACAATGTTATGAACAAGGTCAAGCACCTTACAAACAAACTAAGAACTTAATTGTAGCTATCGAAAAAGGTTCTAAACCACTGAAAGAATTTATGCTAAAACAAACCCGTGAAACTGATTTAGCATTCTTTATAGAACTTTCAGGAAACGACAGACCTGAAAGTCCGGATGAAATAACAATTTGGCAAGTTGCTCCGGCTTACATCATTAGTGAGTTGAAAACAGCTTTCGAAATCGGTTTTATCGTATTTGTACCATTTATCGTATTAGACTTGGTTGTAGCAAACATCCTGTTAGCACTGGGTATGTTCATGTTGTCACCAACAATCATTTCTTTACCGTTCAAACTACTTATCTTTATTGCAGTTGACGGTTGGGCGCTGATTGTTCAAGGTTTAGTACAAAGCTATAACTAAAAAGACGATAAGTCGGTTCATATTAAATTATAGTTCGACTTATTCACTTAAAGGCTTAAACGCTTATTGACTACAAAAAGAGGTAAAAATTATGGAAATGTTAATGGAATATATGGCAAGAGGTTTTGTCGTAATGCTTTCAATCTCAATGCCGTGCGTACTTGTAGCTGCCGGTATCGGTCTTGTTGTCGGTATCTTACAAGCCGTAACCCAAGTTCAAGAACAAACTATTGCCGCTGCACCTAAAATTTTGGCAGTATTCCTTGTAATCGTAATCGGTGGTGTCGGATTTGTCAGAATTTTGACAAACTTATTCACTGACGGTATGGCTTTGGCGTTTAACGTAGTTCCTAAAAATGACACCTACGTTTTACCAGCTGATTATTACAAGTATACACGACCTTTTGCAAATGAAATGCAAGATCAATTCAAAAAACCGGACAAAGACGAATTTAAACGTATGACCAGCGGAAAACCCGGTTACAACAGAAACGGGAAAAATCAATTCCAACGTTATGACAAAGCATCTGGCGTAATGGAACCAAAAACAGACTTCATGGAAACACAAAAAATTATGAATAGGTACAATCAATAACAATGGAAGGATTCATTACACAACTTAACTCTTTGATACCGGGGTTCATCGCTAATATGTGCGGTGGACTGGTTATCTTTGCAAGAATGTTGGGTTTTGTAAGATTTGCACCTGTTCTAAACAGAAAAGAAATTCCGGGGCTTGTAAAACTAGGATTATCTTTTCTTTTAACCTTAATTTTCTTACCTATGGTTAACCCGCAAGGTCAACCTGCACACGGCGATTTGTTATTAGCATTAATCTTAAACGCAGCAGCTGGTATGATTATTGGATTTATGGCACAATTAATCCTTGCTGCAATTGAAGCAGGTGGCGATATGATTAATATGCAAATGGGTTTGTCTTCTGCCATGGTTTTAGATCCCACAACATCAAGCCAAGTTTCTATTTTAGGTAGATTTTTCGGTGTACTTGGTATTGTAATTTTCTTACAAATTGGCGGAGCTTACTGGTTATTCCAAGCAATCGACAAAAGTTTTGAAATTTTCCCTATTTATGCAAGCACAATTCCTTTAAACAAACTTGTAAATATGGATTATTTGATAAGTTTATCATCTAATGTTTTATACATGGGGCTACAAATTGCATCACCTGTACTTCTAGCAACATTGGGGCAGGATATCATCTTAGGTGTAATTTCAAAAACAGCTCCGCAAGTTAACGTTTTCCAATTGTCCTTCTTATTCAAACCGGTTTTTGGTGCGGCAATCCTTATGTGGATTCTTCCAATGCTTATAAACGTTATATCTGACTACTTTAATACTTTCTCACATATTATTTAAATAAAGAGGCGCCGATTGCTAAAGCAATCGGCGCCTCTTTTAAGCTTACAGGCAGGCTTAAACAGCCCACCTGTAACAATCATCTGCGTGCAGGGACTGCAGCTGAAATAACTTTTTTCATATTTCCGTTGATTATGGTTGTTGTTTTAGGTTGAGAGTGAGTTGGTCGTTGTTGGATGTATGATTCTACGTTAGATGATTGTTGAACATAAACTTCTCTTTGAACTTGTTGTGGTTGTTGCAAAGATTGTTGAAAAGATTGTTGTTGCAAGCCATAAGGATTTCTTGATGCTTGTGGTGCAACCATAGTTTGTTTTTGAGATGCATAAGCTTGTTTTGCGGCATATTCACGTTGTTGTTGTGCAAAATATTGAGATAATGACATTCTTTGTTGTGGTTGTGGTTGAATTTGTTGTTGAGCGTAAGATTGTGCATAAGCTTGATGATATACTTGCGGTTGCGGAGCTTGAACTCTTGTTTGTTGCATATGTGCAGGAGGATTATCAAAACTTACACCTGCAATTTTACGTTGTAAATCGCATAATCCTAAACATACTGAATCATTGTTAAAAAAATTTCTTAAAAATTGTTCCATAATCTTATCCTCTTCTTCTCTAGTGCTTTATGTAGTATCCTGTATTCTCTTTTTAATGATATTTTTTTTAAAGTCAACATTTTTGTCAAAATTAATCATTAATCTTATTTACATTTTTATTATTATTATGTAGAATGTTTTTAATAATATTTTATAGAAAGTCAACATAAAGGATAAGGAGAAAATAATTATGGCTAAAATTACAAAAGATATGGGTATTATGGAAATAGTACAAAACCATCCTGAAACAGTTGAAGTATTCCAAAAATTCGGTATGGGTTGTATCGGTTGTGCAGCAGCACACTTTGAAAACTTAGAAGCAGGCGCTAAAGTTCACGGTATCGACATTGATGCAATGGTTGATGCTATGAACGAATTGGTAGGAGAAGAATAATAAATGACTCTTTGGCAATTCTGGGCTTGCGCAGGGGTTATAACTCTAATTTTAGAAATGTTTGTACCTTTCACATTCTTTTTAAGTATGTCAGTTGGGGCATTCATAACTGCAATTGTAGCAGTATGGGTAACATCTAAAGTTGTGTTAGTACCTTTATTTGCAATATGTTCACTTGTTTCACTTTTAATATTTAGACCTCTTTTGGCTAAAAATCAAAAAGCTACAAAAGAACAAGAAACAGGTATGGAAGGTCAATATATTGGCAAAACGGCAAAAGCTATAAAAACAATTAACAAAAACGAAGGAGCTATTTCAATCTATGGCGAACGCTGGGAAGCTCGCACTTTACACGACGAAGAAATTTCGGAAGGTTCAGAGGTTGAAATTACTAAAAACGACAGTTTAACTATGTATGTTAAACAAAAATAAGGAGAAAAAATGGACATTTTATTAATTTTATTAATTGTTCTTGCAATCGCTTACATCAAGTTTGGTGTAATCATTGTTAAACAAATGGAAGAAGTTATCATTGAACGTTTAGGTAAATACCACAAAACTTTAACTCCAGGGCTAAACTTCATTATCCCATTCATTGATGCACCTTGCGGAATTGAATGGAAAGAAAGACAAAAAGGCTTAGACGGTCAAGTTTACTCATACAACAAAATTCTAAAAAGCATTAACAAAAGAGAAACTGTTTACGATTTTCCAAGACAAAACGTAATTACAAAAGATAACGTTACAATCAGCATTAACGCATTATTATACTTCCAAATCGTTGATGCAAAATCTGCGGTTTACGAAATTTCAAATTTGTTAGACGCTATTGAAAAATTAACTCAAACAAACTTAAGACAGTTAGTTGGTAAGCTAGACTTAGACGAAACACTTATTTCTCGTGACCAAATTAACCAAGAATTAAGAGAAATCTTAGACGAAGCCACTAATAAATGGGGTGTAAAAGTTAACCGTGTTGAACTTCAAGACATCAATCCACCGGCTGATATTCAAGCTGCCATGGAAAAACAAATGAAAGCAGAACGTGAAAAACGTGCTGTAATCCTTGAATCAGAAGGTATGAAACAATCTGCAATTCTTCAAGCTCAAGGGGAAAAAGAAGCCGCTATCAACAAAGCAGAAGGTGAAAAACAAGCTGCAATCTTGAGAGCAGACGGTGTTGCAAAAGCTCGTGTACTTGAAGCAGAAGGTGAAAAACAAGCTGTTGAATTAATCATCAACGCAATTGGTGATAAAGGTAAACCTGATCAATATTTAATCGCAATGAAATACCTTGAAACATTAAAAGGTATCGCCTCAGGTCAAGACAACAAAGTTGTTTATATGCCTTATGAAGCAACAGGAGTTCTTTCTTCAGTTGACGGCATTAAACAAATGTTTGACCATAAATAATTTGAACAAAATAAATAACAATAAAAAGGCGGAGCCGTTTCACGGCTCCGCCTTTTTATAAAATAATTAATTCAATGTAGACAAGTGGACATCACAGAACTTTTATGATTAACGGTTCTGACATCAAGAAGGAGGTGATGCGTATGACGAAATTAATCATGCTGTTATTGATTTTTATAGTAACTCTTTACTTTAAAAACGAAAAGCTAAACAAAGTGATGTAAAATTTTAGCTTCTGCTAATTGCTACTTGTTTTACGTCCATTATAACACTTATTTTCAAAAAATTTCAGCCTTTAGCCATAGTTCAACACATCTATATTTTACAATTTTTATTTACTGTGATAAGATTAAGAAAAAAGGAGAAATTAAAAAATGGCAAGACTTGTAAGACCAACTTGGGCTATCAGATGCACACAATCAGGTTGTAAACAATTATTTGAAGTAGCAGTTTTAGAAGACGGTAAACAACAAGAAGTTGTATGCCCAGCTTGCGGTGAACACTATGTTTACCCTATTCCAAAAGAAGCTGAAGGCGAAAACAACTAATTTGTAATGTTTTTTCACGGAACAGAAAAACGCTACAACCAATTTAGCGAATATTTAAAAGAAAAATTCGGCGTTAAGGTTTACAAAATAACACTTGACGCCGGTTTTTCGTGTCCAAACCGTCAAAACGGCAAACACGGTTGCATTTATTGTGATGACGGAGGAAGTTTTTCACAATCTCACTCTGCAAATATGTCTATAAAAGAGCAACTGGATTTTGGCGCTCAATACCTTACAGACCGCTTTAAGGCTGTAAAATATATGTCTTATTTTCAATCGTTTTCAAATACTTACAAACCTGTTGAAGAGCTAAAAACGATTTATGATGCCTCATTAGACCACCCTGATATCGTTGGAATTTCGATAGGAACCCGTCCGGATTGTGTTGATGAAGAAAAACTTGATTTAATTGCAGGCTATAAAGACAAGTACGAAACTTGGATTGAGTACGGACTTCAATCAATGCATAACAAGACTTTAGAAAGAATTAATCGTGGACACGATTTAGATTGCTTCTTAAAAGCTTATGAAATGACAAAAGAGCGAGGAATTAACACTTGTGTTCACGTAATTTTCGGGCTGTGGGAAACTCATGAAGAAATGATGGAAACAATAAAGCTTTTGGCAAAATTAAGAGTAGCCGGCATCAAACTTCATATGATATGCGGACTTCGTGGAACTGAAATTACAAGAATGTACGAGCGTGGCGAATTTGAATTTATGGACGAAATGGAATACGTAAATCTTTGCTGTGATGCAATTGAACTTTTACCACCGGAAACAACGTTACACAGAATTGCGGGAAGCGGATTAAAATCAACACTTGTAGAGCCTAAGTGGATTGGTAAAAAATTTGAATGTTTAAACAAAATTGATGCAGAATTAATTCGTCGGGACTCTTGGCAAGGTTCAAAGTTTGCGGTATAATTTAGCTATGGACAAAAAAGTTATATCTACAAACAGAAAAGCTTTCCACGATTTTCTTATATTTGATAAATTCATTGCCGGCATCGTACTTGCTGGGACTGAAATTAAATCTATCAGAAAAGGTGCAGTAAACTTAAAAGACAGCTTTGCTAAAATTGAAAAAGGTGAAATCTTTTTGTACAACTGCCACATTTCAAAATACGAACAAGGTAACAGATATAACCACGAACCTGAAAGAACAAGAAAACTTCTTTTAAACAGAAAAGAAATTCTAAAAATAGAAATGAAGATAAAAAAAGAAGGTTACACAATTGTTCCGCTGGAATTGTTTTTAACAAGAGGCTATGCAAAACTTGAAATCGGTTTAGCAAAAGGTAAAAAGCTTTACGACAAGCGTGAAGACATAACTAAAAAAACACAAAACAGAGATATTCAAAGAAAACTTAAAAATTACTAAAAAGGCATAAAATGTATAGAAAAGAAGATGTTTTAAAAAAATTAAATGAAGATAACTACTATATTGACCTAAGAGCACTTGAAACTTTTGTAAAAGATTGGCAAGTTGATCCTATTTATGAGGCAAAAGACGGTACTGTATTCTTTGATGACATTGGAATTTTGAAAATAAAAAGAGGTATCAGTTTAAAATCTCAAGGGTACACAAACGAACAAATTTGTTACCGTATACATAAAACACCGCTTGAAATACCTGAAAAAGAAGATGAAGAAATTCAATCTACAGCACTTGAAACTACACCTCAACAAATTCCGGAAGTTAGAAATGTAACCTTGAATGTTACAAATCAAACTCTTCAAATGCTTGCAGAAGCTGTTGCCGGAAAGATTACGGATGATATCAAAAACCATATAGATGCATCACAATTTTCAGACAAATTAATTGAAGCAGGTGAGTATAAAAAAGATAATCAAAAATTAGCTCAACAAATCGAACAACTTTTAGAAGACAATAAACGATTAGCAAAAAGAATTGAATATTTAGAAGAACGTCAAAAACCTTTATGGAAGAGGATTTTTGAATAGCGGATTTTCGACTCTGCCGAACAAAACAATTAATAATTGTTTTGAGAGAGGAAGTAAAGTCAAACATTAGAGAGTGTAACAGGTAAGGTAGAGTAAGACGTTACTCCCATGATAGCCTGAATAAATCAAAATACAGTTTACATAAACTCTGGAACCGATTCATAGTGACACAAATATTTGTTAAAAAATATTTTAAAACATGCTTGACAGCGGAATTTTAGCGGTAAATAATAGGATTACAAAAAGTATAATAGTTAGATAGGTAAATCGCTCTTAAAAACCTGAAAAAGGTTGCGATTCCTCAAATAGAAAGGGATTTAAAAATGTACGCAATTGTAGAAACTGGCGGAAAACAATACCAAGTAGAAGAAGGTCGTTACTTAGACGTAGAACTACTTGAAGGCGAAAAAGATGACAAAGTTGTATTTGACAAAGTTGTTATGGTAGTTAACGGTAAAAAATCAAAAGTTGGTCAACCATACGTAAAAAATGCAAGTGCTGAAGGCGTTATCATGGGTAATGACAAAGCTAAGAAAATTATCGTTTACAAACAAAGACCTAAAAAAGGTTACCGTGTAAAACGTGGTCACAGACAACAATACACAAGAGTTATGATTAACAAAATCAGAACTACAGCTTCTAAAAAAGCAGCTGAAACTGCAGAAACAACAGAAGCATAATTCAAAAGTTATTACGGTAATATTTAATTAGAAAGTAGGTATAAAATGGCACATAAGAAAGGGATGGGTTCTACCCGTAACGGACGTGATTCCGAAGCTCAACGTTTAGGCGTTAAAAAATTCGGCGGTGAAATGGTTAAAACTGGCAATATCATTGTTCGCCAAAGAGGAACTAAAATCCACCCAGGTAACAACGTAGGTATCGGTTCTGATGATACATTGTTCGCTTTAATCGACGGTCAAGTAAAATTCGAACCACACAGACGTGATAGAAAACAAGTTAGCGTTTATGCAGTAGAAAGCAAATAGTTAACTTCATAGATTTTTTGGAAAACTCGGTTGATAAAAACAACCGAGTTTTTTGTTACTAAAATTTAATAAATAGCCCTAAATATAAAAATCCTTTAGAATAAAAAAGGATAACTATCACAAAAACTGAAATTAGGGATAAAATGAACAAAAATTTATTGAGAAAGGTATTGTTTACCGTAGGTGCGCTATTTATGTTTGCACCAATGGCAAGTGCAGCCTTGTCATTTCCTAACATTAATATAGGAATGCAACCTGCTAACACGCCTCAAGATTTTTCTAACGGTATTCAAATCCTTATTTGGTTGACTATTTTAACTTTAGCACCAAGTATCTTTATTATGACAACAGCTTTTGTAAGGATTGCAATTGTTTTGGCGCTTACCAGACAAGCTTTAGGGGCAGGTTCTTTACCTCCAAACCAAGTCTTGATAAGCTTAGCATTAATTTTAACATTCTTTGTTATGGCTCCAACCATCAATAAAATTAATCAAGAAGCCTTGCAACCTTATATGAACAATCAGATTACACAACAAGCTGCACTGGACAGAGGTTTAAAACCGGTTAGAGCATTTATGTTTGCTCAAACTGACGAAAAAGAACTTGCATTGTTTGTAAAAATGGCTAAAATTGACAAACCTAAAAACATTGATGATGTTCCAACTTATGTTTTAATTCCGTCATTTATTATCAGTGAATTAAATACAGCATTCAAAATTGGTTTTGTAATTTTCTTGCCATTCTTGGTAATAGACATTGTTATTTCCAGTGTTTTAGTATCAATGGGTATGATGTTCTTACCACCAACAACAATTGCTTTACCATTCAAGCTGATTATGTTTGTAATGGTTGACGGTTGGTACTTAATCATAAAATCACTTGTAGAAGGCTTTGCAGCAGCAAGTTAGAATTGAGGAAAAATAATGGAACAAGATATAGTTATAACACTTTTACAAAAAATGTTTGTGCTGATTTTGGAAATTTCAACTCCGGTTCTACTTGTCGGCATTGTTGTCGGTTTAACCGTTAGTATTTTTCAAACTATCACACAAATTCAAGAATCAACTCTTACAATTGTACCTAAAATCATTGCCGGTGTAATTGCATTGATTATGCTAATGCCTTGGATGATGAACTTAGTTATTCAAACAACAAATGAATTTTTTGATATGATTCCAGGGTTGATAAAATAGAGGTCACAAGTGGATTTTTCATTATTACAAATTTTCACACCTGCAAATATTATCGTTTTTATGGCTGTTTTTACAAGAATTAGCGGTCTATTGACTTCTGCACCTTTATTTTCGACTTATCCAATCCCTATGCAGATTAAAATTTGGCTTGTTTGCTTTATCGCATTCATAATTTATCCATTTGTGCAAGGGCATACACAATTTATGATACCGCATGATGTTGCAGGTTTAACGGTTGTAATGATTAAGGAGTTCGCAATTGGTTATATCATCGGCTTTTGCGCAAATTTAGTGTTTCTTGCTGCTGAACTTGGGGCAAACATGTTTTCAATTCAAATGGGTTTATCAATCAGCCAAGCTTTAAACCCTGCATCAGGAACAACATCACCGATTATCGCTCAAGCATTCACTATACTTTTAACTTTAATTTTTATCAGTTTGAATGCTCATCAATGGTTATTTTCGGCTGTATATAGCAGTTTTGCACACGTTCCTATAGGTTATTCTTTTATTTTTGACGGAACATTAGTTCAAAGAGTAATCTATATGACAGGTCAAATGTTTGTAATCGCTATTGGAATATCAATGCCGATTTTCAGTGTTTTATTAATCAAAGATATTTTATTGGGCTTTGTTTCAAAATTGATGCCACAAATGAACATCTTTATGGTCGCAATGCCATTAAAAATATATGTTGGACTTTTGTTATGTATGATATTTATGCGCCCAATTGCAGAATACTCCAGAATATTGTTGGAAAAGGTTCTAACACAGGTCGCAGGGTTATTTTAAAGGAAAGGATAAAATAGCATAAATGGCAAACGATGCCGCAGATAAAACCGAAGAAGCCACACCCAGACGACGGGAGAAAGAACGTGAGAAGGGTAATGTAGCCAAAAGTAAAGACTTAATGTCATCTGTTACCGTAACAATAAGTCTAGTGCTTTTAGGTGCTTTTTCAGGTTGGATAATGAATCGTTTTATACTTGCTTTACACTATTCTTTCACCAACTTGAACCCTAAAGAAATAAATACAGACGAGTTCATCGGGCTTTTAGCGCCGTACGTAAGAATTATGGCGGAAGCGGTTTTACCATTTATGGTTTCAGCATTTATACTTACTGTCGTTTCGATTAGACTTCAAATCGGTAAGATTTTTGCTATTGATAAAATAACACCTAAATTTGAAAACGTTTCACCTAAAAAATGGGTTGACGGTTTAAAAAAATTATTAAATCCGTTTGAACCGCAAAAAATGGTAGAACTTGCAAAATCTATTCTAAAAGTTTGTATTGTTGGAGCTTGTGGATATTCTGTTGTCCACTCCAGATTGGACGAACTTTATGCACTTTTAGGTGCAACTCCTGAAGTTGTATTCTCAGTAATAGGTAGCATTTTAGCGCAAATGTTTTTGAATATGTGTTTAGCGATGCTTATTATCGGGCTTTTAGATTTAAAATTTCAAACCTACCAATTTGAAAAATCCATTAAAATGACAAAACAAGAAATCAAGGATGAATTCAAAGAAACCGAAGGGGATCCTAAAATTAAGAGCAAAATCAGAGCAATGGGACAACAAATTTTGCAACAACAAATTATGTCAGCAGTACCTACTGCCGATGTAGTTGTAACAAATCCGACACATTATGCTGTTGCGATAAAATACGATAGAACTCAAAAACCTGCACCTTACGTAGTAGCCAAAGGCGTTGATGAGATAGCTCTTAAGATAAGAGAGATTGCTCAAAATAACAGAATTCCTATAGTAGAAAATCGACTTGTTGCAAGAACCCTCTACCAATTAGTTGAAATAAATGATATAATACCATCAGATATGTTTCAAGCTGTGGCAGAAATTCTTGCATATGTATACAACCACAGAAAACATTAAACTTGGGCGAAGGTAAAAGAACAAAATGAATTTCGGAAAACTTTCAGAATTATTAAAAAACAATGATATCTCACTTGCCATAGGCTTAGTGTTCATTGTTTTAATGATGGTTATTCCGTTACCTCCTGCAATGTTGGATATTTTATTAACTATCAACATTTCGCTTTCAGTAATCATTTTGCTTGTTTGTCTTTATACCAAAGAACCTCTTGATTATTCAAGTTTCCCGACCGTTTTGTTAATCGCAACACTATTTAGATTGGGTTTGAATATCAGTTCTACAAGACTTATTTTACTTTATGGTGAAGCCGGTAACGTAATTCACTCATTCGGGGAATTCGTTGTAGGTGGTAACTACGTTGTAGGTTTCGTTATCTTCGTAATCCTTGTTTTGATTAACTTTATGGTAATCACAGGTGGTGCAACTCGTGTTGCTGAAGTAACAGCACGTTTTACATTGGATAAAATGCCAGGTAAACAATTAAGTATCGATGCCGATTTGAATAACGGATTAATTACGGAAGAAGAAGCCAGAAACAGAAGAAAATCATTAGAAAGAGAAACAGACTTCTATGGTACTATGGATGGTGCTTCTAAGTTCGTTAAAGGTGATGCTACAGCCGGTATCTTAATCACTATTATTAACATTATCGGTGGTTTAATTATCGGTATGGTTATGTTGAAAATGGATTTTTCAACAGCCCTAACGACATACACGATCTTAACAGTAGGGGATGGTTTGGTATCACAAGTTCCTGCTCTTTTGATATCAGTTGCAACAGGTTTGATTGTATCACGAGCAACAGGTAAAGACGAATCGTTATCTCAAGATATCGGCAAAGAAATGTTCTCTGATCCTAGAGTTTTAGGTGTTGTTTCTGGTTTGCTTTTAGTTTTGGGTATAATCCCCGGAATGCCAACAGTTCCATTCATTTTAATCAGTATTGGCTTAGGTAGTTGGGCAAGCTTTAAACATAAAGAGAAAAAAGCCGCTATTGCTGCAGAAGCACAGGCTAAAATTGAAGCTGAAAAGGCTGAAAAATTGGGTAAAAGAAACAAAAGAGCGACTCGTGAAAGCGTTATGGAATTACTTAACGTTGAAACAATTGAAATTGAAGTTGGTTACAGACTTGTACCTTTATTACAAATTGAAATGGGCGGTGACTTACTTGAACGTATCGCTCAAATCAGACGTCAAACAGCTTTAGATTTAGGTATAGTACTACCTTCAATTAGGGTAAAAGATAACCTTCAATTATCACCAAACACATACCAAATCAAGTTAAAAGGTGTACCAATTGAAGCAGGTGAAGTATATCCTGACAGAAGTCTTGCTATGAATGCAATGGGTGGAGAAGATAACCCTAATATTAAAGGTATTAGCGCCGTAGAACCTGCATTTGGTTTACCTGCTTTATGGATTGAAGAAGAACAAAAAGATATGGCAGAAGCATATGGTTATACAGTTGTAAGCCCTTCTGCAGTTGTATCAACACACTTAACAGAAGTTATCAAGAAGAATGCAGCAGACATCTTAACAAGAAACGATGTTCAACAACTTATCGACAATTTAAGAAAAGATGTATCAGATGCTTATGTAGACGATTTGTTGAAAGATATGACTATTGGAGATATCCAACAAATTCTTCAAAACTTGTTGCGTGAACGTGTTACTATTCGTGACTTGAAAACTATTTTGGAAACTATTAGTTTACAATCTAAATACAGCAAAGATTATAGTTACTTAACAGAACAAGTTCGTCATGCATTGGCAAGAAGTATTTGCAAACAAAACGTTGCAGATAACGGAGAATTAATGGCGATAATCTTGTCACCGGATGTAGAAAGAACTCTTGCACAAGGTATGTCACCGGATGGAAGAAGTCTAACAGTTGATCCGTCTTATTCAAAACACTTATTCAACAGTTTAGACACAGAAATTCAAAAAGCTATTACAACTTATGGCTGTCAACCTGTAATTTTATGTTCTGCCGCAATCAGATTAGCATTTAGAAACTTAATTGAAAATTACTATCCACAATTTGCAATTATGTCGTATAATGAAATTAGTTCAAATATAAAAACTAAATCAGTGGGTATAGTAAAAGTTGTAAGAAATTAATAAAGAAAGGTTTATATAATGAACGAATTAGTAAAAATTGACCAAGACGTAACAATCGTACCTAATGACTTTAATTTTACAAATATGGGTGCCGTAACAGAAGTTACACCAAAAGGTTTTAAGATGAAAATGAAATACCCCACAAATGGTATTAATTTAAACCATATCTGTGAATTCTATTCTCATACTCAAAACGGTATTTTATTCTTTTCTTCTTACGCTTCTGAAATTAAAGATAACGAATTGTTCATTGAAAACCCTATAAAACATAGATTTTTACAAAGACGTCAATTCACTCGTATTAAATTCTTAACAGAAACTACAATGAGAGATTTAACTACAGACAAAGTTTACAACATCTCTACAGTAGACTTATCTGCAGGGGGTTTGAAATTCTTAGCCAGTGAATCTATAAACCTTGATAATGAATATAAAGTTGAAATCGTTCTAAACGAAGAACAAACTGTATCCTGCATATTGCAACCAATTCGTATGGAAAAACAAGATTCAGGTAAATTCATTTTATCAGGAAGATTTGTACATCAAGTAAATGTTGATAAAATGACATTAATTCAATATTGTATGAATAAAAATATGGAAGCAGAAAACAAATAACCCATGAAAGTTATTAAGTACAAACAAAATCTTAGTTTATTACTTGCTTGCTCAACTTTACTTGTAATTGGTACTTGCTCATTAATAAAAAATGGCGGAATAAATTACACAAGTATTGTATGTTCGGCATCTGCTGTAGTGCCTGCGGTTCTTGTTATGTACGGACTCGGATGGCTTATTGGCGCAATGATTGAATCTTCTAAAACAATTGTTAAAGAAAAAGATATCGGCTATACAAATGCTCTTCTTCAAGAAATTATTAAAGAAGAAGGCTTGGATGGAGTTGAAGACCTTAACAATTCTGACCAAACAAATGAAGAAGAAGAAACAAAAACAGAAGAAGGTGAAGGATAATGAGCTTATCAGAGTTATACAATAAAACATATAGAACCTCTTTATTCACAACTCCAAGCCATTCGCAAAGATTTTTTATAACTTCAAAATTTGAACAATTTTATAAATATGATATCTCTGAAACAGATACTCACGAGCCTGAGGAAGCTTTACTTGATTCCGAGAGAAAAGCCCGTAAAATTTACGGTACAACAAAAACTAAATTTTTAACAAACGGTTCTACAAGTGGCATAATAGCATCTGTTTTGGCTTGTGTAAAACAAGGAGATAAAGTTTTAATCTGGAATAATTCACATCCATGTCATAAAAATGCGGTTGAACTTTCAGGCGCAACACCGGTTTTTTATGAACTTGAAAAAGATGAAAACTGGGGAATTTATAAGGCTTTGACACCAGAAAAACTTGATAATTTTTTACAAGAAGGTGATATAAAAGCCGTAATTGTAACCTCACCTAGTTATTACGGTGTTGTAAGCGATATAAAAGCATTAAAAGAGGTTTGCAATAGACATAATACTTATTTAATTGTTGACGAAGCACATGGCGCATTGTATCCATTCTCTGACAAATTACCTCAAAGTGCGGTAAAAATTGCTGATTTCACGGTTCAATCATTACACAAAACTGCCGGAGGATTGAATCCTACAGCGCTTCTACACACAACTACAAATTTAGATATCGATAGAGCTCTTAAGAAATTTTCAACAACTTCACCTAGTTATGCCCTTCTTTATTCAATCGAAAAAAACATAAATTACCTAAATTCTCAAAAAGGCAGACAAAAAATTGAAAAACTTATCGAAAATATTGAAAATTTAAAAGAAAATTGTCCAAATATTGAATTTTTTGATGGTGATATTACAAAAATTTTAATCAAACATAAAAATTATACCGGTTTTGAGCTTTCTGAAAATTTGTTCAAAAACAAAGTTGAAGACGAAAAAACAAATGAAAAATCGACAATGCTTTTATGTGGTATCGGAACAGATAAATTTAAATTACAAAGGTTAGAAAAAATCTTAAAAAGAATTGTTTAACTAATGTAAATTTTTGTAAAAGCATGGCTAAAAAAAGGCAAATATAAACATTCAGGAGCTATATATAAGTATGCTCAATCCTATCAGTGTGTCTTTAAATAAGGTTCAAATGCCTAACTTGCTTGGTAATAAGTACCAAACAAGCCCTATTGGCATTAAAACTTTAAAAACTGATACATTCACACCTTCTCAATCGATTGCAAACGTATCTTTTACATCGGTTGATAATAGCATTGTAGGGAAAAGCATTAGAGAATTAGGAGATATACCTTGTCCTTATTGTGGAACAAGGGTTATAAACGGCAAAGAAATTAACCACTTAAATAAAGAAAATTTAGGCGGAAGAAGCGATAGAGCAATCGCTTTATTGAAACCTTTTGAAGATAGAATGCACCCTGTTGAAAAAGAGGTTTTTGACATACTTAAAAATTTGAGCAAAAAAGAACCTAAAAAAAATTTAAGACAACTATTAGACACTGTACGTCCTGAGCATTTACAAAAAGTACAAGATGAAGAACAAAAAATTCTTCACCGAATGTTTAAATGTGCAAAAACAATTAAAAACGAGGATGATGCAAAAAATGTGGGCAAACTTCTTGCAAGTTCAAAAGAAATTCTTGAAAAGCAAGATCCTAATTACATTTTCCGCAGAAGAAGATTGATAGAAAAACTTAATAACGTAACTAAAAATATGACTGAGCAAGATAAGGCGCAAGAACTATTGAAGATTGCCGAAGACGTTCCACGTTCTCATGACAACGTTAGCGCTTTTATCGTTAAATTTACACAAAAAGATGCAGGTACAAAATTAGAAAAAACTCCGTACCAAATCGGAATTTCTCTTGTAGAACCTTCCGTTGGTTCTTTAGAACACATCACACCTCGTCATCCACAAGATGGTTCTGACGGCGGTAAAAACATTTATTCAAACTATGTTTACGCAAGCAAAGAATGGAATACACGCAGAAAAAATATGCCTCTTGATAAATGGGTTGAAAAAAATCCTGAAATCAAAGACCATATGCAAAACTACATTGATGCAGTAATTGAAAAAATTAACAAAAGAGAAGCATTGCAAAGATGTCGTGTTTATCCTATCCTAGTAGCGGAAACTGTTGAAAAAGAATCTAATGGCAAAATAAAACTAGACACATCAAAATTAAAATTGAGCAAAAAACAAATACAACAAGAAATGGCACGAGTTAAGCAACAAGAAGCTGACATCATTGCAAAAGCTCAAAAGTATAAAAACAAAACAAATCAAAAGAAAAATTTAAGCATTGTAGCTTAGGGAAGAAGGACATGATTTTACCAATTCAAGTATTCGCAGCATTTGCGACTCCAAGAATTCACAAGTACATCAAAAATAATCCACAGACATTTGCAAACTTCAATTTTGCAACAAGACCTGACACATTTGAAAAAACTCAACCGATAATGCCACAACTTAACGTTGAACAAGTTGCATTTACAGGCTTAAAAAATGCGGACAGAGTGCGAAGTTTAGGACATATTACCTGCCCATGCTGTGGTATAGAAATGATGACTCAAAAAGATATGAGCAAAGTTACAAAAGGACTAGGTTGCACAAGCAAACAAGCAGTAAAGACTTTGAACGAATTTGAAAAAAATATGCGCCCTGTCGAAAAACAATGTTTTAATCTATTAAAAGGTTGGTCAGAAGAAAAGCCTGATGCTAATTTTAAAGACCTTTTACTGGAACACAGAGAACCTGAACTGAAAAAACTTCAAGCAAAACAAAATACAATTCTTGATACAGTTGATGAATTATCAAAAACATTACCTAAAAATGAACAAGAAACAGTAAAACAAGTTACTGATGAAACAAGAAAATATGTTTCTTCAAACGACAAAGAAATTAAGTTTAAACGTAAAGCCTTCTTGAAGGATATGAATGAATTAGAAAGTAAGATTTCTGACGAAAAAGTGTTTAAACAAATGAAAGCAGAAGCTGAAAAAATGCCAACATCTCAAAATGACGTAAGCGCATTTGTTGTTAAATATGCAGAAAGAGAACATTCAGAAATCGGGCAAAGACTTGTAAAACTTTCAGTGGGCACAATTGAGCACATCAAGCCTCAATCAGAAGGAGGACGTGACGTCGAAACAAACTACTTGCTGGAATGTGGAGGCTGTAACCATGACCGAAGTTCTATTCCATTGGGTGATTGGGTTGATATGCATCCTGAAATGAAAACAAATACTCAAAAGTATATGGATGAAGTTATAGAAAGAATTAATACAGGAAAGATTAAAAACTTCCACTTCTATCCGGCAGCAGTGGCTCAAACACTGTCATACCAATCAGGAGGCAAGTTAGAAGTTGACCTAAGTGCCCTAAAACCGGGTGAAGATGAAATCGGATAAAAATTAAAATAAAAAAAGGCGGCTGAACATTTGTTCAGCCGCCTTTTTTTATTCGTAACTATTTACAAGAAGTATTTGTTGTCCAGTTCAAAATTTTACCATTCGGACATTTAGCTGTATTATCCGCTTTTAAGTAATCCATGTTATCGTTTGTAATTACCCACATTGTACAACCATTGCCTTCTGTAAAACAAGTTGAACTTGCAAATGCAGTTGAATTAGCAAATTCTGTAAGACCTGCAGGTTTTAAATCTGTATCGGTTGCTGTTGAATTATAAAAGGCTTGGAATTGAAAAATATCAGTACCAAATTTATTAGGACCTCTTCTAGGACCATCAATATCTACATATATATTGACACCAAGTGTCGTTGCACTAATAGCAACAGTTGTTCCGTCAGCTAAAACAAATTTGTAATATGAATTACTGTCAATATTCTGAAAAGCTGTATTATTTGCAAACATTGTATTAGAATTAGTCCAACAAGTACCACCTGTATTTAGTTTTAACCCACAGTTTTTACTTGTTTTCATAAATTCAGAAAGTCTATCCCCAAATATTGTTGAGTTGTGCGTTGTCCACTCATCAATACGACCATAAACTGCATTCATACGACCGTAAGCATCTGTTAGGTTTTGATATACTTTCTTAACTTTTGCAACTTTTTCTTTGTTTGCAGTTTATGAATTCAAGTTTGGAATAGTTAACGCTGCAACCACACCAATGATACCCATAACAATTAGAGTTTCTGCAAGTGTAAATGCAAATGCTTTTCTAATGGTTAGAGGTTTAAAGGGTTGAAAGATTTGCCCTTTTATGTCATCCCGCAATTGATGCGGGATCTTGACTTCATGAGATTCTGAAACAAGTTCAAAATGACATAAAAACTTATGGCTTGTTTTGGTAAACAATCTTTGGATTGTTTCGATTATGTTTGTAAGGACAGCTTTAAACTCACTATTTATAAATCTTTTTCTCATCTCATACTCCTCATTAAAAAAAGAATTCATAGAACTATTATAACATTTTTTTGAATTTTCTTCAAGAGGTACCTGCAAAGGGTTGAATGATGGGAGGATGGGAGGATTGGAGGGTTGGAGGGTTTGCAATTTTCTGTCATGCCACACTTGATGCGGGAGCATATAAATACTCCAATAGTACATTTGAGTTGGTAAGATTCTGAATAAATACGTTAAAATTATTCTCTATAAAACCAATGTTTCAGAATGATATAATGTTGTATTATTGGAGGATTTAAAAGATCCCGTGTCATAGCACGGGATGACATTGGGTTTTATAAATTACTTCACCGTCATCTCGAATAATTTGTATCAATTATAAATAAAAAGCCCTCCGATAGGATGGCTTGGAAATTTTGTGTATAGGCAGATTTTGCGTAGGCTGAAGCGAAGCGGAATGCCGAA
>OIYG01000487.1_pt1 | contig 38431 bp, 23 predicted proteins | sample 1587861 | NCBI WGS metagenome assembly OIYG01 (sample SAMN03283272) | human gut metagenome | biome: human-associated habitat; material: feces | host: Homo sapiens | place: Peru | collected 2012 | reverse complement strand
AGGCTGAGGCTGAGCAGAATGCTGCTGCAGATAAGGCTGAGCGCGAGAAGATTGATAAGTTGAATCAGGCAGACAGCATGATCTTCACCACAGAGAACTTCTTGAAGGACAATGGTGATAAGATTCCAGCTGACAAGAAGCCAGGTATCGAGCAGGCATTGCAGCAGTTGAAGGATGCTCACAAGGCAGCTGATGTTGCAGCTATCGATACTGCCATCAACAACTTGAACACCGTAATGCAGGCTGCTTCTCAGCAGATGTATCAGGGTGGTCAGCAGGCAGGTCCTGGTGCACAGGGTGCTCAGGGCGGTCAGCAGGCACAGGGCGGCAATGGAGGCGCTCAGGATGTTCAGGATGCTGACTTCGAGGAGGTTAAGTAATATCTCCTGCCGATGAGGAGTCTCTCATTGATGCTCCTCTCTCAAGAGAGTTGTTAAGTTAATATATAGTTAAAGCACACAACTGAAAAGGAAACGATTCGGTTGTGTGCTTTTTTTGTATTGAGAAAAAAAGGCTATTTCTAAATATGTAGCCACTTGGCGTTGCAATATTCCTTTTTCGTCTCTAAGAGACCTTATCTTGTTTTCTAATAATATATCTTTTGCATTTTAAGTTCAACTAAATCGGTCTGCTTTTTGACAGTGTTCGCTATAATTGGATGTTTTCGCTATAAATTCTGTTGAATTACGACGAAAATGAAACTATTTCGACGAGTTTTCGACGGAAGTATGTGATTTTCGTCGAATTTCGACGGTTTTTTCACAGAAGAAACCAATACCGTCCATCGGTTTTTATCAGCTTTTCCATTTTCATGGCTTTTAGTAAATCTCCGAGCATACGAAGTCTTTGTTCTTCCGTCTTGTTTTGCGGAAGAACATCCTTTAGATATTCGTATATACTATCTCGCTTGGCACCTTCATCTCCTGCATTGCTGAGATATTGAAGAACCATTTGGCACAACCTCTAAGAATGTTTTCCGTAGTATTAGCAGGAGTTTCCGTAGTTACAGGGGAGTTTTCGTAGTTGTTTCCGTAGTGTCCTTTATGTTTCTTTTCAGCTTAAGGCAAGTTTCAATTCGGTCAGGATTACTCTTTTCTTTAACTGTTGGTATGCTCCAACCATTATCAAGAATTTAACAAGAAAGTGCAAAATTTCGAAATGCTTTTGTAAAAGTACCCCTTTGTTGTTGAAAAATAATTATCTTTTTGTAAATTAGCTTATTTTTGGTTAACAATATTGAAATACATCTTAAAAACCTTGAAGTTTAAGCTTGAAGCATACAGTTGTATGTTGACATTGTCTTATATTATATACAATAAACTATTATACATTTGTATGCAAATTATGGAAGATAAAGAATATTTGAAGATGTTCGCTCAAAGAGTTAGAACACTTCGCGAAGAGCAAGGCATCTCTCAGGAAAAACTTGCAGAGAGAGCAGAACTCCATCGTACTTATATAGGTATGGTGGAACGTCTTGAGCGCAACCCCTCGCTCGTTTGCATTTATAAAATTGCAAATGGTTTAGGAGTTCATATAACAGAACTATTTCAATAATTTCAAATTATAATATTCTTATGAAGAAGTTCAAGATTTCAAACGATGAAGTTGCTGGATTATCTAATGCTCCCCAGTACAAATTTCCTAAATATGTAACGCAGGTTATTAACTTGGTGAATAGCAACGCAGGTGGTACACGTCCTAAGGTTGTTGGTCAAATGTCAGAGCTCATTAAAGAGTTTGATGGAAAATCTATCGATGAGTGGATTGAATGGTACACCGAACGTTATCCGAATGCCGTTAATGATGCTACGGATAAGATTTGGAATATGTATGAAACAATGAAAGCAGCTTTCAATGCTATAACAAAAGATATGGTTGAGAACTGGGTCAAGGATCTTGTCTATGGTAAAACCTATTGTGGACTCAGATTTCAAACTGCAATTATTTCTGCTATTGCTTCTCAAATGGGAAAGGAATGGAGAGAGGCAAATCCTGACGAGGAAGCACAGGGAATTGATGGTTTTATAGGAGACAAACCCCTCCAAATTAAATCATCTACCTACAAACTTGAGGCACATTTGTTAGAATCTATAGAAGTGCCAATTGTGTATTATGACAAGAAGAAGGATGGAATAAACATAGAGTATAACCCTGCAGATTTTTGATTATTATGGTAAGACATAAGCGTATTAATGAACCAGACATTCGATATGATGGTCAAAATCTTTTTCAATTAAATGCTACTCCAGATTTACCTAAATATACGTCTGGTTTTATTAATGATGTTAATGGGTGGGCAGGAGGTACAAAACCTGAAAATGTAGGTCAGGTTTCTGAACTCATCAAACGATTTAGGGAAGAACACCCCCAAGGAACACTTGAGGATTGGAAAACATTTCACCATACATTGACTGATATTCAAGTTCTGAAAGGTAGAGGAAATACTAAAAGATTTGAAAACGTTCATATGAATGGTATCGAACAGGGGGTGCATGATATTATGGCAAAGATGGACGAGGTCAAGAATAATATAAATCAACTGACTGAAAAAAAAGTTCAATCTTGGCTTGAAAATTTGGTTTATGAAAAAACTTATTGTGGTCTTGAAGCTCAAAAGTTAATTTTGAAGACAATAGCAGAAAATCATCATTTTGATTGGATTTTGGGATCAATTGAAGATGAAAGGCAAGGTATTGATGGGTATATAATTGATCCTAATGGTCCTAAGTTTTATCCATTACAGATTAAAAGTTCGTCTTATGGGAATAAACACAAACAAGAACATTTTGTTTGCCCTATTGTTACATATGATTTGTTAGACGAAGGAATAAATTTTAATATGCCAGCTAATGCTCTTACTGATCCTCCTGAGTCAGAAGTTTGGACTACTATAAAGCTAAGAACTTCAATTAGATATTTTCATCATAAGCCTAAAGCATAGCCTAATTGTTATAAAGGAGAGGGTGTGTCATAAGTCCATGATGCACCCTCTTTTTTGTCTAAAGTACCTCCAAAAGCCGTTACCTATAACATCATCTTCAAGGAAATGTGTTAAGTTTGTTTACTTTTAGATCAAATACCCTTAACCAAGGTTGTGCTTATTCACAAAAGGGCATAGTTCTCCCATTCAGCCTTTACGGCTGTTTGCTGTTTTTACATTTCATATCGTTTTATTTGCAAGAGTTTTTTCAAATTGGCAGATATGGCAAATATGCCGAAGTCCATATATATCTTATCTATACCGAAATGTCGAAACCTCTTGTAGCCCATGTCAAACTTTGTCTGTCCAAACACAGCTTCAGGCTCTATAGGTCTTTTGCTTCTGTGTTCAAGTCCTTCTTTTGAAGTCAATAGTTCAAAAGCCTCCTTTTTATATTCATTCAGCCGATGGTTTATGCCGACGACTCTGTCTCCATTGGAGGTCTTGCACATGCTGGCCAAAGGACATCCTGCACATCGTTTTGCCTTGTAAAGGGTTACAACTGAAATGTAACCGGAATCGCTCTTGGTCTGTCGTTGCCCCCATTCTTCCATATGCTGTCCCATGGGGCAAACCAGATAATTTTCTTCCTTGTTGTAATAGAGATTTGCTTGGTTGAATGCATCTTGCTTGAACGGTTTGTGCTGCTCCTTGTGAAACATGTTGTACTTCACGTAACCGACCATGTTTTCTTCCTCTATGAACTCGTAGTTCTCCAAAGACCCATAGCCCGAATCCGCCGTGACGATCTTGGATTGTTTGCCGTGCCTCCATTTGAATTTCTTCAGGAATGGCTTGAATGTCAACGTGTCCGTCGGATTGGAATAAAAGTCAAAGTTGGTAAAGTATTGGTTCTCTGTCGCTATCTGTAAATTATAGGCAGGCTTGGTCTGTCCGTTGTTCATAGCATCCTCCTTAAGACGCATGAACGTAGCATCCTTGTCTGTCTTGGAATAACTGTTTCTGTTTCCCAAAATCTTTAACGATTCCTCGTATTCACGCATCTTGTCTCCATTGTCATACAGACGCTTAATCTGGGTAGCGAGCTTGTTGCGTTCCCTTTTTGAAATGCCTGTGTCGGGAATGGATTGTAGTTGGCGCTCGTAGCGTCTTGCCTTGGAGTCTATGTCGAGTGAACTTTCCAACGAGTCCTCGCTATCTTCACTTTCGTCTCTTCCTGTAAGAAGTTTGATTTTTCCTTTGACTTGCACAAGGGCAACCTTTGTCTTCTCTATAAGTTTCTCACGGTTCTTCTGTACCGTCTTCTTCCAGACAAATGTGTACTTGTTAGCTTTTGACTCTATCTTCGTTCCATCAACGTATTGTTCCTCCAAGGTTATAACACCTCGATCTACGAGAATGGCAACAACTCTGTCAAAATAGAAATCTATGCATTTCAGAAGATGGTGGGAACGAAATCGGTTGATTGTCGAGAATGATTGGCGTTGACCACCACAAATCCATATATAGCGAATGTCATAGCGTAATCGGCTGGCTATTCCACGACATGAATACACTCCATTGATATAGGAGTATATAACCAAACTAAGTAACATCATAGGGCTATAAGGAGGGGCCCCTGTGCCGTCATATGTACTCAGCAAAGGCTTGCTGTCCATGCTGCGAACAATTGAATCTACCATGCGAACCTTGTCATCTTTTGGAATATAATCGTCAAAAGATGAAGGAAAAATGCTCAAATCTTGCCGAGTTTCAGATTTTATTTGTACCTTTGCCATATATATAGAAAGTTTTCTGCAAATATACAGCTTTTTTGCGGAAAGACAAAGCCCGAGCTTGTGAAAGTTTGGGCTTTGTTGTAAATAAATCAGAAAATTTTCTAAAAGACAAAGATTTTAATAAGAAACTATGTTCTCAAAGAAAAAGGGTGCATCATGGACTTATGACACACCCTCTCTTTTTTTTGTTTATAATCGAATCTTATCGACGAGATACACGAACCTTCACGGTATCATGACCTACCTTCACGATGTATGTGCCGGCTGGCAATAATGACAATGAAATGTTCTGAACATAATCGTCTGTTACAACACTATTTGCTACCAACTTACCATCAGTAGCATAAACAGCTATCTTGTCGCCTGTATGAGCACCCGCAATACGCAATGTACCACCCGCAATTGTAACCTTCAACTTATCGGCTGTTACACCTTCGATACCAGTAACAACAAGAGTTACCTTGTTAGAATACTGCTCGCCAGTAACAGAATAAGCAGCAGCTACTTGATACTCAAGATAATTGCCAACAACAGAAGAATTATCTGTGTATGAATTACCAGAGATGAAGTCGTTGTTCAACTTATCACCATTCAGGTAAACATTATAACCCAAGAAGACATTCTTCTGAGAAGTTGCGCCCTGAGCCACATGAGCCACCTTCAGAGGTGCAGCAGATACATTCGCCTTTGGCTTGAATGAGAGAGCATCAGCGCCCTGCTTTCTTGCCTTCATGGAAGTGGCAGGAGAGTATGGACTCAAACCGATGGAAATGTTCCAGTTGGCATCAATATCTGCGCCTGAATCCTCCATTGTACTCCATGAGGTACCATCAGAAGAATAAAGGTCGCCACGACCACTGCGAGCAGGGCCCTTATCGTAACCCAGAGGCGCAGTAATCTCGTTGTGCTCTACATATACAGCCACACGGAGACTCTTGGTAGGGTCGATAGGAAGTGGCTCGTTAAGATGAATGGTATTGAAAGCATATTCCTTCAAACTTGGAACAAACTGCTGGCGAACCAACGTATTGTTCTGATAAACCAATACATAGAGAGCATCTGGAACCTGATTGATGTAAACCTCTACATCGCTCAATGCCAGATGACCGTAATCCTTCAAGTCCTCTGCAAACCAGTTGACACCTGCGAAGAAGGCACCACCGTTAGGCTGACCGGCTGCATCATAGCAGTTGCCATCGTGCCAACGCAAGTAGATAGGCTCACCCAGAGCAGGAGTCTGCCAGGTCAGGTTTCTGGTACCACCATTGTTCTCCACACGCAGAGAGGTTGGAGCCAGACTACCATTGTCATAATAGAGATCGAGGCTTACTGCATCACTCAACTCACTCTCGGCAGAGTTCTTGGTAACCAGTTTCACCTGATAATCATAATGACCAATCACAAGGTTGTGATCTACATAAGAGATGCCCTGTACTGGAGAGGCAGTAATCTTCTCGCCGTTGCGATAGATGTCGAATCCGTAGCAGTCGGTCTGAGGAGCCTCCTTGTAGAAACTTACACCATCAATATACTGATCAGGATTGCCCGCAGCCTTAGCCAGACCGATGTACTCTGTACCCTCAGGCAACTCGCACATCACATCCTGCCATGCCTCTGTGGTTGTTACAGTCTGCAGACGGATGAAGTTGTCACGATGAGTACCACCTACAGAATAATAGATATCGAATGTACCATTACCCTTATGGTCATCAGCATTTCTTGCTGCAAGACGAACATACTTCATGCCCTCTGCCTTCACAACACCGAATGCCTCAGCCTTCTGACCGGCAACAATCGACTTGCTGCCATCGAATGAGTAGTCGGAACTTACCATCCAGTTTGACTTGTAGCTCTCGCCCTCAGCACCGAATACCTCTGTATCATTGACAGAAGACTCGAATGAGTTGACAGAAGCTGCATTCTTATACATCTCAGGATCCTTGAACGAGAGGAGCACGTTGTAACCATAGGTTGACTGCACAGCCTGTACATTCTCTGGAACCTTAGCCTCACCAGAAGCCACGATAGTAGCGGTAGCTACAGAAGACTTAGCCGAAGTAGTACCGTCAATATAAACAGTCTCTACGCTGTAGTCGTAATTGCCCTCCTGACTCATGGTCTCCTGATAGAAACGACGAGTGAGAGGTTCGCCATTCAGTTTCTCGCCATTGCGATATACATTGTAACCTGCCACAGTCTTCAAGCCGCCCATATCCAGAACGACGAACTTGGTAGCAGCACCCTGACGCTGCAGAGCGAGCAACATGTAAGTGATGCCCTCAGGAGATACGAACGAAGACATACCACCTGCCTTGTAAGAAGAGATGTTGTCAATCTCAAGATACTTGCCCATATCGAGCGAGCCAACACGCTCACCGCTTGCCATATCATAGATGCCTACGGTATAGGCATTCGCCTCATTACCCTGCTCGAAAGCATAGAGCTTGCCATCGTAGTAAGCTGTACCGGAAGCACCCTTCAGGGTAGGACCTGTAGCCAACTTGCTACCATCCTTAGCCATGTAGATGCTGGTCTCCCAGTCACCAACCTCGAAGCCGCCCTTGCCGCCATCCAGTGTTGGGATGTAAGCCAAATGGCGTGAGTACTCAGAGATGTCGATGCTCTTCATCAACTTCATGGTAACAGGATTGATGACGTGCATCTTGGTGGTGTAGTCGCCTGCATAGAGATACTGACCATCGTAAGCCAGGTTGCGGATACCGTCGATATCGCTTACCACGCAACTCTTCACCTTCTTGCCTTCCATAGAGTAAACGTCGATTCTACCATCCTCATTATATACAGAGGTATAGATGTACTTGCCGTCGGTAGCCACAGCCATAGAAGACTTCGCACCGTCGAATTCTCTTACGAACTCAGGCGCATCAGCATCGGTTGTAACAGGACGCTTAGCTACATCAGTAGGGATTGACATCTCTGCAACGGTAGGAGCATCCCAACGGAGTGAGATGTTGCGGTTGCGGGTTACAGTAGCATTCAAGTGATGAGGAGCCGTCTGGTTCTCGATGGCATAAGCCTCAACAGAAGTCTTGCCGCCAAGTTCTGACTCTCCGCCATCAGCATATACAGAAGTTACCTGATAGCTGTAGGTGCCTGCATTAGAAAGAACATCGTCGAATGACTGGGCAGCCACTGGAGTGCTGTTCACCTTCACACCATCACGATAGATGTTGTAACCCACAGGGGTTGCCTCGGTATCGTTGCTGTTAGGAGCCACATTCACACGGATGTTCAAGTTACCACTAATAGCAGACTCTGCTGCTGTAAACCAGGTCTTGCCATCCACAGAGAGCAGGTTACCCTTGCCGTTTACAGTCTTGCTGTTGTCGAGACTCAATGGATGCACATCCGCATCGTTCATGATCTGGAATGCGAAGATATAAGTATGTCCAGGCTTCAGAATAATATCCTTATCCAATGGAATATCGGTGAATGAACCGTCATACTTGATTTCTCCTCTATATTTCTTGCTGTAGATAATCTTACCATCCTCATAGATACGAGGTGCAAGATAGGTAACTGTGTTAACCAACTGGATGGAAACAGAAGATACCTTCTTGTTGCGGTAAGGCACATAGTCCTCAGCATCCCACTTGGCACCTGCGAAGAAATAACCGCCAGAAGCCAGACCGAGTTCATCCTCATGCTTGCCGGTTGCCCAACTCATGGTGTCACGGTGAGCAGCTGCTACCAATGGAGAATCCCAGTTCAGGTGAACATTCTTGTTGTTCTTGATGCTTGAAGTGAGGTTGAGAGGAGCATAATACTGAGCACCATCGCTGACGAAGGCAACTACAGAATCGCTCTTTGCAGACTCCTTGCCATTATAGACCGCTGTCACCTGATAAGAATACTTGCCGTAAACCAGCTTGGTATCCGTGAACTGCATCTCCTTCACAGGAGCGGCATTCACCTTCACGTGGTTGCGATATACATTATATCCATCTGCCACGGCTGCACCATTGCCCTTAGCCCATGTGAGGACGGTAGAGGCTGTCTTAGGAACAGCATTCAGACTCAACGGACGTGGAGTAGAAGACTCAGAAGTAGCATTCAGCTTGAAGCTGATGGTCTGCTTCTCCAACTCTGGGTTGGTAAACAGAGTAGCTGTTGTAGCATAGCTATCGCCCTTCTTTGCCTCCAGGGCATCGAGACCTACGTTGATTACCTGCTCAGCACCCGGCTCCAGCGTACCATGCTTAGGAGAGAGGTTGAGCCACTTGTTGGTCTCTGCCAGGGTATAGCTGAATACCAGGTTAGGACTCTGGTTGAGCGTTCCCATCAGAACCAACTTGCCTGGCACTACATCCATAGAAGTGAACAGACCGCAGACATAGTTCTGACCGGTGGTCTGACCACCCAAGACATAGCCAGGAACATCAGTCAATACGTGCTTCACATCAGTCAATACACCCTTGGCGATATCATACTGACGGAGCTGCAGCTTATCAAACTTATCTGAAGACTCAGCAGTCATATCAGACAACCAGAGGTATGGACCTCCAGGAGTTACGTCATCATAAGCAGAACCATAGACCGCGATGTTGCCATCTGAAGTCAAAGCTGCCATCTTACGGATGAACTTACCCTTGCGGTCAACCAATCCTATGGTTGTGAAGGTACCAATCCAGAAGCCGTCGTAGGCTGGATCGTAGGTACAGTGGGTAATCTTCAGGTCGGAAACACCATTCACGGTGATGACATCCACGATGCGACGGTTGTCGAAATCGAGCTTGAAGATACGGTTAGACCAGTCGCTGCCATAGAAGTAGCGGCCGTCGAAGGCAAGGTCGTAGAGTTTGTAATACATCTCTGGAATAGAGAACTGCTCGATGAACTTACCGTTCTTGTCATACTTCCAGAACTTACCCAACTCAATAGAAGAAGTGGTATAGTAATACTCACCATCGAAGGCGATAGACTTCTGCAAGTCTCCAGAGGTGTTCCATGATGGCATGGTTTCCCAACGGTGAGAAATGTCGCCGGTGCCCTTGTTGGTATTCTCCTTGAGATACCAGGTCAAAGTACCGTTACCCTCGTTCTTGATGGTAAAGTTCTTGGTGATGTTAGCCTCAGCCTCGAGATCTGCACTCACAGCGTTGGTAGAAAGCGCTACCTTTGGAGCTTCCAGGTTGGCTATGAAGTTGTTGGTACCATCGGCCTTGACGGTCCATTTACCCTTATACTCGTTGTAGCCCTCACGGATGATGCTCACGGTATAGGTACCCTCCTCTATCTGGTCGAGCTTGAGGACACCATTCTTGTCGGTAGTCTCGCTGATAACAGCACCGTTATCGCCAGTCAGGGTAACAGGACATCTTGAGATAGTACCTGTTGGAGTCTTGACACTCAACTGACCCTTCGCCCAAACAGGGTTCCATACCTTCACGTCATCTACATACCAATAGTTAATCCACTTGGCATCGTCACCATGCGCACGGAAACGGATCTTGAACAGATTATTGCTCAGATATTCACCGATAGGATAGGTATAAGTGGTCCATTCGAAGCCACCAGAGTAGTTATCGAATACGTCGAGACCTTCCCAAGTCTTTCCACCATCGCTGCTCAACTCTACCTCCATGTAGTCAACATTGGTCTGCTGACTGTTGCGGAGACGCAGGTTGAAGCGCAGATAGGTATTGGCCTTGTCAGGAGTATTCAGCTCGCGGGTCTCCAGTGCCTGATTGTAATTGGTCAAAGCCGACCAGCTGTAAGTAGCAGCAGGATCAACCAATCCATACTCGTAGTAGTCGATAGACCACTTGCTCTCCTCATTCTTGTCGAGGTTCACGGTAGTCCACTTGTCGGCATGGAGCGTCCAGTCGTCGAAGTCGTCCTCGAAAGGCAACAGGCGGATATCCGGAACGTTCACCTTCAGAGGTTCACTCTGGGCAGACTCCTGACCATTCTGATAAACGGCAGTCACCGTATAGGTATAGTCGGCATAGTCTGGCACATTATCGGTGAAGCGCGCAGAATCCATAGGAGTCTCGTTCACCTTCTGGCCATTACGATAAACGTTGAAGCCCACCACTGGGTTGGCAGCAGCCAGCTGTTTCGTGCTCTGAGTAGGACGAATCTTGTTGGTTCCCACGAAGATATCGTCGAGCATCATCATGAAGCCACCCTCAGAAACGCAGTTGATGGTTACATACTTCGCCTCCTTAGGAATGTTGTACTTCACGAGTGTCCAAGCCGCAGGAAGTTCCACGTATGGACCTTCGTTCACATACTTGAAGTCTGAAGGACGCTTGCCGGTGGTAGAATAACCTACACGCACACGCTCAGCGGCAAAGTTATCACCCTCGATCTTGTAACTGCGAGCCATGAAGCTAAACTGGAAGTCCTGGTCGAAGTTCAGCTCTGGCGAGATGATGTAGTCGTTGTTCTTATCGTCGATAGAACTGAAATCCACCAGCATCTTCTTGCCTGAATAAGGCTGGTAATTTGGATTCTCGTTCACCGCAGGAGAGGTTTCCCAAGGGTTCATGACCACGAAAGCCATCTTCTGACCCTGAGTTGGGAAGGCACAAGCCTGCCAGGTATAGGTATTGTTATTATCGGCGTCGATATACGACCAGCCCACATTACCAGCTGAGTTGATGGCAAAGTCCTGATGATTCTCGAAATCATCGAAGTAGCCATCGGTCTTTTCTGGTGAAATCCAGCTCAACTTCACCATCTTGTCGCTCACACCCATCAGTTGGAGTCCGTAAGGCACGCCCTCGGCATTGCCTGCCACCTTCATCTTGGTATAGCGAACGACAGGTGCCTTGCGAGACTGAGCCACGAAATTCTCCGATGGCTTCACTTTCTCGCTGTCACCTTTCTTTCCATCAGTCAGCGCATTCACCGATGCCCATACAGCTCCGCAGGTCATGGCAGCCAACAAGATGGCAGAATATTTATATTGTTTCATAAATGTTCTATTTGATGCTATTATTTATTACTTGATGATAATCTTGCTGCGATGGGTCTTGCCCTCGCCGCTTACGGTGATGATTGCCATACCGGTGCCTGCAGGAACCTGGAAGTTCAGACTGCCAGAACGAGCCTCAGCAGTATAGAGCTGCACACCAGCGACAGATGTACAGGTCACAGTGTAGCCTGCCTTGATGCCATCTACCTGGATATTGCCACCGTTCACGTTGATACCTATGCCTGTACCCTCGATGACATCGTGGATGCCTGTAGAGGTATTTGCCTGATAATAGACAGGTGCAGACTCATCGTAGTAAAGGTTGCCCTTACCTGAAGCTACCCAAACACGGTACTTGCCCTCATCATACTCGCCGTCTTCCTTATTGGTAATAGGAATCACGTTGGTAGGAACAGATCCGGCTGCCAAGTCCTCATAAACCTTACCGTCGTTGTAGGTAAGTGTGAGATACTTGATGCGGCCATTTCTACCACCATGCTTGAACTTGAAGCGCAACTGTCTGTACTTCTTGTTCTCCAGATAGGTAGAGTAATCCTCTTCCTGACCTTCAGAATCATATTCCTTCAAGGTAATCTTGGCTCCCACAGCATTCCATGTCTTGCCATCCTCTGTACCCTCGATACTCAATTCTGAAGAACCGAGCGGACCGGATGTTGTGACGATGAACTTGCAGTCCTTGATACCGTCAGGACAATCCTTCAGAGTAACGGAACCATTGCTACGGAACTGGATAGAACCTGTGCCCAGAACTACATCACCCTCTACATTCTGATAGAAATCCATTGGGGTGAACACGGTCTGCGAATTGGTCTTGTTGGTCTCTCTACTCAGGCAGAGATAGTAATTATCAGCGCCTTCCACAGGGCTCCATGATGCAGTAAGCACGCTCTCGCTGGTTCTCTCCAGCTTCACGTCCTTAGGTGTATCGAGCTTCTGTGTTACCATCACGTTCCACAACCAGAGGTCGTTCTGCATTTTCTCTGAACAGACACGGAAGGCAATATAGATATCCTTTCCTGCAAACTGGCTCAAATCTACCTCCTCTGCATGTTGACTTCCAAAGTAATCGGCAAAAGAGAAGCGCTTCACGAGGTGGAAATCGTTCAGGTCATTGGTCTTGGTAGAAACCAATACCTCCAGGTTTTCCACGCCAGTCTCCTCTGTGACACCACGGGTGAAGAACATCACACCCTTCTCTGGCACGTGGAAGCGGCGACGGCTGATGAGATAATCATCTGCATCGTTCCAATAGTTCAGAGAATAGTGAACGGCATTGGCACCCTCGTCCTGATACCAGGTGGTACCATCGCCATTGTTATCAACAATCTGCCATCCGTCTGGGTTGCCGTCTGTCCAGTTCAGGAAGTTACCATAGAATGGAGTATCCAGGGTTACATTGGCGTATGCCCACTCGGTGGTGAATGGAACCGGTGAACCATATACCACGTTGCCATCGCTCATCTTCATGTAAGAGCGCACGCTGTAGGTGGTGCCTGGCTGCAAGCCCTTGGCTGTGAAAGAGGCATCCTTGATATCCTCTGCCTTGCCTGCTACGCTCACGCCATCGGTGAGGGATGGGTCGGCAGAAGCGCCTTCCTTCCAACAGAAGCCAACTTCATCCACATCTACCTTGTTGCTTTCGATGTTTGCCTTGAAGGTTGCCTGTGTATCGTAAATCTTCTCTGGCACAAGTGTCTTGATGAAGTTCCACTTGCTGGTACCGCCACTTACCTGAAACATCACGTTGCCGTCCTGCTCCATGATATTGGTGATAGGCACGTTAACCGGCTCCTTTTCCCAATTCAGAGAATTAGGGGTGGTGGTATCTGTGAAAGATGTATTGGCTGATTTACCTGGATAGGTATCGCCGCTACGGGTCACCTCGTTGTCGATGCCGTCGGCTGGCACGATATACATACAGCGATGCTTGGCACTGTTGTTTGGTCCGTTGATATCCCACCAGGCTTTCTTCATCTCATCGGTATAGTCGTAATGAGTGATGAGCAGACCATGACCCGGGATATACTTGTCCCAACCTGTCTGCTGACGGTTTTCTAGGATGAACCACTCCATACCTGTACCTGGTGTACGGTCTGGCTGGCAGTTGATGAAGCGCGCCTTGTTGTCGGCGATGGTAGTCAGGGTAACATCCTCAGGGTTCTTCACCTCTACGATGTCCTCGCCTTCCTTCATCCAGCCCATCTGCATACGCTCGAATGCCATCAGGCAAGGAGGAGTACGGCTATCGTTGTTGTAGCTACCTGAAGCATAAAGGCTGTAGGCACCCGGGTCGATACCCTTACCATTGCTGGTATCATCGGTATCGTACATATCCTTGAGACCCAACACATGACCGAACTCATGGGTGAAGGTTCCGATACCATCCATAGATGGAACTACAGGAGCACCTGGCATACCTACCAGCTCGGCAGAGCAGGAATAGTCGTGTACCTGCACGCCATCGATGGTGGTGTTGTCATCCAGATACCAGCTGTGTGGCCAGATATCATCGCCATTGGCTGTACTTGCCTCGCTGTAACCTGCATAGATTACGTAGCAGTTGTCCATGATGCCATCGCCGTCGTTATCAAACTGGCGGAAATCCAGATCAGGATTGTTCTTCTTGGCGAGTTCCACAGCCTCCTTCACCATGTCGCGTGGGTTGGTATCAGTACCGCTGGTGGAACTACTGTTGCCACCATAGTAGGCTGTTGGCTTGGAAAGGGTATATGGACCCACTACCTTGAAGTTAGGGATAAACTGACCCATGGAATTGTCGCGGTAGTAATCCTTCACACTACCCGTTCCACCATTCTCGCTGTAGCCAGGCTGGTTCAACCAGTGGTCGAAGTCCTGCTGGGTGTGGCGCAGCACACTATCCTGGAAGTTAACCAGGACCACCAGATACTGCGATTCCTTGACGGTAGCTTCGCCGCTTCGTGTTTCAACAGCATACTTGCGAGGAGCCACGATGCGGCGGTTCAGGAACTTGTTAGGAGCCTTCTTCATAATAGAAGTTCTACTCAAGATGTCGGCAGTGGCATCTTTCGCACTAATCAATGACTCCAAGAGTTTTTTCTCCTTGTCAGAACGCACATCCACATTGTGTGCTCTCTGCTTAGTCATCACTTTCTTTTGGGTTTTCTTGTCGTAATCCACATAACAGAAATAACCCTTCTTGTCTTTGTTCAGGAGAAATCCATCCGTAGTAGTAACGAAGTGGAAATTCTCATCACCTTGTATTCTTACCAACAAGGTGGTGCCGTCAGGCTGCCGCATCATGATTGGATGGGGATATGCCTTGATAGCCCAAGTGGCTTGGGTATATCCCGCACACAATACGGAAGCCAAAAGCAGTCTTTTGAGACCTCTCATAGTTTTCTCGTTTTTTAATGTGTATATTAATAAATGCTTAATTCTCTTTTCTTTTTCTGTCGTAATAACAGGTCTATAGCAAGTGATACTTTGACGAAAAAGGGCGCAGGCGGAGTTTTTACACCCCACTTGCACCTTTTTATATTATATATGTATCATCATACTACAACCCATTATTTCTTGATGACAACCTTCTTGGTCTTACCGTTCGACTTGATGATATATACACCATTGCCAGAAATCTGGTTCACCTGAGTACCATCCATCTTGAAGATAGATACCTTGCTGTCGCCAGCTGCCTCGATGTTCCAGATGCCTGTTGCACCGTTATCCATCCATGTGAAGTCGGTAGCACCGTAGGAATCAACAAACTGGAAGTAAACATCACCAGCTGCTGCCATATCCTTGGTAAACTCATAAACGTATGATCCATCAGGCAGTGATACGTAGTTAGCTCTTACCTCCTCAGCATTGGCACCATTCTTGGCATCTTCCAAACTGTTGTAGAGGGCTGTCATCAAGTAGCCGCTCAGGCGGAAGGTGGTCTTGCCTGCTGGGAGTGAAGCCTTCATCCATACAGGGGTACTGCGAGAAGCACCTGTAATGGTTACGGTCTTACCTTTGGTGATTACCAATGGATTGGTTACAGTCTCACCTGGCTCAGCCTGATGCTTGGTGAACTTGATCTTGCTACCTGTTACAGTACCTGCGAGAACGCAGTGGATGTAGAGCTTGTCGCCCTTGCTAACGGTTACCTTACCCTTAAATACGGTGGTTGAAACATTACCTTTGGTCTCTGTACCCATCATGGTTGTTCCGTATGGCTCCTCATTCTTGATGATTTCAATGCGGTCGCTGCCACCATTGTAACCATAGTCGCAGGCGAAGTCGAGAATACCATCCTCAGTTACGGTATACTGCAACCAGAGGTCAGCAGCACCTGCCTTGGTGAATGTATATTCATCACCCTCCATCACGATAGGGGTGGTGCGAGACTCACCGGCAGAGAACTCCTTCTCTTCCAAGTGCATGGTTGTACCCTTGTCTGCACCAGATACCTTAATCAGATAAGTTTTTCCGGCTGTAGCCTCGATAAAGAAGTCTGTACCCTTGTTGATGGCTGTGTATTCACCATCCCACTGGCCTGTGCCTTTAGGGAAGCTGACGGTAACACCTGGTTCAACCTCCACATTGAGTTTTCCATCCTTGGTAGCAGTATATTTGAAGTATTCTGTGCCCTCTATGGTGATTTCGTTGTCACCCTTCACAGCTTCAGCTGGGTTTGTTACAAGAGAGCCCTTCTCTACATCCAGGTATGAAACCTTGAATGTCAATGGATTATCCTCATTAGATGTAACCTTCAGGATGTAAGTAATATCGTAAGACTGGCCACCTACATAGGTCTTCAGCAAACCATCCTTTACAGTAGCAGCACCATATTCGCCATTCTGCTGGTTGTAGAAGAGGATAGAGGTAGCTGCATCGAGAGTAGCATCTGTCTCAACAGTAACAAACTTCTCGGTGTTGGCAGGAACCGTGAGCTTATAATAATAGGTACCCTTTGCACTTGGCAAAGTCTTCTCTGCTGGGAGATTGGTCAATTCGAAGGCTGTATTCACAGTCTCACCTGGCTGATACTCCTGCATTTCTGCCTTGATGACATCCTCGGCAGCAGAATCCTGCAACTTGTTCACTACAATATAATAGGTAGAACCAGTATAAGGAATCTCCACGCGGACATTATAGGTACCCGCATCAGAAGAAGCAGCAACCTGCTGATAGGTGATATTGCTCAAGTTGGAATATACCTTTACCTGACCGCCAGCCAGCACAGCATTGCTGGAGATGTTCAGATAACCCGTCTTGGTAGGAGTATAAGTGAAGTAGTAATCGCCCATCTCAGCAGGCACCTTGTTCTCACCCTCATTCAAGGCGAATGGCATTTCAAGAGAACCGGCCTTCACCTCTACGAGCTTAGAGTTTGCCACGACACTACCCTGAAGGTTCAGTGCGATGGTATAGGCCTGACCCTTTTCTACGCTTACTTTCAGCACATATCCGCCTGTTGTCTGGTCATAGGATGTAGAAACATTGTTACCATTCACAGTAGCACCAGCAACATAGCTTGAGAAAGCGAGCTGAAGCTGCGCTGTCTTCTCTGCAGTATAGGTAACATAAGTTGTTGTGTTCTCATACTGAGCACCCAGCGGATTACCCAGGTACAACTCCTTACCTACCTCCAACTCTACAGGATTCTCCTGAGAGAGACCCTTGCCATAAGAAGCCATCTCAGACAATTCAAGGTTGAAGCCCGACTCACCCGTCATGTTCATGATGAAGTAGTAGGTCTTACCCTTTTCCAAGGCATACGCCTTAGCAGGATACTTCAAGCTCGCACCACCCAGGGTGAGAGAATCTGTTCCTTCTACTGATGTGAATACAGTAGGAACATTGCTTGATCCAGACAATGGAGATACCTTGGCAAGATAGTTCTTGTCTGCTGTAAACTTCCAATAAGTGTTCTTAGCCTCGCTGCCCTCTACCGTGAAGATATTCTCTCCCTTCTGGGCATCAAGAGCTGACTTAATAGATGTCTGTGCCATTGCTGCTGAAGAAAGACACAAAGCTGTTGCAAAAAGTAAAACTTTTCTCATACTCTCAAGTTTTAAAATTTATTTTATTGAAATTATTATTCGTAACTCATCACGCATCTTTAGCGTTAATTTTCCTCTCATTTGGCGGCAAAGGTAATAATTTATCCCGAAACTCACAAGAATTTCTACATAAAAACTACATAAAACCAACTTTTCCTTACAAAAAAGCTCAATAAACACTAAAAATATAATTTTTCATCCATTTTCCCCTTATAAAACGTCAAGTTATTAGAATAATATAGCTTTTATTTTATATTTTCACAAAAACATTTGGAAGGAATATAAAAAATGCTTAATTTTGCACCGTTTAAAGCGATGTCCCTTCGAAAAGGGTCAGATATAACGAAAAAAATTAGTAGAATACACTTAAAAAATAAGTAATAACAATTAATATAAAAAAAGAGATCTATGGAAAAAAGACTCATGATGTTTATTGCTTGCGTCTTCCTTAATTTGGGAATGGCGTTGGCACAAACTCACGTTTCTGGTGTAGTAACCTCTTCAGAAGACGGTTCACCGATTATCGGTGCATCTGTCAAGATTGTGGGTACTACTTCTGGTACTGTTACCGACATCGATGGTAACTTCACTCTGGATGTTGAAAGCAACAAAGCAGAGCTTGAGTTCAGTTACATCGGCATGGTGACAAAGAAATTAAAGGCATCAGAAAAGATGCAGGTTGTTTTGGATCCTGACACGCAGGTACTGGAGCAGGTAATCGTTACTGGTTATGGTGCTGCCAAGAAGTTGGGATCTGTAGTTGGTGCTATTTCCAACATCGGAGAAAAGAAGTTGGAAACAGTCGTAACCCCAAACTTTACTGATGCTCTTGCAGGTCAGGTATCTGGTTTGTCTGTTCTGTCATCTGCCGGTGACCCATCACAGTCTGCTCAGATTCGTTTGCGTGGTGTCAACTCTATCGGTTCTTCTAACCAGCCTTTGTTCATTCTCGATGGTTCTCCTATCACTGCAAGCTTCTTCAGCACATTGAACCCATCAGACATTGCCAACATCACCGTGTTGAAGGATGCTGCGTCAACCTCTATCTATGGTTCTCGTGCTGCCAATGGTGTAATTGTTATCACTACCAAGCAGGCTAAGTACAACGAGTCTGTTCAGCTCACCGTAAAGGCACAGTATGGTATCTCTTCTGCTACCAGCAAGGGTGAGGAGATGATGAACTCTCAACAATATATCCAGTTCCGCGACATGATTGGTCAGCCAGTGAGCGACAATATCCGCAACTTGGTGAACAAGTATGGTATCAGCACCAACTGGCGCGATGAGATGATAGACAATTCGGCTCCAACATCCGACATCAATGCCACATTGCAGGGCGGTGGACAAACCATGAACTATTACGTATCATTCAACCACCATCAGGAAGATGGTTTGATACAGGATTCCGAGATGCGCCGTAGTGCCTTGGCAGCCCGTATCAACTCTCGCTTGAATAAATTCTTCAAGGTGGGCTTCAGCTCCAACTTCGGTGTACAAGACTACAGCCAGAACAGTCAGTGGGCGGACAATAGTCAGATTTACGTAACCAACCCTCTGGTAGCATCCAAGATGGCTTTGCCTTATGATACACCTTATTATTATAGCTTCGACGAAGCCGGCAATATGGTAAAGGGCAATCGTGCAGAAGGACTTCTCTATTCGCAGTTCACAATGCCTTGGTTCTATTCCAAGAACACGACACAGGCTAACAAGAACATAACCGTCAACCTTTCTTTGAACGAACAGTTCACTCCAATTGAGGGATTGACATTCACAGCCTTGCAGTCTATGTTCGGCTACGACCTCACTTCCGACAGAACGAGCCTCCCATACGATCAGTTCACCACACCAATGGGACAGGTGGTTAACGCCAGGACAGGTGGTGTGTCAGCAAGCCTCAAGCGCTACTACGCTTACACCTTGACCCATACAGCCGAATTTCGTCACAACTTCGGTCCTCACTATGTGAACGTCCTCTTAGGCGAGGAGACCCGCATACAGAAGGGCAGAAGCTTCGGCATCCTCACAACCGGTCAGACAGACCCACGCCGCATGACGCTGAACACAGCGACTACCATCTCTCCTGCCGACCAGGTAGATAGCCGTACAAAGGAGGTTGCCAATTCTCTCTTCGGCACAGCAGAATACAACTTCAAGGAGAAGTACTTCGTATATACATCTCTCCGTTTCGATGGCAGCTCTAAGTTTGCGCCTAAGCACCGCTGGGGTACATTCGGCTCTGTAGGCTTGAAATGGAACGCCAAGAAAGAGAACTTCCTGCGCACAGTGAAATGGTTGGACGACCTCACCATCAGTGCCAACTATGGTACTACAGGTAACGACTCTGGTGCCGGCTCTTACGACTTCTACGGACTCTTCGGTTCGGGCAGTAACTACAATGGCGAGGGTTCCATCGATATCACACAGGCAAGCAACGACAAGCTGACTTGGGAGAAGGTGGGCAAACTGAACATCGGCTTGAACATCGGACTCTTCAACCGTGTCACAGTAGATGCCAACTTCTATCGCAACAAGACCACCGACATGCTGATGGAGATTCCTTACTCTATGACTACAGGTTTCACATCCGGTATGGGTAACATCGGATCAATGGTCAACAAGGGATTCGAGGCAACCGTCAACGTGGACTTGATCAAGACCAAGGACATGAGCTGGACAGTATCAGCCAACATCGGCTACAACAAGAATGAAATCACAGAGCTGTTCGCTGGTCGCAACGAATACGAGCTTACCAGCACTGGTCTGAAACTGGAGGTAGGTCATGCCTTAGGTGAGTTCTACAAGGTGCGCTATGCAGGCGTAGATTCCCGTACAGGAGAGCCTATGTGGTACGACAAGAATGGCAACATCACCAAGGTGTATGACGAGACCAATAACTCCGTATTCCTGGGCAAGAACCGCTACGCCCCATGGCTTGGTGGTTTCGGTACCAACTTCACATGGAAGGGTTTCAGCGTCATCGCCGACTTCGCTTGGCAATCAGGCAAGTATATGATGGTAAACGACGACTACTTCACCAAGAACGCCAACCAGGGTACTACCTACAACCAGTGTGTAGATATGCTGAACGTATGGACCACGCCAGGACAGGTGACAGACATTCCAGCCTACGGCTACGAAATCTATCTGGACAGCCATACCGTAAGCAACGCATCATTCCTGCGCATGAAGACACTGACCCTTCAGTATCAGTTGCCTAAGAAATGGATGCAGGCAGTACACTACATCAAGGACATCAGAGTGTTTGGTATAGCTCGCAACCTCTTTACCATCACTCCATTCGACGGATATGACCCTGAGCCAGACAAAAATGTCGTTCAGTTCAACTATCCAAACACCCGCCAGTTCGTGATTGGTGCAGAGTTAACATTCTAAACAAAAGTATTATCAGAAAAGAATTATGAAGAAGATATATTTTTCATTGATGCTTCTGTGTGCGATGGCGTTCACATCTTGTAGTATGGACCAGGCTCCATACGGTTCTCTGGACGACCAGACTGCCATCGAAAAGGAGAAGGATCTTCGCCAGTTCCGCAATTCTCTCTATGCCAGCATGAGAGGAGTAACCTCGGGCACCTGGCTTTACTTGTCCGACATCCAGATGGACGAGTTTCATGGCTTGATCAGCAATGGTAACCGCATTGGTACATTCTCCAATGGTACCATCACCATTTCGGATGGTGACATTTCCAACAAGTGGAGTGGCTGTTACTCTACCATAGCCACCGCCAATGCCATTATGGACCACGCCGCCAGCATGACGGCAAGCGACGCTTTCAGCGCAAACGACAAGGTGGCTTTCGCCCACTATGACGCCGAAGCCCACTTCGTGCGCGCCTACCTATACTTCTGGTTGGCAGATCACTTCTGCCAGTCATATACTCAGTGCGACCCAAGCAAGGCTGCAAGCGGACTTCCTTTGTCAACCAAATACAACCCTACGGGTAACCTCGCCGACTATCCAAGCCGCTCTACCCTGGATGAGACCTTCGCCCTCATAGAGGAAGATATGCAGAAGGCTTATGAAGGACTGGCAGCCTATGAGAAGTCGGGTGTGACAGTAGAGAAAGAGGAAAGTCAGCCTTTGGCTTACATCCATTCCATGACCGTAAGAGCACTCCAAGCTCGCGTTGCTCTGGTGAAGGGCGACTGGGAAAACGCAGCCAAGTATGCCGAGGCTGTCATCAACAGTGGCAAGTACAAACTCACCACCATCAAGGACTATGCCAAGCTGTGGACCAACGACGAGGGCACGGAAATCATCTTCCGTCCAAGCATGACTTCTACAGAACTTGGCGGCTGCAACGCCACTCCTTACGTAAGCGAGTCAGAGACCAAGGCGGATTACATCCCTACCTATGGCACACTGGACCTCTTGTGGATGAACGAGGGTGATATTCGTGCCGAGGTGTTCTTGAAACTCTACGAAAACCTTCAGGTGGAAGGTAGCAACTATGAGGCATACGTGTTCAACAAGTTCCCTGGTAACTCAGAACTTCGTACCAGCAGCAACAACAACCTCATGAACATGAGCAAGCCATTCCGTCTCTCAGAGATGTACCTCATCGCCGCCGAGGCAGAAGCTCGCCAGAACCACATGGAAGAGGCAAACAAGTATCTCAACACCTTCCTCAACAACCGTATCGTGGACTTTGAGCCTCAGACCTATTCTGAGCCAACCACATTCCTCAAGGTTGTAGAAGAGGAGCGTGAGCGTGAGTTCATCGGCGAAGGCATGCGCATGAGCGATATCCGCCGCTATGGCAATGGCTTCAAGCGTGTGTCAATGCACGAAGAGAACGAGACTTTGGACAAAATCATCGTGAAGCAGGGCAAGGCAATACAATATAAAGCCAACGACTATCGCCTCACCTGGCCTATTCCAAAGGCCGAGCTGGATGCCAACCCAATTCTGAAGGGACAGCAGAACCCAGGTTATTAATCAAACGAAGTAATAAACAAGAATTCATTCGGATATGAAATACATCAAATTATTCATGTTGCTGGCCGTGGTCGCTTTCTTCGGTGCCTGCTCCAGCGACGATGATTCATGGAACACGGCTTCCGACGTGATTGTAAGCATGGAAAATGCCACCATGAACATCAAGGAAAGCCAGGGACTGACCAATGTGCCTATCAAGGTGACGGGCAAGACCAATGGCAATGTGTATGTCACCGTAGAGGTGAAAGAGGTGGGCAGCAACCCTGCCAAGGAAGACGTACATTATTATATTACTGACAAGACCATCAACATCTCCGACAGCACGGCACACATCGAAGTAGAGCCTGTAGATGACGAGGAAATCAACGAAGATCGTACTTTCGAGATTACCATCGTCTCTGCCAAAGGTGCAAAGATAGGCAACGCTACCACGATGGTCTCCCTGAAGGACAACGATGCCAACATCTACGAGAAGTTGCAGGGCAAATGGGTACTCACAGGCGTAAGCTATACCGGCGAGACCATGACTTCCGTAGTGAAGATCATTGGTGCAAGCAATGAAGACGAGGGCGACTACAACAACACCTTGTACATGACAGGCATGGCCATGAGTTCTTCAACCGCAAGACTGTCTTACCACTACGATGCGGCAACCAAGCAGGGCTATGTGGCATTCGACAACCTGATGAAGTACAACTTCATCGAGGACTTCGACGCCGGCAACGGAATCGGAAAGGTCAACATCCTGTTGAGTAACCTCGAAAACGGCAAGCTCACCACTACACCTATCAAGGGTACATGGTCTGACGACTGCAAGGAGATTACCTTCGAGGAAGGCAAGTATCTGTTTGCTTATGCTTTGATCAGCGGCCAGTATGCCGAGTTCTTCCGCGTGACGAACATCAAGTTGACCAGAGCGAAGTAAAGTTAGAAATAAAACAACAATTAATAATTACGTTTTATGAAGAAAAAACTGCTATTTCTCATGTCCATGTTAATGGTTGGTACTGCTATCCACGCAGTACCAGCCAAGCGTGGCATATGGAAGACATTTACGCTGAAGACTGGACAGACTGTCCAGGTTCAGCTATGTGGCGATGAGTTCCTCCACTTCTGGGAGGACAAGGATGGCAACCGCTATTCTTACGACACATCCGATGGACTGAAGCCTGCCAACATGGCTCAGCTACGGACTCGCGCCCAAGTGATGCGCCAGCAGGCTTGCCCTGACAACATCATTAAGAAGAACCTCCTTGCTGGTGCCAATGGAAGCACAAGCCTCACAAGAGGCGTTTCTTACACCGGCAAAAAGAAGTGTCTCATCCTGCTGGCTCAGTTCTCCGACAAGAAGTTCACCATGAACGACCCTAAGGCATTCTACAACCGTGTTGCCAACGAGCAAGGGTTCAGCGAGGGTAATTTCAAGGGTAGCGTGGCCGACTACTTCAAGGCACAGAGCAACGGCAAGTTTGAGATGAACTTCGACGTAATGGGTCCTTATACCCTCGGCGAACAAGCCTATTATGGCAAGAACGAAGGAGAGCAGCAGGACGTGAACGTACAGGCGATGATCTCCGGATGTCTGGGCAAGGCTGCCTCAGAAGGCATCGACTTCTCTCCATACGACTGGGATGGAGACGGAGAGATGGAGATGGTTTTCGTGGTCTATGCCGGACGTGGCGAGGCTACTGGCGGAGGTGACAACACCATCTGGCCACACAAGGGAAGAATGACAAGCCCTGTGAAGTGCGGCAACAAGACGCTGATAAACTATGCATGTTCCAACGAGCTATCTACATCCAACGAGGTGGACGGTATCGGTACTATCTGCCATGAGTTCTCTCATTGCTTCGGCTATCCTGATGCATACGATGTAAACTACACTGGCCTGTATGGTATGGGAACCTGGGATTTGATGTGCCAGGGCAACTACAATGGCAACGGCTTTACTCCTGCCGGATATACAGCTTACGAGAAGTATGCCGCAGGCTGGATTACTCCTATCGAGCTGAAGGAGAATACTTCAGTATCAGGCATGAAACCCCTTGCAGAGGGCGGCGATGCTTACATCTTCAAGAATCCTAACAATTCTGACGAGTATTACTTGATAGAGAACAGACAGCAGAAAGGTTGGGACACAGGGCTTGCAGGATCGGGCATCATCATCAACCACATCGACTACAACCTGAAGGCATGGAATTACAATATTCCAAACTCCATGATGTCTGGTATCAACGACCATGAACGTATCACCCTCATCCCTGCTGACAACATAAAGAGCGACAAGAATGAAGAGAACGACCCATGGCCTTACGGCAACAAGAATCGTCTGGCAAACAACACCACCCCTGCCTGCAAGACTTACAATCTGAACACCGACGGTACCAAGTTGATGAACATCATCCTATCAGATATGGCTATCGCTGTTGACGGCACAGCCTCATTCACTTTCCAGAACCTGAACAAGACTGCATCAGAGCAGAATTATATCTTCCAGGAAACATTCGACAAGTGCCTCGGTACAGGTGGTAACGACGACAAGGGCTTCTATACAAGCGGCAACGCCAACATCTTTGCCAACGGTGCATTCTCACCAGACAAGAACGGCTGGACATCTAATGTACAGACCTATAAGGGAGGCTTCCAGTGTGCCCGTGTAGGCAAGCGAAGTGCCACCAACATCACCTTCACCTCTCCTGAGATCAAGATCAATGGCGATGTAACTCTTACATTCAAGGCTGCCCCTTACGATCTGTCAAGCAAGACAATGACCGTAACTGTCAGCAACGGAACTGTAGAGACGGCAACTTTCAAGCTGGAGCCAGGCAAATGGAACGAGTGTTCTACAAAGATTACAGCCAACGGAAGAGTAAAGATTACCTTTGCATCAGACGCATTCTTTATCGATGAGGTCTACGTGGCTGAAGGCTCAACATCGGGCATCAGCAACATCGTGCTTTCCGACAAGCAAGTAAAGGCTTACTACAATGTCCTTGGCGAAAAGAGCAATGTTCCTTTCGAAGGTCTCAACATCGTGACCTTTACAGATGGAACCGCAAAGAAGGTTTACGTTAAGAAGTAAGTTTAGTGGGTGCGGTGTATCACCGCACCACATCAAGAATAACAATTTAAGACAAAAAGAAATATGAGAAATATTTACTTGATGACAGCAGCTCTTGCCATGATGGCAATGACTGCCAATGCCCAGAGCATGAAGCACATCAACATGAATGCTTCCTCCCAGAATTGGGCAGAGACATCTGCTCCACAAAAGGTTGAGAATTCAACCAAGAAAGTAGCAACAAGAGCAGGTTCTGACATCGCCGACAACCAGCGATACATCAACTATAGCTACGACGAGAGCTATGTATGGCCAGCTACATTCCCAGCAGATACACAAGGAGCCATCTCTTTGGGTACACTTTTCTATAGCGATGCATTCAAGAAATTCGAGGGCTGCAAGATTGTAGGTGCCCGCTTCTATGTCAACATTCCTATCGGCGCAAGCAAGGTGGGTGTCTGCCACGTGAAGATAGAGAACAATACTCCTTATGTAGGCGACATCCTGGCATCAAAGGAAGTGCCTTCAACTGTAGCACACTGGAACTACGTTTGGTTTGATGAGCCATATAAGATTGATACAAAGAACTTCGACGGCTTGTTGCCATACTACGATTTCACACCAAGCAATATGAGTGCAGATGCAGGCTATCCTATTGCCTCATCAGGTACCTATGCAGGAACTTGCGGCGCATTGGCTTATGGTGACGTAGATGGCAAGCACGACCAAAGTAGCTGGGCATGGCAGCCTATCTACCTCGGAACTGACGGTTCAAACCTCATGATCCAGCTCATCATCGAGAAGGAAGACGGCAACTTCATCATCCACGACTTGGTAATGGACAAGATAGCCATGTCACCATTTGTGAAAAACGACACAAAGACAGGCGTAGCCTTCACTTGCCACAATGACGGACGTGACAACATCACAAACGTAAAATTCGGCATTGAGGTGGATGGCGAGAAAATGGGTACTTTCACATACGACAAAGATAATGTCGGTGACAATTTCAGAGAGATCACCAATGCCGACTATTCCAATATCCCAGTAGGACTTCCTATTGACAAGGATTGGAGCATTGGCGAACATGAGGTAACTGTATATCCTGTGCTTGTAGAAGGAAAAGAACCTGCGGGCGACTTGACCAACGACAAATTGAGCACCAAGTTCAAGGTATATAAGGACAACTTCGACCGCACCAAGAACCTGGTAGAGTTCTACGCATGCCAGTTGTCAAAATACACCTACTTTGCTGATCAGGTACTCACCAAGACTGCCAAGGCTCGTGAAGACGACGACCTTGCTATCGTTTCTATCCACGGAGAAAGCCAGCAGCAAAACGAAGATGGAACTGTAGAAACACTATCAGATGAATTCACTGTACCAGAGGCTAACAAGTTGGCTTACTATTCTACTCCATCTGATGGTTCCGGTGCCTTCAACAGATACTTCTACGATAATGATGTCATCAATTACGAGAAGGCTTTGACCGTGAACATGGCTGCTCAGGATGCAAGCGACCAGGAAAATGTTGTTGGCATGCTCAACACAATCATCAACGAGTCTGCTACCTATTATCCATCATTCTCTACCGTTGGTATCGACTCTAAGCTTGATGACACAACAGGCAAGTTGACTATCAAGGTAATGGGTAAGCTCATCAACGGCTACCAGAAGTTGATTGGTGATGATGCCCGCCTCACCGTTTATCTTACAGAGGATGGGGTAATCGGTAAGCAGAATTCTGGTGGTTCCATTGCAAAGCCTAGGTACACTCACAACCATGTATTGCGCAAGATTGTGACTGGCACACTCGGTGATGCGCTCCAGACCAACGGCAACAGTTACGAGAACGACTATGAGGTTAAGCTTGATGATGCTTGGAAGAGCAAGAACATGCATATCATTGCGTTCGTCAGCCGTCCAATGACAGAGAAGGAGGTAGATGGCAAGACCGCTCTTGCTTCTGCCATGAACGATCTCTGGGTAGATAACACCAACATGGTAGCAGTTGGCGATAGTGACCTTACCGGCATTTCTAACGTTATCAACTGGAATGAGGTGAAAGAGGTAGGCCGCTATACCATCGATGGCCAGAAGTTGAATGCTCCTATGAAGGGCATCAACCTCGTGAAGCTTTCAAATGGCAAGACCATCAAGGTTATTGTGAAGTAATAAGAAATAATAAAATGCGATAAGACAAAAAAAGAGTGCACTGTAATAAACAATGCACTCTTTTTTATTATCTTAATTCCTTATTCCGGAATAATTATCTGATGAACAGCAGCTCACGATACTTTGGTAAGGTCCAAAGCTCATCGGCTACGAGGAGTTCAAGCTTGTCTATCTGATAACGGATTTCCTCCATCTTTGGAGCTACCGTGTCATGATAAGCCACAGCCTTCTCGCGCTCACTCTCTATCTTGTTGGCTACCTTACGAGCTTCCACGAGAGCCTCTACACCACGCTCAATAGACTCAGTACGCTCAGCAATTTCGCGGATAATCTTCACGTTGCGGGCTGTCAACTTCTTGCCTTCCTCGCCACCAAAGATATGAATCATACCCTCTACATTCTTCGCCAGACGGCTCTGGTAGTGGGTAGCCACAGGAATGATATGGTTCATGGTCAAGTCGCCCATCACACGAGCCTCAATCTGGATCTTCTTGGTGTAGGTTTCCCACTTCACCTCGTTGCGCGCCTTCAACTCGCTCTCGCTCATTACATTAGTCTTGGCGAACATCTCGATGCTTTCCTTATCCAGATAGCGATCAAAGACTACCGGACAGGAAGCCTCGCAGTCGAGTCCACGCTTCTGGGCCTCTTCCTTCCACTCATCAGAGTAGCCGTTGCCATCGAAGCGGATAGGCTTGCAAGTCTTGATATCCTCGCGTACAATATCTATAATAGCAGAAGTCTGATCCTCACCCTTGGCAATAAGTGCATCCACACGGGCCTTGAAATCTACGAGAGCCTCAGCCACAGCTGCATTCAGCACGATAAGAGATGATGCACAGTTGGCCTCACTACCCACTGCACGGAACTCAAAGCGATTGCCGGTAAAAGCAAAAGGTGAAGTACGGTTGCGGTCGGTATTATCAATCATCAACTCCGGAATCTCTGGAATATCCAGTTCCATACCCTTCTTGCCTGCCAATGCAAAAAGTTCTTCCTTATCTGCCTTCTCTATATGGTCTAAGAGATCGGTGAGCTGCTTACCCAAGAAAGAGGAGATGATGGCAGGAGGTGCTTCGTTGGCACCCAGTCGATGGGCATTGGTTGCACTCATGATAGAAGCCTTCAGTAGACCATTGTGCTTATACACACCCATCAGTGTTTCCACGATGAACACTACAAATCGGAGGTTATCCTCTGGAGTTTTGCCTGCCGCATGAAGCAGAACACCAGTATCGGTGCAGAGGCTCCAGTTATTGTGCTTACCCGAACCATTTACACCTGCAAACGGCTTTTCATGGAGCAGCACACGGAAACCGTGCTTATGGGCCACACGCTTCATCAGACTCATGAGGAGCATATTGTGATCTACAGCAAGATTGCACTCTTCGAAAATAGGCGCCAACTCAAACTGGTTAGGAGCCACCTCATTGTGGCGGGTCTTGCAAGGAATACCGAGTTCGAGTGCCTGGATTTCCAGATCCTTCATGAATGCCTGCACGCGCTCAGGAATGGTTCCGAAATAGTGGTCATCCATCTGCTGGTTCTTGGCAGAGTCGTGTCCCATCAGCGTACGTCCGGTAAGCATCAGGTCAGGACGGGCAGAATAGAGACTTTCATCCACGAGGAAATATTCCTGTTCCCATCCCAAGTTGGTCTGCACCTTCTTCACCTGAGGATAGAAGTAATGGCACACTTCGGTAGCTGCCTCACTCAATGTATGGAGCGAGCGGAGCAGCGGAGCCTTGTAATCGAGGGCCTCACCCGTATAGGAAATAAAAATGGTAGGGATACAGAGCGTATCGTCAATGATAAAGACTGGCGAAGTTGGATCCCAGGCAGAATAACCTCTGGCCTCAAAAGTGTTGCGAATTCCGCCATTAGGGAACGAACTGGCATCAGGCTCCTGCTGAACAAGTAGCTTGCCTGAAAATTCCTCAATCATACCACCCTTGCCATCGTGCTCCACAAAAGCATCATGCTTCTCTGCAGTACCCTCGGTAAGAGGCTGAAACCAGTGCGTATAATGAGTTACCCCGTTTTCTTCTGCCCAAAGCTTCATGCCCGCAGCCACAGCGTCAGCGATGGAACGATCCAGACGATTACCATTATCAATCACATCGATGAGTTTCTCGTAAACATCAGATGGGAGATACTTGTACATCTTCTGGCGGTTGAATACATACTTGGCGAAGTATTCCGAAGGGCGAACCTTGGGAGCTTCCACCTCTACAGGTCTTTTCTTAAAGGCCTCGGCTACAACCTCAAATCTCAAATTAGCCATTCTTTTATCGTATTTATAAGTTTGCGGGTGCAAAGTTAGTAATTTTTTGGCAAAACACTAACATTTTGCTCACATTTTATGCAAATTTCAAACTTATATCATATAAAATCACATCTTTATATATATTAGACAACCATTCCGGATAAAATGAGACTATGAAACCATATATAATAAGGTGGCGATACTATATATAATAAGGTGACAAAATTGAATAGGAAAATAAGCAATTTGGAGTTACAGATTTTTCCCCATTTTCTTCTTTTTTTCTCCTAAAAAAGATTTAAAAAACGCTTTTTTGTTCAATATTGCGGTATAAGGTAGAATAATGGGGAAAAATATGTAATAGAATTCCCTCTTTTTTTATTAACTTTGCACCGACAATAAAAGAATGATGAACAACAGACTAACAAGTTATCAGCTGCAAGACTTTGCAGAAGAAGACGGCAATTCGGTTTTTTCCGACCCAGATTATGTAGTAGCATCTCCCCTACTGCTATTTCCCGACGAGGAAGAAAGCATCAAGGTCAACTTCCTGATGATGCTCTTCTGTCTGGACGGCAATCTGTGTCTGAATTTCGACGACCGCAAGATAGAACTCTTTGCTGGCGACCTGCTGCTTGTTCCTCCCAACGTCATCGTTCACAGCATCCGCAAGAGCGAGAGGTGCCTCATCACGATGGTAGGCTATTCCCTCTCGGCAGTACGCCGCCTGCTGACAAGCAACCGAGATGCATGGATTATGTTCAATGCACTCAACCAGAAACCGTTGATATCTTACAATCAGAAGATCATCCACAATTTCATCAGTACGTTCGTCAACATCCTGCGTTTCCGCAGCAATCGGCACGACCATTACTGCAACGAACTGAAGGAAAGCCTGATGGCAAGTATCTTCTTCTATGTGATCAACGACATTCACGTGCCTGCCTACGACAATGTGATTACCACGCAGCACAGGCACAGTGCCGACAGGATTTTTCTGGAGTTCTCCAATGCTCTGGCAGTAGATAATGGTTGCCATCGCACCGTGGCCTATTATGCTGACAAGCAATGCGTGAGTCCGAAATATCTCTCGAAGATTGTCAAGCAGTACACAGGAAAGCCTGCCATTGGCATCATCCTGGAACATGCAGTAGATAAGATCAGGGCTGAGTTGAAATACACCGACATTCCCATCAAGGAAGTAGCCGAAAGATTCGGGTTCGACGACTATGCCTCGTTCTGCAAATTCGTGAAAACCCACATCGGATGCAGTCCGCAGAACTGCCGGAACAGCTGACAGAGTCTTACAGGAAAACTGAAAGGGAACTATCAGAAAGACAGAAAAGGTCTGACAGAGAGACTATTGGTTTCATTGCTGCGACAAAATTAGAATTGATTCAACAAAAATAAATCAGTTAAATACATTATTTATAGTTAAAAAACAAATCATTAATACTAACGACTATGCGCGTAATTATTGAAAAAAATTATGATGAGCTGTCACGTTGGGCAGCCAATCACGTAGTAGAGACAATCAACAAGTTCGCTCCAACAGCAGAGCGTCCATTCGTACTTGGTTTGCCAACCGGTTCATCCCCAATGGGTATGTATGCAGCGCTCGTAGAGGCTGTCAAGGAAGGCAAGGTTTCATTCAAGCACGTCATTACTTTCAACATGGATGAATACGTAGGTTTACCAGAGTCTCATCCAGAGAGCTACCACTCATTCATGGCAAAGAATCTGTTCGATCACATCGATTGTCCTAAGGAGAACATCAACATTCTCAATGGTAATGCAGAAGACCTCGAAGCTGAGTGCGAGCGCTACGAGCAGAAGATCAAGGCTGCAGGCGGTATCGACCTCTTCATCGGCGGCATTGGTCCTGACGGCCACATCGCCTTCAATGAGCCTTACTCTTCCCTCACCTCACGCACCCGTGTGAAGACTCTCACCACCGACACCCGCATCGCCAACTCACGCTTCTTCGGCAACGATCCTGAGGCTGTTCCTGCTTTGGCTCTTACCGTAGGTGTAGGCACCGTGATGGACGCAAGAGAGGTGATGATTCTCTGCAATGGTCACAACAAGGCACAGGCTCTCCACGCTGCCATCGAAGGTCCTGTTACACAGGCTTGGACCATCAGCGCACTCCAGCTCCACAAGCACGGCATCATCATCTGCGATGAAATGGCTACAGACGAGTTGAAAGTGGGAACCTACCGCTACTTCAAGGACATCGAGAAAGACAATATCTAAAAGACCCCTCGACCGAGAAAATTCCAACAGACCGAGAAAATTCCAACATTATCAATATATTACATTACATAAATATATTACGTTATGAGATTAAATCTTAGTTCACAAATCGTACTCAACAAGGTACCTGTGGAATTCTACAAGCCTAAGACGACCGTGGAATATTCCGAAATCTCCCGCATGGAGAAAATTCATACCGATATCTTCGCATCTGTAAGCGAAGGCTGTAGTCATATTGCTGACTGCATTGAGAAGGGCATCAAGGCTGCCCAGCACGAAGGCAAGTACTACGTGATGGCATTGGGCACAGGCCTCTCTGTCAATCCTGTATATGATGAATTGGTAAGCCGCTACGAGAAGAAGAAGCTGAGCTTCCGCAATGTTGTAGTATTCAATGCCTATGAGTATTACCCACTCCGCAAGGACAGTTCTATCCGCAGCATCAACCAGCTCAAGGAGCATTTCCTCGACCGCGTGGATATTGCAGAACAGAATATCTTCACCCTCGATGGCAGCATCGCACAAGAGGCAGTACAGGACACCTGCCGCCTCTATGAACAGCGCATCAAGACCTTCGGCGGTCTCGACGTAACTATCCTCGGCATCGGCCGCATGGGTAATATCGCAGCCAACGAACCGGGTTCAAGCATCCAGTCGCTCACCCGTCTCATCCTCATCGGCAATATGTCACGCGAGGAGATGGAAAACAGCTTCAAGACCAAGGAGCAGGTTCCTCCATGTTCACTCACTATGGGTGTTGGCACTCTCCTGACAGCCAAGACCGTATTCCTGACAGCATGGGGCGACGAAAAGTCTGAGATTATGCAGAAGGTGATAGAGGGCAACATCACAGATACCCTGCCTGCTACTTTCCTGCAGACTCACCCAGACGCACAGGTGGTATTGGATTTGAGTGCAGCTGCCCATCTTACCCGTATTGAGCACCCTTGGTTGGTTTCATCATGCGAATGGACAGACAAGTTGGTACGTTCTGCACTGGTTTGGCTCTGCCAGAAGATTAACAAGCCAATCCTGAAGTTGACCAACAAGGACTACAACGAGAATGGTCTGAGCGAACTGTTGGCTCTCTATGGTTCTGCATACAATGCTAATATAAAGATTTTCAACGACTTGCAGCATACCATCACCGGTTGGCCTGGTGGTAAACCAGACGCAGACGATACCTATCGTCCAGAGCGTGCCAAACCATATCCAAAGCGTGTCGTAGTGTTCTCTCCACACCCAGACGATGACGTTATCTCTATGGGCGGAACCATCCGTCGTCTGGTTCAGCAGCACCACGACGTGCATCTGGCTTACGAGACATCCGGCAACATCGCAGTAGGTGATGAGGAAGTAACACGCTTCATGCACTTCATCAATGGTTTCAACCAGCTCTTTGCAGAATCCAAGGACAGCGTCATCGCCAACAAGTACAAGGAGATCAAGACATTCTTTGCCAACAAGAAGGAGGGCGACTTCGATACAAGAGACATTCTTACCATCAAGGGTCTTATCCGTCGTGGCGAAGCACGTATTGCTTGTACCTATAATGAGATCCCGCTGGATCATGTCCACTTCCTCGACCTTCCATTCTATGAGAGCGGTAAGATAGAAAAACTCCCTATGACCGAGAAGGACGTAGCAGTAGTAAGACAGTTGCTGCAGGAGGTGAAGCCTCATCAGATCTATGTAGCTGGCGACTTGGCAGACCCTCATGGCACACACCGCAAGTGTACTGACGCCGTATTGGCAGCCATCGACCTCGAGAAGGAGGCAGGCGCAGAGTGGCTGAAGGATTGCCGCATCTGGATGTATCGTGGAGCATGGGCTGAATGGGAGATTGAGAACATCGAGATGTGTGTTCCATTGAGCCCAGAGGAATTGCGTGCTAAGCGTAATTCTATCCTGAAGCACCAGTCACAGATGGAAAGTGCTCCTTTCCTCGGCAACGACGACCGTCTCTTCTGGCAGCGTGCAGAAGACAGAAACCGCGCTACAGCCCAGTTGTATGATAACTTGGGTCTTGCTTGCTATGAGGCGATGGAAGCATTCGTAGAATATAAACCTTTGTAATCTGATTCAGATTCCATAACTGAATATACCTTAAAAGAGGGTGTGTCATAAGTCTATGATGCACCCTCTTTTTCATTGTCTCTATGAATGCTTCAACTGCTTGGATTGTCATAGACTAAAATAATAGCTAAATGGTAAGTAATGCTCAGGTTGTTCCTGTTGATACAGTAGCTCCAGATGCTACTTCAGATACAACTGAAGTTGGCACTTCTATCCAGCAATAGGCTACAGAAGAGAACTCTACGTTATTATCACCCATTGATAAATATCATTTCATCAATCGCTCTACCCATTCATTGAATAAAGGGCATTTCTCCCGAATCTTCTCCAATCCAATGTCCATAGCAACACAAATGCCAACAACTACCTTATTATAATCTGGAATAGCAGCAATCAATCGTTTGGACGGAGCAGTCTCAGGACTATTGTTGATAAACTCTGGTGATTGGAAAGCCTCTGCCGTAGCTTGCAACTCTGCATAATCAAACTCACTCTCCTCAAAACTATTCAAAAATGCACTCACATCACTAAACAACAACCCCTCAAACTCATGAAGTTGTATGTATGGAATGAAGCGAAAGCGATATTGCTCAGGAATATCCTTTGCCATTCTATCTATCAAGAAATGAATACGCTCCATCTTATCCACTATTTCCTTAGATTCTTCCCATCCAGGAAACCCAAACTGGTCTTTGATGCCATAGTAATCAACCAACATGCTTACATAGGCATCACCTTCTTGGAGATGATTCAAAATTTGCTTTTTGATGGTAGTCCAAGGCACGATACCACCATGCGAATGCTTGATAACAGGGGCTTCCACATAAATATCATGCTTAGCAAGCTCCACTCCAAGCACTTCGGTACAAAATTCTTGTTCCGTAGGCCCTTCACACACTATGATTAGTCGTTTCATCGCGGCTGACCTCCTTTCATGATATTTTGTTTCCACAAATCACCAAGTGTATAATCCTCAAGCCAATGTGTTAGCTCTTCGCTATTCAGGCGGTTGATGGTTGTACCATCTTCGTTCTGATTAACAGTCAAGACATCCTCTGGCTCAAAGTTGCTGATTAGTTCAGCACTCTGGGTAGCAACGATAACTTGCGTACCCTTTTGAGCCGCCATCTTAATCAAACCCGAAAGCTTTTCGATAGCCACAGGATGCAAACCAAGCTCTGGCTCATCAATGATGATAACTCGTGGTAACCATGGCTGCATAAAGAGCACGGTCAAGGCAATAAAACGAATGGTTCCATCCGACAAGTCGGTCGGTCCGTAAATCATAGAGCTATACTTATCCTGCCATTGCAAGCGCACCATATCAGCTTCAGTCGGTTGGAAATAGAAGTCCGAGAAATAGGGAGCCACACTCTGAATGACACGGATAATGCGACGATAAGCCATCGGCTTCTCTCGCTGAATGCGATAGAGAATAGCCGCCAAATTTTCACCATGCTCATACATACGATAAGCATCATTCACGATATGGCTATCAGCCGTAAATGGAGAACGGCGACCTGTATCGTGGAAGTGAAACTTGCGGATTTGGGAGATATAGTTAGATAAATCTTCCTCTTTATGGTCTTTTAAACTCGACTCGCTTTGATACTCCGTTATAATACTTTTCCTCACTAAATCTAAAGGATAAACATCATCATAACAACGAACAACTTCTTTTTCAACGATGAGTTTACCATCAGATTCCAATAACGCCAAGTCATATTCACTCTTAGCTATTAGCAAGTTTACAGCTATACGATCGGTAACTTTTCTGCCTTGATAGAGTAATTTATCTACTCCACCAACTTGAGCGACATACGCTCCTAATCTCTTCTCGTAAATACTGCCTAACATTTCGAAAAGAGACAAGAAGTTACTCTTACCAGCTCCATTGGCACCAATCAAGAGATTGATAGGATGCAGTTGAACTGATACCTTTTTAAAAGACTTATATCCAAATATTTCTATCGAGTCCATATTATAGTTTTATTCAAATATAAAAGCAAAGGTACACTTTTTAAGTGTATTTACCAAATTATTTATTCAAAGTAACTACTCGGCAGGAGGCACTTCCTCCATTCTCACCAACTTGCCAGCAACAAACTGCATGATGATTTTATGGAGCGTTGTACCTTTTCCAACAAAGGCAAATACATCGTCTTATCCACATAACATTGATTTTGTTCTATAACTGCTTCAAAGTCATTGATGCCGTAAGGCAAACGTTTCATGTTCTGCTTCATGATTGCTCCTTTTCTATTCGAGTAAGGGTTACGGCAGAAATCTATCAGATATAGCCAATATCATGCTTCATTCTGTCTCAGGACACACATTTTGATGCAAAGATAATGCAAACGAGCGCAATGAAAGCTTGCTTTCAAATTACCGGGTGCAGTCCAATTGCTGCAAAGATAAACAAAAAGCACGAAACCCGCAAGAGATTTCGTACTTTTTATATGTTTTTGGGTGACCATTATGAGTTAGCTACGTTTTTGTATCAAGCAGAATGGCAGGTAACACAGAGGTAGCACCAATTGATACCGTAGCTCCTGAAACACCAGCAGATACATTGGCTACAGAGCGTTTGTTTACGCAGGAATTAGGAAGTGAGCAGAACTTCTAACAAATCATTGGCAAGTTTGTTGTCTACCACTTTTATCACATTGTCCTCTTCTGCGTGCTTGGGCTTATATTCAATGCCGTGAGCATGTAGAAGCGATTTCAACTCTTCGTTTTCTTGACGAAGAGCCTCATTCTGCTGGAGAAGATGGTTGTATTTCTCTTGAATGTCTTCCATAATGAAAGTCTGTTTTGATGGTTTATACACGGAAACCTCACGGAATATTCTGTTTCTTACAAGCGCTCACGGTTTAACAATAAATTCAGATAATCAGGTACTTACGTTATGCGTGCTTCCTCTATTGCAAGTAAAAACCGCGTGTAAAACCTTGTAAGCGCTTGTAAATTTTAGCCTTTTACAAGCGCCCAAGTTGATTTGTTGCCAGCAATAGTGGTATTGCTGATTTTTCCTTCCTTTCTAAGTTTACGCAAAATATTGTTTATTTTATATTCCTTCTGCTTGTCATCAAGTTGATCTGGCAGCACATCCCAAAGCAGACACACTATTTCAGGTTTCGTCAACGAACCATGATCCTTCAACGAATCAAGCAATAATGCCTCACATTTCTTGTCGTCCAATCCCTTGTGCTTGGAATATTCTATCTTCTGGTCTGTTACTTGGGCAATATCCTTTGCTATGAAGATATGTGGTAAACGACCTTCTATCAGTTTGCGCTTGCGGAGCATGGCAATAGCTTCTGGCGATATGCACTTGCCTTTCTGTACAGAGTCTAATAGAACTGCATCTGTAAGAGACATATTTTTGTTTTCTAATAGTAAGAGGCTATAATTCTCATCAATAACTGTACCAGGCAAGGTCAAGACAACTTCTGTTGCTGTTGATTTGTCATAATCAGGCATTGGCAAATAACGTTCCTTTTGGCTCACAATTAGTTTAACCTTAGCCCCTAATTTTAGAAGATTTCCTCAATTCTATGCCCCTAATTTTAGAAGATTTAACCCATTCTATGCCCCTAATTTTAGAAAAAGCAGTATCTTTGCAATTGATTATCAATATGTTACGAATTATGAAGAAATATCTAAAACGACATATAGACCAAGAACTTGAGATTTGGGCTGAATCTCAAGAGAGAAAACCTTGCTTATACGTGGAGCAAGACAAGTAGGAAAGACATCAACAGAAAGGCATCGACTATGGAATTCGTACATCACAAAAAAAATTTTTCGTGTTATGACGACATCCGGGTATTTCCTCTTTATGCAATTAAAAACATATTCAAACAAAAGATATAGATATGTAGATTCTAACTTAAAAGTGTACCACCTAACTATAGGG
>OIYG01000486.1_pt1 | contig 38432 bp, 71 predicted proteins | sample 1587861 | NCBI WGS metagenome assembly OIYG01 (sample SAMN03283272) | human gut metagenome | biome: human-associated habitat; material: feces | host: Homo sapiens | place: Peru | collected 2012 | reverse complement strand
TAATTTTGACATATTAAAACCTCGTTTCTATGTCCAAGAAACGGGGTTCATATCATTTTATATTTGCTAACTTTTTTATTTATAATCTTTATAAAAATCTTTTACTAAGTATTCACTTGGTTTTGTTTCAAATTCTATACTTCCTAATTTTTGCGCTGTTTTACCTACACTATCAGTAACTGTATATAATATCCAATATTGGTCTATGCCTTCATCTTCTTTAACTTCGTGATATATTTCGTAAGTTATTTTAGGTTCTCCTTTATCGTCCCAAACTTCTAGATTTTCAAATCCAATTGAGTTTATATTTTTTGCTTGATAAGGTAAGTACATTATTTTAATTGTAGGATTAGATACATCTTCAGGATTATTATAATCTTTTAAATATGGGCTTCCTTTTTTATTGGCAATCCAACCATATTTATCTTTTTCATATTGTATTTTGTACCAAATATATCCACTATCATTAGCATTAATTTCGTGTACTAAGTACTTTTCTCCTTTGTTTACTCTTCCTAAGTTATTTGATAACTGTGTACTTTCTTCACGAATGTTAATGTAATCATTTGTTATTTCAACATACCAATCATCTGGATTTATTTTTTCAGATTTATCATAGAAATTTTTATATGCATAAAAAGCACCAAAACCTATAAATGTTATTACTAACAACCAAATTACAATTTTTTTCATACCACACTACTCCTTGCATTCATAATATCATTTTTTAATATAAAGTTCAATGTAAAAATGTTATTCCTTAAATAAACTACTAAACCTATTTAGATTTATTTCTTTTTCTTTTATTTTAAATATTAGTTTATATTTATATGAATATTTATTTTCATTTTTTAACATATAATTTTTAAGTTCTTTTAATTCTTTATATATTTTTATTCCTTCTGAAGTTAGTTCATATCCACCATATTTTTTTCTTATTTCTCCTACTACTTTTAAGTATGTTATTATAAGGATTATGGGAGTTATAAGTCCTAATGAATAGGATATCTCTTCTAGAAGCGAATATGAAAATATGCCTGTGTTATAAAGATAATATGCACTGATGAGATATAGGAATATCAAGATGTTATTTAGTTTAGAGTTTACGTCTTTGAAGAAAAATGATTTTTGTATTATTTTATCATCATATAATTTTTTTTGTATTATTCCTAGGTATTCTCTATTCATATGAGGGTTTGATTTTTTTATAGAATCAATTATAAGTTTTTCTTCTTCGCTAAGATTTTCATTTAATAGATTTATTTCATTATCAGATACTTCTATTATTTTTTCTTTTTCCATTTCATATATTTTGTTATATATCATTGTTGTTACATCTATTCCATTTAGTACATAGAATAACTCTGAGATTCCTTTTTCTTTTAGTAAGTCATTATAGTAATTTTCATCCATATTATTTACTTCTTTAGTTTTAAAATTTACTTTTTTTATGTATTTTATTAATAAGTAAAGATAGTAAAGTATTACTGAATATATAAATGTAAAAGCGAAGATTCTTATTATGTCTAGTTTTTTTAATAGAAAATAAGATATGATATACGCGATTAAAAATGAAATTAAATATTTTTCTAAATTTTCTTTTTTCATATTTACCTCTTGGTTATATTGTATAGGATTTTTAGTTTGTTTTCAAGAAATTAAAATTTTTTTTAAAAAAACTTCGCATATGCGAAGTTATAATTCTAAATGGTCGGGAAGACAGGATTTGAACCTGCAACCACTCGGTCCCAAACCGAGTGCTCTACCAAGTTGAGCCACTTCCCGATTTAATGGTGTCCCCAAGAGGAGTCGAACCCCTAACCTTTTGATCCGTAGTCAAACGCTCTATCCAGTTGAGCTATGAGGACAATTAGTCCTAATAATATATATTAAAGCCCAGTTGTCAAATAAAAATGGTGGCTTCAGTTGGAATAACAAAGCACCAACTGGCAATCATTTTACACCATATATATGAGGTTTGTCAATACCTAAATTACACTATTTTTCATAAAAAAACGTAAAAATTTAAAAAAAGTGTGTTTGGAGTGTGTTTGAAAATGAACAATAAATGTATTAATTTAAGATTAAGAAGTAAACAATATAATAAATACTTCTTCTGCAAAAGAATGAATAAGGCTGTTGATTTAAACGAGTGTAAATCATGTATTTATAAAGAATACAAGAAGAGTGTCTCAAATGGTCTAAAAAGCCCTTTAAAACAAGTCGGTAAAAAACGCGCTAAATTAGAAAGAAATAGGTTTAGCATATTCACAAATAATTTAGATAAGTGTTACTTCTGTGATAATCCTAGAAATGATTTGCACGAGCTTTTGGGTGGCAGAAATAGAAATAATTCTATGAAATACGGATTAGTATTGCCAGTTTGTCGTGAACATCATAATGAAATACAACATTCTCTTGAATATAAGAAAATAGCTCAAAAGAAATTTCAAGAAGTTTATCCTGAAATTAATTTTACAGAAGTATTTAAAATAAATTATTTAAAATAAGACATATAAAAAGAACCAGTCGAAATTGACTGGCTTTTATTTTATAATTAGAACATCTCCTGTTTCTAAAGTCTTTTTATATACTCCATTTTCAGTTACAGTATATTTGAATTTATAACTCTGTTCGGTTTCTTTTGAACGTTTTAGTTCTTCATCTAAATTTTGTATTTCTTTTTTCTGAAGTTCTATTGTTTGTTTTAAATCACTATTTTCACTTTGCAAAGAACTAACAAGTGCTTCCTGTATTTTTAATTCATCTTTTAGTTGTTGCACTTCATCATCATTTATAATTGGAGATTCTGACTGTAAATCTTCTATGAACTTTACTCCTTCATATTTTTTAGGATAAATACTAAATCTATAATTAGTATGATTAGCATAAGTGTAATCAATTGGATTCACTCTATATTTTGTACTAGCACCGCCTAAATACACTTCATAATGTGTATGAATGCCTGTTGAATTTCCACTAGTACCCATTATACCAAGTACTGTATTAGTATCTACTTCTTGACCTACTTTTACTTTTATACCATCTTGTAAATGGCCATAAAGTGTATATACATTATTGCCGTGATCTATTTTAACATAGTTCCCCCAAGATTTACCTGTATGGTCATTATCTTTAATTGCATACACTTTACCCTTACCAGCCGAATAAATAGGAATATCTTTCTTTTCATCTCTATAAAGATCTATTCCATTATGTTCAGTTCCAAATTTCTTTTTGTATGCTGGATCGTGAAAATATGCAGCTATACCTATGAATCTTGTGGGGTACATTAATTTAATCATTCTTATTCACTCTCCACATCATCCAGATTAATAGTTTTCTCCAGTGCTTTGTAAGACTTAAATATCTTATCTTCGAATGCTTTATAAATTACATCTGCGCCTATAAAACTAATTAGTCCTACCCATAAAGAATTAACTATTGTTAAATCAGTAAAACTCAAACTAAAAAGTGAGCCTACTATCATTGATAATATGAAACTCACTATTATTATTTTAGAACTTTTTTTAAAATTAAAACCCTCTTTTATTTTTTGCACTAAAGCAGTAGATATAATACTGCTACTTACTGCTATTATTAGTACTTCTTTTATTAAATCAATATTCATTAAATTTCACTCTCCTTTAATATTTTTTCACAATGTTTTTTGGTTAAAGAATTATAACCTTGTCCTAAATATGTGTCACAAGCTGACATTCTCTCGCCTAGCGGAATATTATCATTCCATATCACTGATTTTAAGCTCATTTGCTGGGTTGTATTTAATCGATTAAGTATTTCCTCGTTAGTATCCAAGTAACTTTGATAAAAAGTAAATACTGCCCATATTGCAATTATAAAGCTGGAAATTATTTTCCAGTTTTCTTTTAGTTTTTTCAAAATTTCCATTTCTTTCTTCCTTTCTTTAATCTATTACTTCTATTGTCATACTATAATTTGCTGAACCAATAGTTGTTGCTCCAGATACTCCAGTTAACCATACAAGCAATCCTATTTGCTGACCCTCCGTAACATTTAAAATTAAACTTCCATAACCTTGATGTATTGCATTGTTATCATTTTTATACACCGAGTTATGTGTAGACCAAAGGTCTCCAGATGAGTCAGCAATCATCGCATGATAATTAATCCCAGTTGGAGTATCCCAGTCATATCTAATATCGTAAGATATTTTAACCGTTTTAATTCCTTTGCCTATTGTCACAAGATTGTTGCTATAAGTCAATCTTCCTTGAGCATTTGTGGTTACAAATGTATCCGCAAATGGTACGTATTTCCTACCCGAATATTCTCCGTATTCTACTAATGAGCCCCCATACATTACTCTTATTAGACAATTATTATTGTTTAAAAAACTAGTTAACTTTTCATTTTTATATTCAACATTATCACTTTCTACTATTAAATCTTTTATTTTAAATTTTGCCATATTAATTAAGGCTTAATGATGTTTAAATTGGTTTATCGTAGATTAATAGTCCTACTTTGTAAATTCTAACAGTACCATTTGTTGCAAAGTCTGGTGTAACGAATATATCCTTATGTCCCCCTGTAAGACCATTATAATCAAAGTCAAGCATTTTAAAAGTCTTCACTTGAAGAGTTGAGCTACCAGTACCACCCCACGTAGGCGGAAACAGATATTCTTTTGAGTAAGTATCGTTACTATCAATACCCGAAACTTTAACATAAATATTCCCACTTTGTTTATTGTCCACTTCTTCTATATATATTTTAGCACTCCTTTTAAATCCTGTTTTAAGAGGAAATTTATTTTCTATACAACTTTTTAAAAAATAGTATGTTCCTAATTGTGTCCAAGTACCATTTCCAACTTTTGTAACATCTCCCTCCCATATAGTAAATTCACCCACGGGATTTTCATATAAAGTATTAACTTTTGAATTGATTCCATCTAATACTGTCTTTAAATTAATACCGTTATGCACAATTCCTGTGCTATCTAAATAAACATCATTTTTTAATTTGATTGCTTTACTCATAATGAGTGTTTAGTTTTATATTTCACACCTCCGTCGATGTGCTAACTAAACACGTACACCTCCTTTTAGAGAAGTGTTTAGGAGAGCAATTAAATAAGCCTTGCCCTCCTTTCTGAAGAAGTGGTTGATAGCAACCCCCCCCCCATAGTATTTTTAATGTTCATAACTTTCCTCCTTTAAAAATTGGCCACTGTTTCTAACTCGATGAATTGACCATCTATTCTTATCGAACCATCTTGATATATACCAAAAAGTTCTATTCCTTTAGTTACAAGAAAGACTGGTTCTGCTGATACCAGTTTATCTGAATAACTTAATTTAAATTCATAGTTTTTTTGGTAATCAAAATTTGTTCCACATTCTTTAGTACCTGAATAAGTATTTTCACTTTTTGTTACTTCAACTGCTCCTAAATCTGTCCAAGATGTTGTTCCTGATTCTCTATAAGATAGATTAAGCGCTAGAGTGTTTTCTATAGATCCAAAACTATCATTAAAATAGTTACCATTAAATGTTAAATTAATAGTATTACTTGTCGCGCTGACTCTTTTAAAGTTAGCACTTAACGTTAATGGTACATATTCAACTAGATTTCCACTTGCACTAATGATAAATGTTTTAGAAGCACCACGACTATTTATAAGTGTTACATTTACAAATTTATTTAGCAAACTAGTTATATTTAACTCTGTAACACTTGTGCTAACAGAATTACCGGCCACTATCAAACTTGTAATAGTTGCTTTAGAATCATTAGCGCTACTTATTCTTTTAGTCATTGTTAGTTTACCAGTGGAGTATCCTTTTACTATATTGTTAGCATTTCCTGTTAAAGCAATGGTTGTTTCATTTATATCTACTAACGAGCCTGTAACAACCGGCTCACATATTTCTTTATCTGCATAAATTGTAAAATATGCCGAACTGGAACCAACTACAGTATCGCCACTATAAGTGGTTAATAAAAGAGTGCCGTTTGCACTCTCTCCAATAAATTCATTATAGTATTCACTTGGTACATTAAAACCAAATGAAAAACCAGCTAATTTAACTTCGCTTGTGGATAACCCACCACTTGCGTTTAACCATTTAGTATTATTTCCAAATGAAAGTTTAATACTATGTGTAAATGAAGAACTTGCCGGACTGAAAGCTATTGAAGTTGATTTTTCAATAAAACCTGTAAACCCGATCGCAGTTGTTTTTCTTGCGATATTTGGAAGTGTTAGATTTCCACTAGAAAGTGCAGCATCCTTTGGATAGTAATAACCTGTTTCATCACTTTCATAAAATGCAGCTATGCTTATTGTTAACGCCCCGTTATCTTCATGTTCTACATCTCCTGTCCAAGTACCTATTTTGATTTCAGTACCAGATGGATGTATCTTTGCAACTGTTGTGTAAATTATACTTAAAGAATTATCTAATTTACTACTTTCTAAAGATACACTTAAGTAAGAATTAGATGACCCGTAATAAGAGTATCCTTTTATGCCTTTACCATATACATTAACAGTTACATTGCTTTTATTTGCTGTCGTGGTTTCTCCATTATTAATCACTTCTAATCTAAAGTTATAAGCATCAATACTACTATGACCACTTCCACCTTTAGATTTAACTGTTATAGTATTATTATATATTGTCGCCATTAACTATCACCTCCCGTATGGAATACACCTAGTCCTTGTCCGTGAGTTTCATCATATGTTTCTTGTATTCTAAAGTGAGGAAAACTTGCAAAAACTTTAACAAGTAAATTCATAGTGTATGTTAGTGATGTACCTCTATAAGACTCAAGTTGTGAAAATTTATTAACTATATCATCGTCAACATATCCAGAATAGAAGTTTAATTCTTCTTGAGTTCCGGATTTATCTATAATTGTTACTCCTGCTTCATCAAAAGTTGAACCGGTTTTTGCACCATCTTTATCAATATGCATACCACCAGTATCAAGAGTTATACCAGTTTTAGTATTTAATTTCTCAACACCATTTTCAGTTATAGTTTTTTGGAACTCTATTAATTTAGCATTTGAAGTGGTTATTTCATTAACCTTGTTAGTTACTTGAGTTACCGATTCCGTTGTTGCATAATTATTAAACTTATTGTTTATGTCTTTTAAATTATTATCAGTTTCTGTTTTATTTTGATTAACTTTACCTTCTAAACTTCCTATATTACCTGTATTGTTTTCAACTTGAGTTACAGTTTCTTCAACAGTTTGCTCAATACCCTCAACAGTTAGTTCAATTTTTGACATTTTAGTTGTATTTTCATCAGTTTTTTCAGCTAATGCTTTAATTGATTGAGTGTTATGGTCAACATCAAGTTTGATTTTGTTTATTACATTTTTATTGCTTCCAGACAAGTTGTAATCAGTGTTTGAAAAATTTACTACTTCAGCTCCAATATTAACACTTATTCTATTTACAATATCATAATTGAGAATCGTCAATGAGAGAACGTTTCCATTTCTATCTTTTACAGAAATTGTATCATTTAAATCCAAACAAAAACCATCTACAAAGTTATTTAATGTAAATGGTATATATGATTTTCCTATAATATTAGCCGAGATATCTTCTATCATTTCTTCTCTATAAAGATTTACAAAAGGATTATCTAAGATTTTGTATTCTACTCTTTCCCCTTCGATTTCTTCTGGATATACAATATCGTCATTAATTCCTTCTTTACCAAAAACCAACGTATTAAATGTAACAGTTTTTTCTTTAGTTAATTTGATATATCTACTTCTTTCAATAGTGTAATTCGTATTTGTTGGTGCTTTAATTTCTAATTTACCTTCACGATTTATAAATGCTATACTTCCAGATATTTCCGAAAATTTATTTATGACTTCACGACAAGTTATGTTTTCGGCAAAATTCGGTTGTTTAAAAGCATACGTTGATAGATTGAAGTCGTTAGACGCTAATTCTATAGATAACTCGTCACATATCTCCTGGATTATTTCTAAACCAGAGTGAGTAATATTATCGCCCCAAATCAACTCGCTTTTATAAAGAACATCAAAGTTTTGTGCTTTATCTTGAATATTGTTAAAAGATATTGTTTTATTGGTAATGTTTGTTTCAATATCCTTTGCTCTTGGAATAAAAATTCCTTGTAGTATCCATTCCATATTGCCACCAACTTCTATACCTTTATAAACTTTTATTTCATTATTTTCAAAGTTAATATCATTATTCGGGTTATATATTTCAAAAGAACAAGTTTTAGAAGAAAAACCTCCGAAAACACTTGGATTTGTATGTGATATTTTGGGATAAGTTTTAATTAAAGAACTATCATATTCTGTAGTACCCATTACAATTTTATTTCTAACTTTAATCGATGTTGATGTGTTCAATTGTGTTTTAAGTTCATTACTTATTTGTATCATTATTCCACCTTATTTGAAATTATTCTGATTTGAAATGGTTTAGCCATAAAGACATCATTTATTAACACTGCTGTTATTTTATCGCCTGTTACGTACATCGATTTTGTAATATATGATTTAGTTTTTAAATCATAGAAAGTTACATCCACATCAGATTTACCTATCAAATTTATTAACTCACTAACTCCATCTTCATCTTTATAATCTTTAAAATCATAATATACTTTATTAAGCATCCCTATTTCATCGTGCCACATACTACCATCATCGCTTCTTCCAGCTTTTTCTCCTTCTTGCATAGCATATTCCCATCCTATATCATCGGCAGTATAAATTTTATCGTTAATTTTAAATTGTTTTTTTTCCATTTCCTTCTCCTTATAAAATTTAAGAGCGAGTTAAGAAAGTACTAAAACTCGCCCTGCATCAATTTGTGCCTGATTAATTTTTTGTATAATAGTTTTACCATCTTCATATTTGTGATAAATAGTTATTTCTATTTCTTGTTTTCCTGAAATCGAACCAACATCTATTATTGCCTTTTTCGTCTGTTCATAAATTTTGCTTTCTGGAGATATTATTTCACCTTCTCTTTTATTATCGCCAACTATTGCTAACTGAGGATTATTTGCTCTAGCATAACCACCTTGTGCTAATTTTGGTATAGTATCAATATGAAAACCTTTACCTCCTACAACCGGTACCCAGTCCGGTATTTGAATTTTGTTTAATCCTTTTATAAATGCATTTAGACCATCAATTATTAAATTTATAGGAGTTTTAAAGATTGATACTAATCCATCAAATATTCCTTTAAAAATGTTTTTTACTCCAGTCCACGCTTTTTTCCAATTTCCAGTAAATACTCCGGAAATAAAATCAATAATTCCACCAAAAATTTTTAAAATACTTTTAGCAGCATCACTTATAAAGCCGACAACAGTTCCAAAAACACCTGTTACTAATGTTCCAATGAATGAAAATGCTGGTGAAAGTTTATCCAATAACCAACTTATAACAGGTTGAACTACTTTGTTATAAATTTCTAATGCGCCATTAACTAATTTTGCAATAAAATTTCCTATTTCTTCAATAAGCCCTTTTAGATGCTTTTCCCATAACCAAGATAAAGTTTCTAAAAATGGCTTCACTATTGGTTCTAATATGTTATCCCAAATACTTTTAAATAGATCTATAGTTTTTTTAGCAAATTCTCCAATATTGCCGACTAAAGGTTCTCCATATTCATTCCACAAATCAACTAATATTTTAGTGAAATCTTCCCATACGGTTGTTATCATTATAATTGTTGGATTTATAGCATCTGCCCAAATTGAATCAAATACTCCTGTAACACTACTTATAATTTGTGGTCCCCATACATCAATACACATTTGTACATTTGTCCAAAAACTAGTCCAAAGTGTAGTCATATTCATAACAGAATTAGAAACATTGTTTTTGATATTTTCCCACGTTGTCGATGCATTAGTTATAAAATTAGAGCCCAAATTCTTCCAAAAATCCCAGATAAAGTTACCAGCTGATGTAACAGCACCAACATAGGCTTGTACTGGATTACTATTCCATATTTCCTTTACTTTATTTTTGATTTTATCAATCGATTTTACAATTTTACTATCATCTAAAGTAGGAGTTACAGAGTCAACGTTGCTACCACCAATTGAAGCATTTGACGTAGAAGAATTAGAATCTGATGTGTCAGAAGAAGTTTTTAAGACATTTATTTCATCCAGATTAGAAAAAGCTTTATTAATTTTTTTTGCAGATTCGACTGCATCTTTAGCAGCGCTTTTCGAAGATGTTCCTATAGAAGATATTCCACTATTTGTTTTTTGAATTACATTAGGCATCTTTAGGCCAAATGTTCCAATTATAACTTGCAATTTTTCAAACAATCTTGTAATAGCATTTATAGCGGAATTTATAATTGGTATAAATAATTGTGCTATTGGAGTTACCACTTTACCAATTGCAACAGTCATTTGATTAAAATTAAATTTCAATTGTTGTATCTGTCCTGAAAAAGTCTTGGTATATGCTGCAGCATCGCCCACTTGGAATCTTGTTTCATTCATTATACCATTATACTCAGCTTGTATTTTTTCTGCTTGTGTCAAATTGTTGGAACTTTTACCAATACTTTTTGCATATTCTTCCCACATTTTAGCAACGTTTTTTGTTACACCAGCATTATCTACAAGTATAGAGTTCTCATTTTTTAAACCTTCTGTTGCAGTTACTACCGCTTCGCCTAAGTCATATGATGCTTGTCTTCCAAACGCTGCGCTATCTTTAAGTCTTGATAATACATCTTCAATTTGCGAAGCATCATACCCTCTAGATAAAAGATTTTTATATGCTGTTGCTGTTTCTTCTATTGAAACTAAACCATCAGCAGTATACTTTTCAATAAAACTTTGCGCTTGTGAAAATGAATTACCAGTTCCTTGAACTATGCTATTTAAACCAGTAAAAGCACTTTGCATTTTACTAGCACTATTTACACAAGTTTTTGTAAAATCGACAACAGTTTTCACAGCAAATGCACCAGCTATAAAACCACCTATTTTTTTAAAGGAGTTTGAAAAAGCACTTTCAGAAGTTTTTATTTTATTATTTAAACTTTTATCATAATTCGATGAGTTTAATTCTAGATCTACACTAACACTACCTACACTATTTTTTGCCATTTTCTCACCTCCTAGCCAAAAATTTTAGAAAATATTTTTGATATATCTTCTTTTTTAATTTCTTTTCTTTCATTTTTTCTGTTTTTATTATTATAATTAGCCCATTTTTCTCGGATTTCTTTTTCATGTTTTGTCATGTTATTTATTTTTTTTAAGTCATTTTCAGACCTTATTTGCACTACATAACCAAGTGGAGTTTCTCCATTTAAACCACTTAATAGTTGTCTAAATTCCTCGCATGGTATAGTTTCATATTCGTAATAAAGTCTAATACCATATTGTTGTGCAAAACTAGAAACAATCAAATCCCAGTCAAACTCTAAATCATAATAAGTTTCTGGGCTAATTAGTTTTTTCTTGCTTCATCTTGTAATTTTTTAGGGTCTTCACCTATAATTGCACCCATAATGCAATAAGATAAATAAACAGCACTTTCAACTGGTAAATTCATTTCTAATATTTCTTTAGTTGCTTCTTTTCCTAACGCTAATTCATAAATTTTATTAGTTCTTTCGCTGTCATCTAATTCATTATTTTTTTGTACTTTTGTTATTTCTTCAAATGTCTTTTGTCTATTATCTACTGTATATAATTTATCTACTATTTTTAGTTGTGGGCAATTGTCTCCACTTAACATTTCCTTTGTTATTCCCGTATCTATAATTCTCATATTTTTTTCCTCTCTTTCTAAAATAAAAAAGGGTAAAGAAATCAATCTTTACCCCTAGCTAGCTGGTGTAAAAGTTGGTTTTCCCTTTCCAGTTAAATCTCCACTAAGTGGAGCTACATCAGTTGCACTACCCAATATATCTGTTAATGCAGTTACTGCTGTAAACTCTAATTTTGAACCATCTGGAAATTCAATTTGCCAATCTGCCTCTGCTTCTTTTCCTAATTTGTATCTTAAGCCCTCAAGATAATCATTACCAGTATCTCCTAGTGTTCTTTTTCCACTAAATGAACCTGATAATGCTTTTCCAGTTAAGAATGCATTTTGCCATCCACCATCTTTAATTGAATACCAAGTTTCAGTATTATTTTCAGTACTTAAACTCACTTCTTCTAAATCTGCTATTTCACTATACACATCAGTTTGTGCAGATGTAGCAGAAGTTTTGATTTTTACTTTACAATTGCTTACTGCAAATTGTCCTACACTTATTGTAGCCATTTTTATCACTTACCTTTCTTCATAAAAATTTAATTCTATAGAGTATTCATAAACATTGTTATCATCTGTACCTAGATTAATAGGTTCATTGTATATCATTTCTACAAATATCCTTTTTGAATCAATAAAAAATGATCTTTCATTATAAAAGTCATATATTTTTTGTGCCATAATCTCAGCATCATTTTGATTTTTTGTATATTTTAATAAAATAGTTATAGGTTTCATGTTTGTTGACTTATTTTTTATTCCACCAAATACTCCAACATACTCCGAATTTCTTTTAGAATTATAAAAACAAATTGCTTTTTCTTTATTATTATCAATTTTACCTATACTTATAAATTCATTCCAGCCAAAATTTTCTTTAAAATCTTCTCTGTATTCTTTTAAAGTCATTGTAATTTTCCTTTCATAATTTTTGCAAACTTTTTAGAAGCCCAATTTTTCTTTTGACCATTAATATATGTTTCAAACCACATACCACCGGCGTTCTTATTTTTAGTTTTTTGAAAATTGTATTCAGGATGAAAATATAACCTTCTTGCATATAGAGTGTCAGACACTATAGTTACTCTCCCGCTTTTTTTCTTAGAGTCATCTATAAAAGTACTTCTATCTTGTAATTCACCCGTATCGAACGGCATAGTTTGACTTTTTTGTAAATCACTTTTTAAAGCATCTGCAGTCTCAACTAGGGCTTCTTTCATAAGTTTTTTTACATAGTCATTACCTTTATGATTTATTTTACCAGTAACTTTAACCTTCATTATTTAATTTCAAACTCTGTATGGTGGACTGTACCATTAGGGTTTCTAGGTCTATATCCAGCATATATCTCATAACTTTTGCCATTTATAGTAATAACACCATCACTAACAGTTTTTAATGATGGTGCTATATCATTTTTAACAATAACCTTTCCAAGCAAAGTAATTTGTTTACCATCTGCATCAATAATTCTTTTTGCTTTTTCGCTAAAAATACATTTTCCACTTATTTTTAAACTATCAATAGGTTCTCCATCTTCTGATACACCTTCTTGATATAAAATAAGTGAATAATCAGTTTGCAATAGCCAATCAGGAAAAGGTAATACACTAATTTTATTGGCCATTACCTTATTTTCCCATCCAAACCAGTCTTATGAATATAATCATAAGATATTTCAGACATATTTTTCCTTTGCGCTATTGTTTTACTGTTATTAGAGTTATCTTTGCTCACAGATATATCTAATACAGTGTAAGAACTGATATCTCTATTATTTTCATCGTTGTAACCGTTTTCATAAATATATTCTGCTTGATAACAAATAGCTTCTTTTATTTTTCCTTTTTGAAATTCAGTTAGATTATCAAAACCTAATGCGGCTATTCTATTAAATGTTATACTATCAATTTTTTCCTGTGCTAATTTTAAATACTTTTTAATTTTTTCATCTGGTAGTGCATTACCATCAAATTCATTTAAGTAGTACTCTTCATTAACATAAAGTGTCATTTGCCACCTCCTTGAGTGACTACTTAGCCACTTCTTTTTTATTAATCAATTTATCAGGAGAAGAAGTTTTTTCTTCTTCCTTCATCTCCTTAAAATTGACATTATTTTTTAACTTATTGATATAGTAAAGAAGATTTTCTTCAATTACTACACCAGTTTTTTTATTCTTGAACTTCGCCATTTTTATCATCATCCTTTTTAGGTTGATTTTTAGTATCTTTCTTATCATCCTTTTTAGGTTGATTTTTAATTATTAGTCCAACTGTTCTCATATTTCTTCCCTCCTTAAGCTGTTGGTGCTGCTTTATGATGTAAGTAGATTCCTGCTACTTTATTTTCATAAACATCAGCAAGTCCATACTTTCTGTAACCAAACTTCCAAGCATCAGCAGTTTGATTTTGTTCTGGTGTAACTACTTTTGGAGCAATATGTTTGTTATATTGCATTACAGCATCCTTTTGGATAATCATAAAGTTAATATCAGCACCGTTAGTGTCTCCAGTTTCGGAACCTTTTGCATGTCTCTTGTATCCACCTTTAATTTCTCCGCTTGTTTTACCATCTAACATATCTATTGCAGTATAGAATCTTGTTTGTGGAACTAAGATAACTTGTTCAAACCTTGATAATACTTCTTTTGATTTAGTAGTATCTAAATCATCGATTAATCCTTTTAAAGTTGGAGTAATGAATAAGTATCTTCTTTCATAAGTTACTTCATCTTCATCCATTTTATTTGTTGCTGCTCTTAAAGCATTAATTACATCAGCACCTGTTGATAGTGTTGCTGGTGTTGCAACTTTCGAAATACCTCTTACACCTGCGTAAGTAGCAAATCTAAATGCATCTCCTTCTGGTGCAACTTTTGTTCTAATGAATTCACTAGCTAATTTACCATAAGCAATTCCAGCTGTTTCTTCATTGTCCATTGCATCAACACTGAACATTCTACCTCTTTCATAATTAAATTTAACAGTTTCGTTTGTTAATGTTACATCTCCATTTGTGTAACCACTGCTTCTATCATAATCACCTAAAGCGTCCATATCAATTTTAGGAATTATGATTTCGTTTGCATTAGCTCCTTCTTGTGCTAGTGAAGCATCACTATCTAATACAGAAGTTAATGCAGCTTGTTTGTACACTTCATCAAGTAAAGGTACATATTTTTTAAATTTTGTTATACTATTTGCCATTATAATCATCTCCCTTTCTTTTGGCAATAAAAAATGAGATTTATTTCAATCCCATTATTTTTCGCATTTCTGCAAGCTCATCTTTTTGTTCTTCTTTTCCATCATCACCAATTTTATAACCTTTTTTGTTTTCGTCAGTTTTTGAAATTAGTTCTGGAAAATCTTTTAATAGATCTTCAATTTCAGTATTTAGTTTGCTTTCATCTAAAGATCCATCTTTGTCAAGAATATTCTTTTTATCTACAAGTCTAACTGCTCTTGTGATTTTTTCTTCTTTGACATTTTTTTTCAATAAAGCATTCTCAATTTTGGCATTAACTGCTTCAAGAGTTGCTTTTTCAGCTCTCTTAATAGCTTCTTGTGTTTTTTCATCAACACTTTTGTTTTTTTCTTCATCTTCTCTTGCTTTTGCAAGAATAGATTTAGCCTTTTCAATATCATCAATGCCTAAATCTTTTAATTGCTTCGCTAAAGCCTTTTGTTCGTTTTTTAAACTGATATCATTTAGTTCTTTATCTGTGTACTTTTTTTCTTCCACTTTTTTGTCAGTTTCTTTCACTCCCTCATCTTTTTTTGTAGTATCTTTTACTTCTTCTACATTTGAAGTTTGAACATTTTCTTGTTCCATAATTCTCTCCTTTTTCTATGGATAAGGTCATCCACACTCCGTTTATTCGTACCGGTCAAACGATATTTTAGTGCAATAAAAAAGCCGATATTTCTATCGACTTTACATTTATAAGCACCATAGAATAGATATTAAATGCAATTTTTGGGTGTTAATAGGTTAATTGCAAAACTTTAACAGAGCCTTTATTATATCTACTCTATGCTACCTATAAAAGGTAACACTAATTATTTTTTCTTATTTAAAACATTTATTATTTCTCTATTTTCTAATCTTGTCTTTTCAAGTTCTGTTTTTATTGCAGATAAAACACACACAATAAAGAATAGAAAAATAGAAATTATTATTAATATAGCTATCATTTTTTATAATCCTTTCTTTTTTTTCTTGCTTCTTCTAACATAGCATTAAACTTTTTTTCTTCTTCTTTAAATTCTTCTGTTTCAACATTTTTCATTATTGTTCTCAACTGTTTTCTTTCTTCTTCTGTCATTTTTTTCTCTGGTATAACTCTAGCACCAGCATTTTGACTGATTCTTGCTAAAAACTTATGATGGTCAGATAATTCTTCATATCTTTCAGTTTTTTCTTTTTCACTCAACTTTAGAAACTCTTTAAATGATAATTGGCTCATTTTTTCACCTCTTCAAGAAATATTTTAACATAATATTTATCTGAAGTATCTATTTTTTTAACAATAAATTCAACATCTTTCTTAAATAATATTTCCTGCTCTTTCTTATTATATTTACGAAGGTCTTTTCCTGTTTTACTTTCTATTCTTATTTGAACTCTAGCCTCAGGATTATAAATATCACTTGCAGTAGAACTTAAGAACGATTTATGACTTATTTTTCCCCCGACCGGATAATCTTTTAAAAAATGTTCAATATCTTCACTATTTATCCATACACTTCTTGTTACTGTTCCTTCATAATTAGGTAATTTATCTAAGGCAGTTTCTAAATCACCAACCACTTTAGTTAATCTATTATCTAAAGTTAAGTCGTTTCTAAGTGCCTCATTTATTCTATAGGAATCCGAGCCTATATAAGTATTAATAGCATAAATTTCATCATCTGTTGGAATATTTAATGATTCTTTTTTAGCAATCCAAGTTTCTTTTTTTTGAGCAAACATTTGAATATTAACTGGCGATATAGAACCTTTTTCTAATCTGTCAAATCTTTTAATATTTCTATCAATATAATTTAATTTATCATTATTAATTTCATCAATTCTATTATTTATCCAATTAATATCATTTTCATACTCTTCATCAGTATAATTTTCTATGTCATCCAGTTCCGGATAATAAGTTGTTAATCCGTGTCGACAATTTGGATGTAAGAAACCTTGTTTCATTGCTTCACTCAAAAGCATATATTTACCATCTTTTTTTGTCCCACCTGAATAGACATCATCAATAAATATTTTATTTTCCCATTTTTGGCAAATTGGACAAGCACCACCGTGTGAAGTTGACTGAACTAATACCCTACCTATTGATTTTCTAAAATTTCCTTCACCCATTAACTGTGCTCTTAAACTTGCAGTTCTTACAGCCATTTGAGAATAACTAGCAACATTCACTCTTCTTCCATCCTTATATTCAATGCAGTTAAAACCTCTATTTAAAAAATCTTTATTAGTTTCATCTATCGCTAATTTAGTTCTCTGTAATTCAGTTAATTCTTTAGTCGCCATATTAGATGCTTGTTTTTCAGTAAACGTTCCATTAGCAACATAGAATGCACTTTTATGAATTACTTGTCTATACTGGTCATTTGCCATCCTCAGAACTGCCGTATTTGCCGTTTTTAAGTCATTGTTAACTACTTTTATTAAAGCATTAACCTTTCTATCATTTGTTCTAAAAAAACTATGGTTCATTATCTTATTAGGTTCTAAATTTTTGCCCATTATTTTATTATATTTATTAATTGCTTTAATTGAACCTTGTTTAAGTTCACTATTTAGATGTTTAGTAATTTTCTTAGGTAACCCTTTAGTGTAATTACCTATAATACTTTTATTTTCTCGTTGATATCTTTTTAGTTCTTTTAACTTTTCAGCTTGCCATTGTGAATATTCAAATCCAGTATTTTTTTCTTCTTTAAGATGTCTTTTATAGTTTCGCTTCATTGAGGAAATAAGTTCTAGTTCCATATCCTCATATAACTTTTTTATATTATAATCATTCATTAACTACCACTACTTTGAATTACTTTAATATCAGAAAATTTACAATTAACTGTTGTAGATACTGTATTATCTTTTTTTTCAGTAAAACTCACTCTTTCATTACCATCCCAATTAGTTATGCTGAAATAAGTTATATTTTCATATGTCTTACCATCATATTTTATCTTTAATCCTTTTATTGGTTTTTCTTTATTCTCTATCACTAGATTCACCTACTTTCATATTTAATATTTCTTTATTTTCAATTAAATCTAAATCATTGTTAATAGATGGTTCTTCCATATCAACTATTCCTTGCTCATTTTTTATCCTTTGTACTTCTTCTTTTTTCCAATTATCATCTTTAGTATCTCCATAAAGTTCTTCAACACTAGTTTCTACACTCATAATTCCATTTGCTTTCGCCTTGCCTATTGTTTCAATTTGCGCTTCAAAGGAAGGATTAGCATAACCACCAAATGATGCAACCCCTGGTGTATCTGTAATTTCATTTTCGTTCATCGTGTCAAGGACCTTAAATGTAATGTTAACCATATCACTTATTACCTTTGTTAACACTTCAACGATTTGATTTCTTTTATATAATGTAGTCTTCTCTTTTTCTCTAGTTGCTTCCGCATTATCTATTTTTTTGGTATCGATTCCTAATGTGCTTGGGCTAATCAAACCAGTTAAACATTGATCTAATGCGGTTATGTAAGTATTTAAAAGAGCTTCATATTGAATTTGCCCTTGTGTTGTCTCTATTTTATTTTTACTTGAACCATCTTCCGAAATAGTTTCTTCAACTGATATAAAGTCATTATCTAAATCACTACCTCTTAACAACAATCCTGTTTCTGGGTCTCTAGGTAATAATGATTCCGGTATATATGTTTTTATTTGACCTTTCCTTAGCGCCAACATCCATTGTGACCACACTTCATCGAATGCATCAAAATTATCTAATTTACCATCAAATAATGACTTTCCTCTTCCCTCATATTTTTTTGATTTTTTAAACATAACTGGAAGTGCCATCATAAACTCATTAGTATTTATTACCGGTTGATATTTATTAATTAATTCTGGAAAATCTTCTATATTGCACTCTTTACCTTCTTTATTAACTAATTTGTAAGTAATACCTCTTTTTGAATATCTTTCAAGAAGTGTATATCTTTGCTTATTTATTATTTTTTTTGTTTTAAAAATAACAGCAGTTAACCTTCCTCTTTCACGTTCAAAATCGACTCTTGAGCCATCATAATATTCTATAATCGGATATTGGCTTATATCAGTATCAACAGACCATTTAAATGCCCCATCTCCACACACCAATGCTCCAACTACCGCATCTCTTAATAATGCTTTTGGATTGTTTTCTTCTGCTATCTTATTCCATTCTTCTTGCCTTTTACCCGCTTCTATTTTATCTAAGTCATCTGTAGAAATGTCCGCTAGTGTATCAACAATCATTGATGGCAAGCCTGTATGTATTTTTCTTATATTCATACCTACAGTAGGTTTACTTCCCCAAAAGTGTTTATTGCCAAGTCTATCATTTAATTGCTCATACAATTGCTGTATTTCACTAGGGTCACCCCTGTACCAAATATTGTTGATAAATGCTTGGCTTTCGTAATTATTTAATTGTTCAATATCTATTTGTATTGAATCAGGACTTTTAATTTCCAACCAATTTCTTATCATATTTTTCATCCATCCCATCTTTTATCACTCTCCAGTGTCTGCATCTTTTATCATTTCTTTTATTAATTCCCAATTACCTATTAATTTTTTAAATGGTAACCAAGCATATTGACAACCTTGTATATGATGGTCATTTCCATCTTCTAATTGTCCATCTTCTGTATAACTGTACACATTTGTTTCGCTTATATAATCTTTGCAAGTTTCTACAATTAAAAAATCCTCGGTATTTAACCAGGACTGCTCAAGTTGAACTCTCGTCAAATTTTTTGTTTTTTTCCACGCACCTTCAAATATATAAATGCATCCAGTTTTCCTTTTATATTTCTTTGCTTCTGCTATTGTTCCAGCATCAGCACTATCTATAAAAATGTATCTAGCAAATCCCCATTTACTTTTACACTTTTCAGCAAAACTAATTAATTTAGGTATAACATCAGATGGAGCAAAAGGTATTTCTCTATCTTTATTGTTATATCCTTCTTCTTCTAACAAAATACATTTTCTATCTTCCGTTATTCCGACAAATTCAAATGTAAGTTTATCGTGTGACTTTTTTGAATATGATGTATCACATCCTATTGCAAATCTCACAAATTTTCTTTTCTTCTTAGGTTCTAGTTCCTTCCAGTCTTCAAACATTGCTTGTTTTTCACTTATTATGTGTTTCTCAGTAATTATATTGAACACCAGTCCTGTAGCTTTTCCTCTTAACCCTTGAATTTTATTCTTATATAACTTAGTTCCAACTGGTACAGATTCTATTATCTGTTTTTTCTTTTCATCAGTTAAACTTAAATTATGATTAAATGTAAAATACCACCAAGTCCAATCAGCAACTTTTGGTTCACTTAACATCTTTAACAGCTCTATTGGTCCATCATTTTTGTATTTGTCTATTGGCCTAGACTTATTAACAAATTCCTTATAGCATTCTTTATTTGGATCATCTGGATTCATTGTACACAATCTATAATCTGCTCTCATAAATGCTTCTCGTACGAACTCCATATCAGCAATGTTAAATTCATCTATGAACAAGCCATATACTTGACCACCTAATGCTTTTTTCCATCGTGCTTTATTATCATATCCTAATACATAAATTATCTTATTTCCGTTTTGTGTGTGAAAGATTATATGAGGAAGACTTATTTTGCCCTTTCCATTTGAATTGTATTCTACACATCCACCTTCATTATAATCTCCAAATATTTCAATTAAGCCTTTATCAGAGTTGATAATATTTTTTTCGATTGTTCCCAAATCTAGCCCTGCAATAATGCTTGGTTTTGTACCTTTATAATTTGCTATTTTAAACATAAATTTAGGAATACCAACTGTTGTTTTCCCAGCAAATGTAGTTCCTTCTAAAAATTCAGTACTACAATTATATTTTAAGAAATCAATGTATTTCTCACTTAACGGAAATTCATTATTCACTCTTTTCACCTAATTGTTTAGAGATAGATGATAATATTTTAGTTGCATTAGGATTTTCTACACTAACTTTATCTTTAGGTTTCTCACCAACTGTGTCTCTCAATGAGTTAAAAGCTTGATAATCACCTTTTAAGGCTCTTTGCCACATAGCAATTATCATAGCCATTTGATTGTCTATATTCTCATCATCTATTCCCAGTTGTTTAAACATATTTCTAATCTTCTTTCCAGTCTTGTCTTTAACATCTGGAAATGGTAAAGATAATAACAATGATATTTGGTCTTTCATAAGTTTTTTCTTTCTTCGTACCTTCCCAGATTTAATCCCACCAATTTGGCCATTTTTCTTTGCTTCCTCACTGCTTCGATTTTTATCGAAAGGTTTAAGATTTTGAACATTTGCCATCAGTCATCACCTCGTATCTTTTCCCATATTTCATTTTTGTTAGCTGATAAAATACAAATAAATATTGTGCCAACAAATGTTAATACTCCCATTACTATTGCTAATATTGATTCTTTCATTTTATCAACTCACTTTCTATTCCGATTTTTCTATTTTTAGACTTTTTCGGAATTAAAAAACAACCATTTTTGGTTGCTTTTACCATAAAATATGGCGAATAAAATTGACTTTTAATATTGGTTGCCCTTCTAGGGTTCGAACCTAGACTCTTTGCATTCAAAGTGCAATGTGTTACCAATTCCACCAAAGGGCAATGTCTTTAATAGATACTGTCTAATGATATACTCGACTTACGAGATTGGTAGGACATTTTCACGCCCTACCCAGTTCGCACCTGTATTTATATATTACTAGATATTACCTACTAAAAGTGCTTATTGTCTATAAAGATGATTTCTACATCAATTTCTCGATTTACTCCATTCTGGAACACATTTATAGACTACTAGTATTTATAAGCACCAATAGGGCAAAATTTAAAGGCATAAGGAAAGAAAAGTATTCAAACCAATAAATATTGCTCTGTTGCTACCTATAAAGGTAGAATTGATATGTAGTACTTGCAAGATAGATTTTTCAGTGTCTTGCCACTTCTAACTTTACATATCAAACTTAGTACTTCAATAAGCACTCTAGAATTGATATAGTGAGACTCGAACTCACATTGACCGCGGCATTAAGTATCATTTCCCGATCATTACGATACAGACTTTACCCATTAAGTTATATATCAATTCTAGACTACCCATTGGATAGCCACTAGAATAAAGGGGTTAATGAGTATAACTTATAATTATCTCATTATACATATTATAACACACCTAAACTGGTCAAATCTGGTCATCTTTCAAAAAAGTGTTATTTTTAGGTGTTTTTCCTTTGTATTCAGCATAATATCTTCTTGCTGATTTTTCAGAATAATCTAGTTGCTTAGATATTTGATACCAAGTCATCTTTTTATACTCTTTTAAGAATGCAATTGCTAGTGCTGGTTCTGATAATTTCATCCTATTTATTTCTTTCAATATATAATTTTCACAATTATTTTTATCAATATATAATTTCCTTAACTTCTCTATTTGCTTATCGTTTCTTATAATTGCATTTATCATTGTATCATTAGAATGCGATGTACAACTGACCAATATTTCTTTTAATTTGTTAGGCTTTATATCATAATTTGTCATTAAATCAGTTTCCAAGTATTCTATATCATTCTTGATTTTTTCTAACTTGTTCCATACTTCAATAATACTTAATTCTTCTATCATTTAAGCCACCACCTGTCTCTAATTTTAAACATATAACTTTCACACAACAATTTTCTTGCTTCTTCTCTTCTTTTTTCTAAATACTCTGAATCATTATTTTTAGCTTTTAACAAAGCATACTTATTCTCTCCATCTTTAAATGAAAACTCCAAATATACTGTTTCATTTTTTACATATTCAATTGTATCTTGTGTAAACCTAAACCCCCTGCTTAATAGATCTATTAATGACCTATCATAGTTCAGCCTATACACATATATCACGCTCCTATTAATTCATTAAGTTCTTCTTCAGTATATATTCTATTTTTATATTTAGTCTTTAGATGATTATTTGTTTTATTTAGTTCTGCTAATAAGAACTGTCTATTTTCGATGTTTAAAAGCTTATTTAGATTTAGATTTAAAGTTTTAGATAGTTCCATATCATTTTTAATTTTTCTCCTGTCTTTTCTTACATTTTTAAGTTCTTTGACAATTCTATAACATCCTTTAGTGTTTAACGTATCCTTTTCTATTAAATGAAGTAAGTCACTTATTCTATAATCTGCTGCTTGCAAATTAGCACTTAAGTTATTTGTATAAGATTGTAATTCATTCATTAGCTCAGATATTTCTTTTACCTTTTCTACTATTTCCACATTTATTTATTCCTCCTCATTTTCATAAATATTTCCTATTACTTCTGGATTTTGGTTTTGAAATGGTACACAAACACCATTATATAAATATCCAAAACTTCCATCTTTAAATATAACTTCTACTTTTCTTCTTTTTTCTCCAATTAAAATCAAGTCTCCCTCATAAATCTCTACACCATTTTTATCCTTTAGCCCTACATATTGTTGTGGAACAAATCTTTCCGGCATTATCATCATACTTGTCAAAAATCTAAATCTAGGGCTTAGAGTTAATGTTCCATCATTTTCAACTTCTATTGCCCCTAACCCTTGATAATCTTGTAATGATAAATATTCTTTATCTACATTATCCCATATTCTAAACTTTATTTCTCTGTTCATTATTCCTCCTCCCCAAAAAATCTTTTAATGTATTCATCAATTCCTAATTTTAAGACTAAATCTAATTTTTCTTTTTCAATTATATTAGGTATTATATTATTTTCTTCACAATATCTTTCTATTGCTTTAAATGTTTCTTTGTCTTGTTTGCTTATAATTTCAGTAATCATTTTTTCAGTGTAAGTGGCTATGCAACTTTTCCCATCATAATTAAACATAATCATTCTCCTTTAAATTGGCTTTTCTAAATTCTTCAAGAGTTTTGTAATTTGATAAATAAAATTTTAATTCTTCTTTAACATTACCAAAAATTGCATTTGTAATATCTTTAAAATCATCATAAGAAAGTAATTCATCTATTGCTTGCGTAGTTTTCTCTATTCTTTTTGATAAATCTATAATAATTTCTTGATTATGCCTATTTTCTTTCTCATACCATTGTATTATTTTTGCTTGTTTGTTTACTTCTTCTTCTAATCTTTCTATTGTATTTTCTAATTCTATATTCATACTATTTTTCCTTTAACTCATTAATTTCATCTATTAGTTCATTGATTTTCCCTACCAATACATCTCCAATAGAACACCATTCGCTTTTACACTCACAATAACTATTGTCATCATAGTAACCATCTAAATCTAATTTCTCTATCTTCTTTGGATCGTCGATTATTTCTACTTCATCATTTAAACCAACTTTATTAATTGGTATAAACTCCATTAAACATTTATCATAATCATTTATATAATCTTGCGTGCTACCATTTTTACAGTATTTCCAAATATTATTCATAAATTTTATTTTCTTTGGTACTTTTTCCCCATTTGCTATTTTTATTAATAAATCTATCATTTTAATTTTCATATCTATTCTCTATCTCCTCTACACTTAATATTCTTAATACATAATATTTCTTGTTGGGTTCAGCACCCCATTTTTCATTACCAAATCCTGTAGTAATTTCAATTTTGCACTTGATTGATGGACTATTTTTTGAATAGCCATTTCTAAAAATTATATATTTTGGACTTTCAACATACATAGAATATTCTTTTTTATCAATTATAGGTTCTACTTTTATATGATAAAATCTACTATCATAATATGGTTTGATTTCTCTATATTCTTCTTTCTTCTCTCCTGATTTTATCATATCAAACCATTTCTTTTTTATTGGTAATGTTAACATTCTTTTTCTCCTAATTTTTAATTTTATAAGTATTTTCAATAGTTATTAAATATCTAGGCATATTATCTATTGTTTGTTGTTCACTAAATATTCTTATCATTTTCATTAATTCTGTTACATATCCATCTTTTTTAGATAACAATTCACTATGAAATTCATCAACCTTTTCATTGATTAGTTTGTCAATTTCATCATTAGCAATTCGCTCTATTTGTTTTTTCATAATTTCTTCAAAATTTATATTCATTATTTATCATCTCCTAATTTATAGCATTTACTTATACTTAAACAACTCAATAACTTTATCTTTTTTATGTGTGATTTTCTAAATCTAACACCATTTTCTCTTATATCATTACCTACAAAATAATAGTTTTTCACATCTAACAATTTTGTTTTGTTCATATATTCATTAGTTGAATATAAATAACCTTTAAAGGTATCGTTATCATATAATATGACTTCTACCATTTTGTTTAGATATTTTCGTTCAAATTCATTTCTTGTCATCTGATACTCCTATTATTTCTTCCTTTACTAATTCATAAACATCAGTTAAATATCTTCTTTTAAGTAATATAGTTAAGTTAGGATTTACCATTGCTCTAACATTTTTGCTATATAAACCTTTGCTTTTTTTATCATAATCAACATCAATTTGTATTGCTTGATATAAAGTTCCATATTCATCAGTATATATTTCTTCTATGTATCTAATTTTCTTTTTCATCTGATACTCCTATTATTTCTTTATCCCAATTGTCGACAATTTGTCGACCTTTATTTTAATTCAGACAAGAAACAATTATTCTGTCTGAGTTATTTTTTTGTATTTTCGTAAACATCTATTATATGCTATTAATCCTGCTCTTTGTATTCTTTCATCAAGAAATTCAGTATTTTTAACTTTTTCTATTCCATTCTCTAGCCACTTTATAAACTCTTTTTGTTGCATTGTGTTTTCATAATCCCATTTATCTAATTTATCTTTAGTTGCTTGTAATTTATTTATGTAATCTTCTTTATCTTCAAGTTGTTTCTTTAATTCTTTTTGTTGAGTTTCTAATATAATTGCCTTGCCTTCCATTTTTTGACTATAATCATAAGCATTTTGATACATTTTTGTTCTTTCTTCAAGTTGTTTCTCTAATTCTTGTTTTTCTTTTAATAAAACTTGCATTGCATTTATATCTGTTTGGTTTAAATCTGCTTCATCTAGTTGCCATGCTTCTATTAGTGTTTCTATTTGTTGTATACTTTCTTCAATACTCATTTACTCATCACTCCCTACTTTTTTCTATTTTTATAATTAAATTTTTAATTTCGGCTTCATATGCACTTCTAAAAGCAATATCTATGGTTGTATGTTTTAATACATCTTCCAAACATTGATTATATGTTTTAAACCCATCTTTAGTAGTTGATACCATAGTATCGTCGTAATACTTTTTTATAGTCCATTTATACATCACTATCACCTAACTTATAAAATTCTAAAAATTTATCGTGGTCATAATCAATTAAATCAAATGTATATATGTTTAAATCTAATATTTGTTGTGCTGTTAAAGTAGTATTACAATTTCCCATCATTAATTGAATAGAACCATTTACTGCTTGATATATTTTAAAATAGCCTTTACATTTTCCAAATTTTATTTCATAACAATATTTATTCATTACTATCACTTCCTTGTTCTAGTTCTTGCATAAATTTCAAAGTCGATTTTGCATACTCACCATATATCTTATCCCATTTTGAAGATTCATCACCTAAACCATAATCTACAACAAGTTCTAAATCTTTTTTTAACTTATTCCAATTATCTTTTTCTTTTATTAATTGTTTTTGTAATTTGTCTACGCTATTATCCATTTGTCTTATATTATCTTTTAGTTGTTCGTTTTCTTGTTGTAATTGTTCAAAACCTTTTGCAATGTGTTTCATATATTCATTTTCTTTTAACAATGTTTCATATTCTTCATCATATAATTTACATTTATTTAATATATTTTCTACACGCCCACCATTAATAGAACCTGTTTTTAAGTTATTAAAATAATAATCTATAATCAATGAACCATTTTCAATTCTATATTCTAATTTATTTTTCATTTTGATACCTTCTAAATTTCAAACCAATTTCCTTGACTATCTTGTAAACATTTAGCTCCACAATATTTGCATATTCCATAATTACTGCAACCATCATTACCTAATATTTCACAATTATGCCATTTCAAATGTTTATCACACCAAAATGCTATTTTTAAAATCAATTTTTTAATCATTCTGATACCTCTTTTAATATATCTATTAAATTACATATTCTATCTGACAATTGACTATTAGATAAATTACCATCTATATTAACTAATTCTAATACTGCTTTATTAATAACTTCTTTTTGCTTTCTAATTTGGTCTTTTAACATCTGATTATGCTCAATTAACCCCATTGTGTTGTCTATTTCTGATTGACTTAATCCTGCTCTATAACTCTCTTGTATCATTTCTAGTATTATAGGCACTAATTCATCATCTTTGTCTAATAAGGTTTTATTGCATATATATTCAATGTTTATATCCTTTTCACTCATTATTTTTCTTCCTCCTCATAGTCTTTTGCTTATTTAATTCTTCTAGTTCCATTCTTAAATAGTGCATTTCTCTCTTGGTCTTTCTTATTAGTTCACTCTTTAAATACAACAAGTATTTTATCTCTTTCTCTCTTTCTTTCATTATTTCTCCTTACTATTTGAAAGCTGGTTTATTATAATTTGTTTTATCTTCATTTCCTTGTTTGAAGTTAAAATCTTAATTTCTTCTTCAAGACTTTTTATTTTTTGATTTGCTTTCTTCAATTCGTAGAGCAAATCATAATATAATTGTTCATAATCTTTCATTTTTGCATTTTATTAGTCTTATCAATAACTTTGGCTATCAAGTGTCCAGTTTCAGTTAGTTCCTTTCTATCATATATTAATTTTCTTTTATTCATAATTAATCCTTCTGAGTTTGAAACTAAAATCAAATTATCCAAGTGATTATTTAATTTGTTTCCGTCAGCATAAATTACTTTAAAACCTTTTGGAATACCTCCTTTATATTTTTTATAAATGAATCTGTTTTTTGTTTCCCATTTATTTGGATCGGCTATCTTTACTTCGACATAACCATAGATATTAATTCTTTCACTGCCAATTGGTTTATAATTCTTAGGTATATTTCCTTTTTTAAATGAGGTTTTATTTGCCTTCATCATACCTTTTGTTCCCTTGTTAAAAGGAACGTGATTTTTTTGAAATCTGCCTGTTAAACCACAGTTCAAACTATGATTACGCCTAAAATTTTTTATTTGTTTTGGTGATACATCAGTTTTAAACTTTTTGTTGAACATTTCTGCAAGTTCTTTTGAATATTTACCCTGATAATTGGCTAAAAGAAATTCATTTTGCTCTTGTGTAAATTTAAACATTTATTTATCCTCTAATTTCAAAACTTCATTTTCCTTTAATCCCAACTCATCAGCATATTTTTTTGCATTTAATATTAGATTTGCATTTGATACAATGGTTGAACATAAACTCGAAATAGCTTTTGATCTTTGTATTTCTTTTTTGAAATTATCTCCTTCCTTAAGAATATCATCTTCATTCAATCTTTCTAATTGTTCGAATAGATAATTATTTACTTCATTCAAATTGTTTTTCATCATACTTCCAACCTTTCCAGTTTCTGTTGATACTTCTGAACTGAACTTTGCACAGGTCTAGCAGAAGACCTTTTTAAAGTATTAGGCCTTCTACCTGATTTTATCTTCTTAACCGCAAATTTATCAGTCATACTATCTGCTAGTTTTTGTTTTAATTCTTCTATTTTTTTATCTTTAGCTTGAAGTTCATTATTAAGTTCATTTATTCTCTTAGTTAATCCACCTTTGGCACCTCTTACTTCTTTTAATGACTTTTCAGTTTTAAACAATTTATCTCTTAATTCATCTACTAGTTCTGTACTTCTTTCAAAGTCAAATGTTAATTTATTCACTTTGTCTACTAAAGTTTCTTTATCTTCTACTAAATCATTGTATTGTTTTTCCCCACTTCAATCTGGTCCTTTAATTCTCTAATTTTCCCATTTAATTTAGCATTCTGTTCCTTCATATATTCGTAATCAGTTTTATAAAATATTTTTATTCTTTTCATTATTCTTCTCCTAAAATGGTAAATCTTCATCACTAAGTGATACTTGTTCTCCAAACTCTGCGAATGGGTCTGACACTGAATCTTCATTTTTTTCTTCAACTGGTGTGTATGATGGAGTTTCTGTGTGTCTTGTATAATCTGCTTCAGGTATTTTTGAACCCTCACTCGATTTACTGTCTAAAAACTGAACTTTGCTTGCTATTACATAAGTTTCATATACTTTAGAACCATCTTCTTTTTCATAAGTTCTCGTTTTTAATCTACCAGTTACAGCTACCAAACTGCCTTTCTTACAGTACTTTGCTAAATTCTGTGCTTGTTTTTCATAAACACATATCTTTGGAAAGTCTGCCGGTCTTTCTTCTCCGTTTTCATTTTTTCCGTTATTTATTGCTATAAATATTGCTGTAGCAACCATACCACTATCAGTGGTTTTTAATTCAATATCTTTTGTTATTCTTCCTATTAAACTTACATTATTCATTCTTATTCTCCTATTCTTCTACAACTAGTAAATTATCTTCATTAATCACTAGTTTTAAATTTCCTTTCATTTTTAATTTCTTATATATTCTCGAAGTTTCTACAAGTTGGTCAATGGCACGCTTTCTAAAGTCTTTAGCACATCTTATTAAAATGTTTTCGTCTGTTGTTGCTATGTAGCCTTTATTTGAATGAGCTATAAATTTGCTTGCTTTATCTTCATAATAAAGTGCGTTGTTATTTTTAATAGACTTTCTAAAAACTCTTTCACTCATTTCAATGCCATTATCTTTAAGTTCTTTTAACAAAACTTCTTTTGTTTTCCATTCCCCCATATCACATAATTCATATAACATTTTTTTACCTACCTTCCAAATATTTTAATAATTCTATTTCTTGTGGGGTCATAGTTGCTATTCCACATTCGTGACACTCACTTATTAAACCATCTAATAGTTCTCTGAATTCACTCTTGTTCATATCACTGGACCTTTTATACACCAAGTAACTTTTAAATGTATTACCACCATTTTTGTATGTCATTTGCAAGTCATAATACGGAAAGTAATCATTGATGTTTACTTGAGATAACATACTTAGGTAATCTCGTGGTGCATATCTTTTTATGAGTTCTGTATGTAATTCATCTTTACTTGTATTTAATTTACTTGCAAGTTCTGTTACTAGAACCCAATAGTATGAATTCATGCTTTTTGTTCTCTTTTCACTAAAGGGTTCTATTTTGACATCGTATACTCTGTCTTGATCTAGATTAGATACTTCAACTAATAACTTGTTCTTCTTGAAAAGCCCTTTCATTTCCTTCCTCCATATACTTTTTTACTAGTTCTAAAGCCATTTTTTCATTTATTGGTAAATCTATATACTTTCTTACATTTTCCCTTAAATGTAACCCCTTTAGTGCTTTAATTTCAATATCATAACATTGTTGGTATCCGATTCTGTATAAGTTAAGTTGATATGCTAAGTATTCTTTATCAAGCACTGCAGTTCTTTTAATGTCTCCTAAGGCTGTATCTCCATTTTCAAGTTTTAGTACTAAGTCTAGTCTTCCAGCTGCAATCGGTTCATCATTTTGAAATAATATTATTGGTACTTCATTATCTTGACACTCAAAGTTATAATGTTTCTTTAAAAACTTGTAATTCTTTAATTCTGGCAAATTAACTTCAATTCTTAATTTTTCATAATTTTCTATACTTTCGTGAACTTCAGTACCTTTTTTAGCAGCATTATCTAATACTTCTTTTGATATACCAGCATATTTATTTCCAAATTTTACTTTCAGTATCTGTGTGATACTAGGAACACATACTCCATCAACCAAATATTGGTGTAGTTCATCTATGTATTCAAGTATGTGTCCTTTAATTTCCCACGTGTTCATTATTTAACCTTTATTCTGATAGAACTTTTAACCGGAGAGAATTTAACATATTCATCATACAAATCCGGATTATCTTCTCTAAATTTTTTGCTATCAAATGTTTCTCTTTCTGTTGGTGCTATGTAAGTCACCGATAAAGTATCTGTTTCTAGTTTAAGTATGTTTTTCTTCTCCATTTCGATTAAAATGTTTTGTTTTAACTCTTCTTCTTTTTCTTTTATTTCTTTTAGTGCTTTTTCGAATTCTGCTACTTTTCTAGACACTTCTGTGTCTAATACTCCTATTTCATTTTCAACTTTAATTAGTTCCATTTTCTTTTTCCTTTCTCTTTTCATTTACTTTTTTAATTATTTCACTTGCTTTAGTCATTGACATTTCTTGTAACTTTTCAAGACCATTGGCTTTTAATAATTTTTCTAAGTTCTCACCCGCATAAATTTTAGAGATTTCATTTATTTGTGTTGGTGTAATTTTTGCATCTTTTGATACCGTTGTCTTTTCTTCCTTCTTTTGGTTTGCCATTGCATTTTTGACTTCTTCGGCACTTGCAACACTTGTATCTATTCCAAATCCACACATTCCTAATGCTCTCCCTACTGCTGATGTTTCACAGTTTTCTATGTATGATGTTTTGTTAATGAAAGTGCTATTTTCTTTTTCATACGCCATTCCTGTACCTAGAAGTTTAGACTCATAATTTCCAGCTTCATTACATTTTTCATATTCATAAACCTCTGCTCTAAAGATACATACACCATCATTGTTACTTACTAGCACAGTTTTAATTGTCCCTTGTGGGTAAATCATTCTAAAAGCTTTTATTCGTTGATTTACTTCTGCATATTCTTTACCTTTAATGTCAGTTGTTTTTATTGTTTTATTTGCTTTTTCTATGTCGACATATTTTATTTCTTTAACTTCCATTTAATCCTCCATAAACTTTTTTATGCTGTTTAATAAGTCATTTACTTTTTTTCCAAATTCCTTATCCTTCAACATTTCTCTTTCAAAACTTGCGAATTCTATACCATGCTTTACAGCGTTTATTAACTCATTTTCCGTCATAATCTTTTCGTTAAATAATTTAATCGCTACCATTCCAATTAGTGCTTCTATATTGCCTTTGCTTCCGAAAATGTAGCACTCTTTCTCATTTATCAATATCATACCTTCTCTTGTATTTTCTAAAGATTTTAAAAATCTACCTTTATTAATTTGAATTTGTTTTTGTAATTCCTTACTATAATTTTCTTCATTTGCTTTAATTTCTTTTTTCATATTTCTTTCTCCTATCTTTCTTCTATATTTTTCTTTGCCCACCATTCGCAAATGTTAACTGGTATTTTTGTCCCAGGATTTTCCTTTGCGTAAAATGAGTTGAGTATTGCTATCTTTTCTACTCCGGTAACTACTTTTAGCAAGAGCTTTAAAAACTTGTCGTACGTATCTTGAAAAGTATCTTCTTCCATTTCCATAAGACTTTTATATTTTTCATTTGTAAATTCTTTGCTAAAATACTTTTCGGCTCGTGATTTTATATAATCCACACTTCTATGCCTTGCTTCGTGCAAGTTCATTGCATTGTGATAAAGTATCTTCCCGCACCTGTAACATTTTTCTGTGAATATTCGATTTTTAGTTTCCTCTTTAGGCTCGTAAATAAATACTTCTAACTTTGGCGGTATTGTTTTAAAACCACTTTTCTTATGTTCTTCATATTTTAAGTCTGCTATTTCTTTTTGAAGTTTCATTAACTGGTCGTGCCATACTTGATACTCGTCACCACTTAAGTCAAACTTTGGATAATCTTTTTTGATTCGTTGAATAAATAACATCACTTCATCGTTTGTCATTTAATGTCCTCCCATCTCTTTTGGTTTAAGAAAGTTGACGGGTAAGGGATGTATTGCGAGTTTTCCCATTGTTTGTCGTTCTTAAAGAATGCTATAGCTAGTAATATTTGTTTTCTTGTTTCTTCACTTGGCGGATGTTTTAAATACCACTTTTTCGTTTCTTCTTTGTTTCGTTTCTTTGGGTATAATTTCCAAAATTCTTCAAAGCAATAGAGACTATATATTTCTAATATTTTTTTATCTTTTCTAAAAGTATTTCTAAATTCTATAAATTCATTATCTTTTAAAATTTCTATATTAGCTTTTATTTTATTTAATTCTTTTATTTCTAATTCTAATATATTATCTACATTATTATTAACATATACATTTACATCTACATCTGATGTTGTTTTGCTTTCGTTATCACTTTCACTTTGAATTTCGGTTTTGTTTTCGGTTTTTCTAGGTCTACCACCTTTACTACCATTAACCACTTTAGATTTGTACGATTTTATGGGCTTTGATATGTTTTCCCATATAATTTCTTCGTAAGAGTTTTCTTCAAAATTAGGTTTTTCTTCTTTGAAATAAAAGTCTAATAATTTACCAAGAAATTCATCTCTTTTTTCTTTTGGTTTAATAGTATCAATTAACCTAAATATTTCTAAATATAATGTAAAATTTTTTGGTGTCATACTTTTTTCCCTTTCCCTAGTTTTTTTAACCAATACCCCATTTGATTTTTTTCTATAAATTTGTTATAATGTTCTATAGAAAGATTTAACTGAGTCTTTCTTTTTTTATGCAATTAAATCTACTAGTAAAGGCATAGCAATTGGCGCTATTAAAAGAGCGCTGAATATTAATATACTTCCTATCTTAAACATTTTCTTGTATTCCTCTAGTTGTTCTTCACTATCAAAGAAATAGTCTATTATCTTACTCATTTTCTTCACTCCTTTCTTATATTCCCATCTTTTTAATAACCAATTTTGTTTGAGCTAACAGTGGTTTGGAATTTGGAACAAACATATTACGTTTTTCCATTTCTTCACGCATTTGTTTAATTACTTTAACGCAGTTGTTTATTCCTAGTTCAGGTATAAGTATTTTTAAATCTTGAGGTGTTATATACAACTGCTCTAGTATTTCTTCTTTTGTTTTCATCGTTTTTACTCCTTTCTTGTCTTACCAGGACTTTTAATTATTTTTTTGTAATATTGTTTCAGTTCTTGAATGATCTTAATTTTTTTCTTGAAAATATAACGATTAAGAAAAAATATAACATGTGAAATAATGCTAAAACAAAATTTACCAAAACACATATTCCTCTCCTATTCTTCTTTTTCTTGAAGTTCACCATTTTGGTGAGTTGTAGGTAAAAAAATATCATCTACTTTTAAATTAAAATACTCTGCTATTTTAAACATTTCGTCACCATTAAATTTAGTTTTACCAAGTTCTTTTGAGCCATATTGTTTAGTAGTTATGCCTAATAACTGTGCTAATTCATTTTGTGTAATCTTTTGTTCTTTTCTCAAAAGTATTAATTTATTTTGCAATTTTTACACTCTCCTTTCCTATTGCACTTTCATTTTATCACCGTTTTGGTACATAGTCAACACTTTTTTTACTTATTTACAACTTTTTCTTCCATTTTGGTGTTTTTTGTGCTATTATATTAATGAAAGGGGAATTAATATGGATATAAACAAATACATAGGTAACAAAATAAGAGAATTGAGAGAAAGAAAAAATCTTACTCAAGAAGATTTAGCAGAATATTTAAATACAACATCTCAAACCATATCTAGATATGAAATAGGAGACAGAAAAACTAATCAAGACATTTTATTTAAATTAGCGGAATATTTTAAAATTTCTATTAACGATTTTTTTCCGCCATTATCTTTTGATAATGCAACATTAGTAGAAATACCAAGTGATACTGTGCAAATACCAGTTTTAGGCTCAATTAAGGCTGGTATAGCAATAGAAGCACAGCAAGATATATTAGAATATGTAGACATACCAAAAGACTGGCTGAAAGGAAATAAAAAGTTCTATGGACTGAAAATTAGTGGAGATAGTATGTACCCAAAATATGATGAAAATGATATAGTTATATTTGAACATACAGAAGACTACATACTAGCAAATAATAAAGACTGTGCTGTAATGGTTAATGGCTTTGACGCTACATTTAAGAATGTAACTATCACTGAAAGTGGTATAACATTAGTGCCTTTTAATTTAAACAATAGTGATGGCTATAAGCCTACTTTTTATAGTAATGAACAAATATCAGAGTTACCTGTCAAAATCGTAGGTATTGCTAGAGAAAAAAGGACTAGATTATGAAATTTATAATATATTTGTTTTTATGGCCATTTGTAATAGTTAGTTATATACTAAAAGAATTACTTTTTCTCATAAATAAGTTAAAATCAAATAGTAAGCAAAGTTACTATAACACTTTACTTGATGATGATTTAACAAAAGTTTTAAAAAGAGATGGAAAGTTCAGAAGAAAGTATAAACGTTCTTTGGTGTCTGTAACATCTCATGGTGGATCATGCCCAATATGTCAAAAATGGGAAAATAAAATTTTAATAGATGACATATATTCTGGTGGAAATATAAAAGACGGAAATTATATTTTATTAAGTGATGCCATAGAGAATGGTTTATTTCATAAAGGATGCAGACATGGATTAACAACTTATTTTCCGGAGGCTGATGATATAGAAGATTATTCTGATGAAGAATACAAAAACGATATAAATTATATAAGCAATAAAATAAGTAGTCTATTGAATAAAAGATAATATAAATAATGATTAAAAATATGCTTGTACAGGTATTTTTAAAATATAGTGTGAAAGTGAGGTTTAGGAATGAATACAGAGATTAAAGAAAATAAAGAATTAGTCTTATTTGAAGACAGAAAAATTAGAAGACAAGAATACAAAGGAGAATGGTACTATTCTATAGTAGACGTAATAGAAATATTAAGTCAAAGCAATAGACCAAGAAAATATTGGGATGATTTAAAGAAAAAATTAGAAAATGAAGAAAATTTTGAAGTGTCCGAAAGAATCGGACGTTTGAAAATGGTTGCAAAAGATGGTAAAAACAGATTAACAGATTGTGCTAATAGAGAAACCATTTTTAGAATTATTCAGTCAGTACCTAGTCCAAATGCTGAGCCATTTAAACTTTGGTTTGCTAGATTAGCCGAAGAAAGAATACAAGAAACAATTAATCCCGAACTTGCAATTGAAAGAGCAAGACAAACATATATTAAAAAAGGATACACAGATGAATGGATAAATGCTAGAATTAAAGGTATTCCGGCAAGAAACGCTCTAACTGATGAATGGGATAAAAGAGGAATATCTGATAAAAAAGAATATGCTATTTTAACTGATGAAATCAGTAAAGGAACATTCGGAATAACAACTAAAATGCATAAAAGTATTAAAAGCTTAGACAAAAATCAAACATTAAGAGATAATATGTCTCCATTAGAGTTAGCTCTTACAACATTAGCAGAAGTCACTACAACAGAACTTCACAGAACAAATGACTCTTATGGTATAACAAAACTAAAAAATGATGCACATGATGGTGGAGAAGTAGCAGCAATAACTAGAAGAAACATTGAAAAGAAAATTGGGAAACCAATAGTAACTTCTGAAAATGCAATTGATTTTAAAAGCAAAAAACAAATTAAAACAAAATAAAAAAAACAGTACCTACTGCAATAGGTACTGAAAATTAGAAAAACAACTAAAGTCCTGGTAAGACATTTAAGGAGTTTTTCTATACATTATTATATCAAATAAATAAGAAAGGAGCAAGATAAAATGGCTGTTTATAAAAGTAAAAATGTAACAAAAGATGGAAGGCAATACTTCTTTAGAATAAAATACAAAGATATTTTAGGAGTAACTCATGACTACTCTTCTCCTAAATATAAAACAAAAAAAGATGCAATTAATGAAGAAGCATTATACAAAATAAAAGTAATGCAAAAAGAAACTAATACATCTACATTAACATTAGAGCAAATTTGGCTCGAATATTATAATTACCAAAAAGATAAAGTAAGAAAACAAACATTAAATAAAATTAATAACCAATACAAAAATTATATTAGTATATTAGGAAAAGTTAAGATAAATGACATTACAGTAAATCATTATAAATTATTTAGAAACAAACTATTAGATAGTAAGCTATCAATACTTTATTGTAGTAAAGTTCAAGGTTTATTTACTAGATTAATAAGATTTGCAAATAAATATTATTCTACTAGTTTAGCAATACTAAAACATATAGAACCATTTAAAGATGTTAATACAATTAAAAAAGAAATGCTTTTCTTTACGTATGAAGAATATCTGAAGTTTATTGATAATGTTGATGATGATTATAAAGTATTTTTTGAAGTTTTATATTTTATGGGTTTAAGACAGGGAGAATGCTTAGCACTTACATGGAACGATGTTAATTTCAAAAACAATACATTAAATATTAATAAAACTTTAACAACTAAAATTAAGGGTGAAGCATATACCTTATCGCCTGCTAAAACTCAAAGTAGTTGTAGAATACTACCTATTCCAAATTGTGTCTTAAATGATCTAAAAAGGTTATATAATTGTGCTACTAAATATGTTGATTTTAATAAAGAGTGGTTCGTATTTGGTAATAGTTTGCCATTTAAAGAAACAACTATACAAAATCACAAAAATAAAGCCTGCTCGAAAGCAGGAGTTAAACAAATAAGGATACACGACTTTAGACATAGTTGTGCTTCTCTACTAATTAACAAAGGTGCAAGTATTGCTCTTGTATCAAAATATTTAGGCCATAGTAATATATCAATTACATTAAATACATATACACATATGTATCAAAGTGAATTAGATAATATGATTAAAATTTTAAACAATATGTAAAAAAGTGTGTTTGAAAGTGTGTTTAAAAATATTTGATAAATAAAAAACCCCATATTTAGGGGAATATTTGCCTTTCTGGTGGCTTCAGTTGGAATCGAACCAACGACACCAAGATTTTCAGTCTTGTGCTCTGCCAACTGAGCTATGAAGCCACAATGGCGGTTCCGACGGGAATTGAACCCGCGATCCCTCGCGTGACAGGCGAGTGTGATAACCGCTACACCACGGAACCATTTGGTTGCGGGAGAAGGATTTGAACCAACGACCTTTGGGTTATGAGCCCAACGAGCTACCAGACTGCTCTATCCCGCGATATTATTTTAAATTGGCGGAGGAAAAGGGATTCGAACCCCTGCGCCAGTTTCCCGACCTCCTGGTTTTCAAGACCAGTCCCTTCAACCAGACTTGGGTATTCCTCCATAAAAATTATTGGTGCCCCGGGCCGGACTTGAACCGGCACGGTCTTTAACAACCGAGGGATTTTAAGTCCCTTGCGTCTACCAATTTCGCCACCGAGGCAAATTCATAATTTTTATTAAAAAAATGGTGACCCGCTGGAGATTCGAACTCCAGACCCCTTGATTAAAAGTCAAG
>OIYG01000485.1_pt1 | contig 38491 bp, 28 predicted proteins | sample 1587861 | NCBI WGS metagenome assembly OIYG01 (sample SAMN03283272) | human gut metagenome | biome: human-associated habitat; material: feces | host: Homo sapiens | place: Peru | collected 2012 | reverse complement strand
CTTCATTCGCTTGCATGGAGTTAACCATAATCAGCCGTTTCCAACGGCTACAAGCATCCACGAAATCTTTACTTCATTCACTATTTTTATAGTTTTTCAATGCTCTCGAAGTATCGCGTCCCTACCATATAAAATCGTTTTGGAAATTTGGGAGCCGGTATAAAAACAAAAAACGGCTGCGATATGAATCACAACCGTTTGATGCGGAGAGGACAAGATTCGAACTTGCGGTAGGATTACTCCTACGGCAGTTTAGCAAACTGCTGGTTTCAGCCACTCACCCACCTCTCCAGTGCTTTGTGCTGATTTGCTTTTAGCGAGTGCAAAGTTACGCTTTTTTTTCAAAGTCGCAAAACTTTTTGCAACTTTTCTTCACTTTTGTGCTTTTTTCTTGAAAAAACCGCTGTTTTGGCGACTTGTTTGCCCGATTTGGGTGTACAGGCAGGTGTTTTTACATTCATTGACACCAGTTCTCGGAAAAAAAGTGTAAATTTGCTTTCACAAACACAATTCAAACAAAAATGGCAAAAACGACTAAATCGAGGAAAAAGAAAAAATCATCTTTTGTGGATAAGCATAAGAGGGTGCTGCTGGTTGTGGCGGTGGTGCTGGTGGCTATGGCTGCCGTTTCGCTGCCATTCGTGCTTACGAAAGCAAGCGCCGACACCATTATCTATATTCCGAAGGGCACCACAATGGAGGCTCTTACCGACTCGCTGAAGAAGAACACCGACGATACGTTCGCCAGCCGTGTATCCACGTTGCTCAAGGTGAGTGGCATGAAGGTGGAATACAGGCACGGTGCGTTTAAGATTGCGAAGGGCGAAACGGCATTGATGGCCGCCTACACGCTCCGCAGGGGCGAGCCGTCGGAATTGAAGTTCACCTTCAACAATGTGCGCACGCTCGATGAGTTTGCCACTCGTGCCGGCAATAAGTTCGAGCCCAGCAAGAAGGATTTTCTGAAGGCACTTGCCGATCCGGAGGTGTGCGCCAGACTTGACCACACGCCCGACAACATCGGCTGCATTCTGCTTGCCGACAGTTATAAATTCTATTGGGACATCACGCCAGAAAAATTGCTGAAAAACATGTATAACTACTATGTGCAATTCTGGAACGATGAGCGAACTCAAAAGGCGAAGAAATTAGGTCTCACACCCGACGAGGTGGTGATTGTGGCATCTATCGCCGAGGAAGAAACCTCAAAGAGCGACGAGCGTGGCAAGGTGGGGCGCCTGTATATCAACCGTCTGCAAAAGAAGATGCGTCTGCAAGCCGACCCTACCGTGAAGTTTGCCCTTGGCGATTTCAGCATTCGCCGCATCACGCACGACATGTGCGCCTACGATTCGCCCTACAACACCTATCGTGTGGCTGGTCTGCCACCAGGTCCAATCCGCTTGCCCGAAAAGGCGACCATCGACCAAATTCTCGACAGCAAGCCTCACGACTACATTTTCATGTGCGCAAAGAGCGACTTTTCGGGGTATCACGATTTTGCCACCGACCTTGACTCGCACAACGCCAACGCACAACGCTATCAAGCCGAACTCAACAAACGTAATATCAAATAATCATAAAACTTCACTACTATGACTAACGAAGGTGATTTGAAAGTATTGGCTCAATTCGAGAGCGAAGTTGAGGCCAGCATCGTGAAAGGTATGCTCAGTGCCAATGGCATCGAGGCTGGAGTTTTGGGCGACAACACAGCCAGCACCCTGCTCCGTGGCAGCGATAAGGGGATGTGGCGCGTGGTGGTAAAGCCCGAAGACTTCGACGACGCAGAGCAACTGCTCAACACCCCAATTGAAGAAGATGACGACGAGGAATAACCACGAACTTCACATTCGCCGTGCCACCGAGCACGACATTCCCGTGATTTGGAAAATTCTGAAAGGGGAGATTGAGGTGATGCGGCGTGCCGGGCGCGACCAGTGGCAGTATGGCTACCCCAACCCCGACACCGTGGCTTCCGACATCGAAATAGGGCAAGGTTGGGTGCTGCTTGATGGCACTCAAGTGGTGGGCTATTGTGCCTTTATCACCGCTGGCGACCCTTGCTACGACCATATTTGGGACGGAGAATGGCTCACCGACAGCAATTCCACCAACAGCCACTACACGGTGGTGCACCGCCTGGGCATCGACCACAGCCGCACCGGGCAGGGACTTGCCACTGCGTTTCTGCTTATGCTCATCGACGAGAGCAAGCGCATGGGGCGCGAGAGTATGCGCATCGACACCAATTTCGACAACTTGGAAATGCTCCATATTCTGCCCAAAATCGGTTTCACTCGCTGTGGCATGATCATGGTGAAAGACGGCGAGCGAAACGCTTTCGAAAAAGTATTCTAACCACATAAAAATAATCAATAATTCCGTGAGTATGAAGAAAATCATATTAGCAACCATTGCAACGATGGCACTGTCACAAACAGGCGCGGCAAAGCGCGCATTCACCATTCAAGACGTGTATCGCACCAAGAGTGTGAGCGCATTGGCTTTGAGTCCCGACGGCAAGACTTTGGCGTTCAATATCACCGCTCAGGATTTGAAGAATCACAAGACCAACACGAGCATCAATCTGATGAGGCTCGACACCAAGAAAGGCAAAACTCCAGAGTTTGCCCCAATGATTGACGGCAAGAGCCGCGACGCGCAATGGTCGGCTGATGGCAAGTGGATTTACTACGGAGCCACTGGCACCACCATCGCCGAAGATGGCAAGGAGGTGAAATTGCCACAGGTGTTCCGCCGCAATGTAGCAACTGGCGACACGGAGCAAATCACCAACTACGAGTTGGGCGTTTCGGGCGCAGTGCTTAGCCCCGACGGCAACCTCTTGGCTTTCGCCACCGAAGTTTATCCCGACCTCGGTGCCGACGGCAAGTCCAACGCCGCTCGCTGGAAGAAGAAAAATGAGGGCTCGGTGCAAGGCCACATTGCCGACAAACTCTTTTACCGCCATTGGACCGACTATGCCGATGGTCGCTACAGCCATATCATCGTTTACAATATCGCTGAAAAGACCTATACCGACGTCACTCCTGGCGAATTTTCGGCTCCCACTTGGGGCAATGCTCCAGGCTTCGCCTTCTCGCCCGACAGCAAGGAACTGTGCTTTATCAGCAACCACACCGACCACCCAGAGGCGAACACCAACGCCGACTTGTTCGTTGTGCCTGTGACTGGCGGTGAGGCTAAATGTATCACTGCCGACAACAAGGCTTGGGACGGCACACCAAAATACTCGCCCGACGGCCGCTACATCGCCTACCGCTTTCAAGTGGTGCCTGGCCACGAAAGCGACCGTTTCCGCTTGGCGCTCTACGACCGCGCTACTGGCGAGAAGCGAGTGCTGACCGAGGATATTGACAACTGGGTGAACGACGATTACCTTTGGACTGCCGACAGCAAGAGCATTTATTTCGGTGTGCAGGAATTGGGTGCTGTGCCTATCTATAAGGTGGACGTGAAAAGCGGCAAGCACGCCAAGGTGCTGCCCGACCGTGCCGTTGCCACTTTCTGCCTCGGCAACGACGGCTATCTCTACTACACCTACTCCACCACAGGCAAGCCTTCGGCACTCTATCGCATGAAGAACGGTGCCAAGACCGAACAGCAACTCACCTTCCTCAACCAAGAGTTGGAAGACGAAGTGGACATTCGCCCAAGCGAGGTGATGTGGGTGGAAGGCGCAGAAGGTGCCAAGATTCAGGTGTTTGTGGTCAAGCCCCACGATTTCGACCCCAACAAGAAATATCCTTTGGTGATTAATGTGCACGGCGGTCCACAGATGCAATGGATGAACTCGTTCCGTGCTGATTGGCAGGTGTATCCAGGCGCAGGCTATGTGATTGCTTACCCCAACCCTCACGGCTCTACTGGTTACAGTCAGGACTTCACCACCAGCATTTCGGGCGACTGGGGCGGCAAGCCTTACGAAGATGTGATTAAGGTGACCGAGGCTCTTGCCAAACTCCCTTATGTGGATGCCGACCGCATGGGCGCAATGGGCTGGAGCTACGGTGGATATTTCATGAACTGGCTGCAAGGCCACGACCACCCATTCAAGTGCTTGGCTTCGATGATGGGTCTTTACGACTTGCGTTCGATGTGGGGCACTACCGAAGAACTCTGGTTCCCTAATTTCGACCTTAAAGGCCAGCCTTGGAACTCTGAACTTTACAAAAAGTGGTCGCCATCGGAATATGTGGAGAATTTCAAGACTCCAACTCTCATTCTCACAGGCGAACGCGACTACCGTGTGAGCTACACCCAAAGCATTCAGTATTTTAGCGTGCTGCAAACCCTCGGTATTCCATCACGCCTGATTGTGTTCAGCAACGACGGCCACTGGCCCGACACCATGAACTCAATGCCAGTGTACTACAACGCCCACCTCGAATGGTTCCACAAATACCTCGGCGGCGATCCAGCCCCATGGGACACCCACAAGATGATGAACAACGAAGTGGAATACTAACCCACAGGAATTTTTCCGCATAAAAAAATCACATTTAGATTTGATAGTCTAAATGTGATTTTTTATTTTGTAAAAGTAGTGTGTGGGTTAGTCGTTGAGTACGAGTTCTACGGGGCAGTGGTCGCTGCCGAAAATCTCGTTGTGAATGGTGGCAGAAGCCATTTTGTCGGCAAGGCGGTTGCTCACAAGGAAATAGTCGATACGCCACCCCGCATTCTTCTCGCGCGCACGGAAGCGGTAGCTCCACCACGAATAGGCATCGGTGAGGTCGGGGTAGAAGAAGCGGAAACTGTCGGTGAACCCTGCGCCCAAGAGCGTGGTCATTTTCTCACGTTCCTCGTCGGTGAAACCGGCGTTTTTGCGGTTGGTCTTTGGATTTTTCAAGTCAATCTCCTTGTGCGCCACATTCAAGTCGCCGCACACAATCACAGGCTTCTTGGCATCGAGCCGCTGCAAGTAGGCGCGAAAATCGTCCTCCCACGTCATGCGGTAGTCGAGGCGGCGCAGACCGTCCTGACTGTTGGGCGTGTAGCAAGTCACGAGGTAGAAATCAGGCATTTCGAGCGAAATCACACGTCCCTCGTGGTCGTGCTCATCAATTCCCATGCCGTAGGTCACGCTCAACGGAGTGTGCTTGGTGAAAATCGCCGTACCGCTGTAGCCCTTCTTATCGGCGTAGTTCCAATACGACTCATAGCCATCGAAAGCCAAATCGAGTTGACCGGCTTGCATCTTCGTTTCTTGCAAGCAGAAAAAATCGGCATCGAGCGAAGCAAAGATTTCGGCGAAACCTTTGCCCACCACCGCGCGAAGTCCGTTCACATTCCAAGAAATGAATTTCATATTATTTTTTTTCTTCTTTATCAATTTGTTGAAGTTTCATTTCCTTCACCACACGCTCAAATTCTTCACGAGCCAGTTTGCGAGCAGCAAACGAAAACTTAAGGGCAAGCACCAAAGCACCTACCGAAATCAGAGCGCCAAACACCAGCACCCAACCTGGCACAAGCAGACTCTGCCCAGCGTAAAGCACGGCACCAGCCACGGCTATCGCCACAAAATCAAAAATCAGCGCACGTTTGCGCAAAGTCTTGTAATCCATAATATTAAATGTTTTTTTAAAATTACCAAAATTTGTTCAGCTCCTCGCTGTACTCAAATCCTGCGTCATTCAGCTTTTTTTCGAGCCAATCACGGTCCACATCAGCTGCTTTGCAAAATTCGTCGAGTGAACTATACACATCACGAAGCTGCGTATTCACATAGCTAAAGAGCATAAACGGGTCTTGGGGTAGTTTGTCCATTTCTTAAAGTCATTAACCCAAATCGGGCATTAGGGTTTGTGGTATTTCGGATTTTTAGAAGAATGATTTTTGTTTGTCTTTTAATGAGTGATAGCGAGCTATTACGAATTAAAAATAAGCAAAAGGCATCTTATAAAAACCGAAAGACCGCAAGAAGTAATCTAAAAAATCCTTTCACGTCCTAATGACCGATTTGGGTTTAATCCATTAAAATCCAATTTACACCTAAAAAAGAAAAATAGGTGTTAATGGGTCAAAATGGATTAAATTGGTGTTTTTTTATCACAAAGAGAATTAGCAAAGGGAATTATAAAAATGGGGTGCGGTTTGTTCCGCACCCCTTAACCGTTATTCGAATTGGTCGTTGCCTATGATGCTTTGGATGGCTTTGCCTACGGCGTTTGCCACATCGGGGGCGATAAGGCCGTGGGTGCCTTGCTCCTCGATGGCGATGTCGCCTGCCAAACCATGAACATACACGCCAAGGGCCACGCTCCAGTCGGGCGAATATCCCTGGGCAATGAATGCCGCAATCACACCCGTTAGCACATCACCACTGCCGGCAGTTGCCAAACCAGGGTTGCCGGTGCTATTGATATACACCTTGCCGTCGGGGCGCACCGTCTTGGTGTAGTGGCCTTTGAGCACGATAGTGATTTCGTAGAGACGCGACACATCGATAGCCTTCTTCAGGCGGTCCTCATCGGTGGTGTGTTCGCCAAACAGGCGATCAAACTCGCTATTATGTGGCGTAAGGATTGAGCCCTTTGGTATGCTGTGAATAAGCACCAGACGAGTGGCGATGCAGTTGAGCGCATCGGCATCGAGAATGCACGGACGGCGATAACGCTTAATGAACGAATCCACCGCCGCAATGGTGTCGCTGGTGGTGCTAATGCCCGGTCCGATTGCCACCACATTATAGTTATGGTGGAGTTCGATGTCGGTGGTGAAATATTCGCTTTGGTCGGCTTCAAACAGCACCTCTGGCACGGTGGTGGCCAATGGAATGTAGCCGCACTTCGGAGCGTGAACAGTCACCAAACCCGCACCTGCACGCATTGCGCCACGCGCAGCAAGCGTGGCGGCACCCATCATGCCGTAACTACCAGCCACGAGGAAAACGGTGCCATTGTCGTATTTGTTGATGAAATTGCCGTGTGGGCGCAGTTCGCGCTTCACATCTTCACGCTCAATCAGGTAGAAATCGGCAGGAGTGCTTGCGATGGCTTCTTGGTCCATCTCAAGGTCGAGCACCACCACTTCGCCCAAAAATTCAGCGTTTTCGCTAAAGAAAAACGACAGACGCTTGAATTGGTAAGCGAGCGTGAGATTGGCACGAACAATATTGCGACGGTCCACACCGGTGTTCCATTCGCCAAACAAACCCGAAGGAATGTCGAGCGACACCACAAAGGCGTGCGACTCGTTGATATACTGCACGGTGGAAGCATATCCGCCCTTGAGCGGATTGCTCAAGCCTGAGCCAAACAAACCATCAATCACCAAGTCGTCGGGGCCGAGTTCTGGGGGCGTGAAGGTGTCAAGCACCTCAATCAGTTCCACACGGTCGAGCCCTTTGAGGCGGTCGCGGTTGGTTTCGCAGCAGTGCGACAGGCGAGTGGCCTTCACATTGAAGAGGTAAACCTCAGAGCGATAGCCCTGCTCCGCCAGCAGTCGAGCCACAGCAAGCGCATCGCCGCCATTGTTGCCCGGACCAGCGAAAATCACAATTCGTTTGCTGGGATGCCAGCGTGATATGATTTGATAGACCACAGCCGACGCGGCACGCTCCATCAAGTCGAGCATTTTGATGCTCTCGCGCTCGATGGTTGCTTCGTCGATTCTTCTAATGCCTTCGGTAGTGAATATTTTCATAAATCCAATTTTAATCCTTCGTAAAAAAGCCGTAAAAAAGCAACTACAAAAATACGGATTTTTTCTTGGCTACGATAGCGAAACGCAAAAAAACTCGCTCATCACGGAATTTTTTGCAAAAACACATGATATAGGGGTTTGAAAATTTGGTGAGAATAATAAACTTTTTTAACTTTGTTGAAATTTTTCTTTAATTGTAAAGATGACAGAGACAGTAGTGAAAGGTATGACTTTCGTACCTTACCTCAGCGAAGCTGAAATTACAAAGCAAGTGAACCGTGTGGCTCAAGAGATTGTGGAGAGCCTTGGCGATGAAAAGTCGCCTATTTTCGTGTGTGTGCTCAATGGCGCCTACGTTTTTGCAGCCGACTTGTTTCGCGCCTGCAATCTGCCAGAGGCTGAAATCACCTTCATTCGATTCAAAAGCTACGAAGGCACATCGTCAACCGGCGTGGTAAACGAGGTGATGGGGCTTGCCGAGAATCTTGAAGGCCGCGACGTGATTATCATTGAAGACATTGTGGATACAGGCGTTACGGCAAAGGCACTGCGCGAGGCTCTGGCTAAGCACAATCCAAAGAGCGTGAAAATGGCTACGCTGCTGTTCAAACCCAAATCGCTCACCACTGGTCAAGCTCCTGAATTTGTGGGATTTGAAATTCCTTCAAAGTTCATCTTGGGCTACGGACTCGACCTCGACGGGCAGGCACGCGGATTGCGCGACATCTTGGTTTTGAAAGACAAGTAAAAATTTAATATAACGGCTAACTTTAATACTTATTAATATGCTTAACATTGTAATGTTTGGCGCTCCAGGTTCTGGTAAAGGAACTCAAAGCGAAGTCTTGATTAAGACCTATGGACTCTTCCACATTTCAACAGGTGATGTGCTCCGCGACCATATCAAACGCGGCACCGACCTTGGTAAAACTGCCAAAGAGTATATCGACAAGGGTCAACTGATTCCCGACGAACTGATGGTAGACATTTTGGCCTCTGTTGTTGACGACAACAAAGAAGCTGCTCAAAACGGTGTGATTTTCGACGGTTTTCCACGCACTATCCCACAGGCTGAAGCCCTCGATGCTATGCTCGAAAAGCGCGGCACCAAGTTGAATGGTGTGATTGGTCTCGATGTGCCAGAAGACATTCTCATCGCTCGTCTGCTCAACCGCGGTAAGGAAACTGGCCGCAGCGACGACAACCTCGAAACCATCACCTCACGTTTGGAAGTTTACAACAACCAAACTTCTCCATTGAAAGAATTCTACGCTAAGAAAGGCCTCCTTCACATGATCGAAGGCACTGGTGGTCCAGAAGCAGTATTCGAACTCGTGAAAAAAGCGATTGAGAGCATGTAATCATTCCTCCAATCCAAACGACATAACGCAATCCCGGCGAGCCCCCCGCGCTCACCGGGATTCTTTTTTCCCTCAAAGTCAACAAGCCAACAGGTCAACGAGTCGAAATCTTGAAATCTCGATTCTTCGAAAATTCGAAAATTCGAAGAATCGAAAATCTAATCTCTAATTTCTAACTTCTAATCTCTCTAAAAACCACTTTTTGTCTATAAAAAGGTGGCGATTGTCTATTGGATTTTGGGGGTGTCGGTCTTTTTTTATAACTTAGCACAGACCGAAAGTAAAATTATACACTAAAGTGATAAAACTAAATATCGACAAAAGGAGTTTGGCTATTCATGTGATGTGCTGGGGACTGATTATCTTCGTTCCTTCGCTGCTTCGTCCGTCGGAGAGTCTCGACGAACGCCTGCTGCACACCTGCCGTTCCCTTGGCCCGACGCTGTGCTATATGGCAGTGTTCTACCTGAATTATCTTTATCTCATTCCACACCTCTACCTCAAGCACAAGCGCAGCACCTTCTTTGGGGTGAATCTGCTGCTTTTGCTTCTTACTCTGGGCGTGCATTCAGGCTGGTGGTGGCTGATTTCGGATTTCCTGCCCGAACCCACGCGCCATCACCGTCCACGATTCCCAAGGCCCGGCGGTCCACGTGCTCCACTTGGGTTTGCCTTGTGGCAAGCCGTGCTGATGGTGTTGCTGGTGGCTTTGGCAATGGCTATACGCATGTCGCAACACATGAAGCGTGTAGATGACTTGAGGCGCGAGGCGGAGAAAACACGAAGCGAGGCCGAACTGACCAACCTCCGCAACCAACTCAATCCGCATTTCTTGCTCAACACGCTCAACAATATCTATGCCCTTATCGCCATCGACCCCGACAAGGCACAAGGTGCTGTGCAGGAATTGAGCAAACTGCTGCGGCATGTGCTCTACGACAATCAGCAAGACTTTGTGCCGCTCGACAAGGAGGTGGCGTTTATCAAGAACTACATCGAACTGATGAAAATCCGTGTGAGCCAGAGCGTGAACGTGACCACCGACTTCAACATCGACGACAACAGCCGCATTCTCATTGCTCCGCTTATCTTTATCTCGCTCATTGAAAATGCGTTTAAGCATGGCATTTCGTATTCCGCACCGAGTTTTATCCACATTTTGATTGAGGAGGAAGGCGGCGTGGTCACTTGCGAGATTCGCAACAGTTACCACCCGAAGAGTGTGAACGACAAGAGCGGTTCGGGCATCGGGCTCGAACAGGTGCAAAAGCGCCTCTCGCTCATGTACGACGGTCACTACGAGTGGCACCGTGGCACCACGGAAGACGGAAAAGAGTATTATTCAATCATAAAAATTGACACCCATGATTCTGAAATGCGCAATCGTTGACGACGAGCCTTTGGCAGTGGAACTGCTCGCCAGTTATGTGAACAAAATCCCATTTATGCAACTCACTGGCAAATACTACAGCGCCACCGAGGCGATGCGCGGCATTGCCAGTGATGGCGTAGATGTGATTTTCCTCGACATTCAAATGCCGGAAATCAATGGTCTGGAACTCTCGAAGATGGTTCCCGAAACCACACGCATCGTGTTCACCACCGCCTTCGACCAGTATGCGCTCGACGGTTTCCGCAGCAATGCGCTCGACTATCTGCTCAAGCCCATCAGTTATGTGGATTTCCTGGCGGCGTGCAACAAGGCACTCCAGTGGTTTTCGCTCGTTCGCCATCAGGGCGATGCGGAAAAGAGCGAGGAAACGAAGAGCATTTTCGTGAAAAGCGAATATAAGTTGATTCAAATCCGTCTCGACAGCATCAACTATGTGGAAGGGCTGAAGGACTATGTGAAAATCTACACCGACGAATCGTCGAAGCCAGTGGTGTCGCTGATGAACATGAAGGCGATGGAGGAAATGCTGCCATCGTCGCGCTTCATCAGGGTGCACCGCTCGTTTATCGTGCAAAAGAGCAAAATTCGTGAAATAGAGCGCAACCGTATCATCTTCGGCGATGTGTATATCCCCATTGGCGACAGTTATAGGCAAGCGTTCCAAGATTTCATTCAACGCTAAACACCCGCCCTTTCCAAAATGCCAACCTGCTTACAGACATTGATTGAAAACCGAATGGTCAACACTCGTGTGATGGCTCTGCTGCAGCAGCGTGCGGTGGCTGCCATCACCGAGGCGCGCGAGCGTGGCGAAACGGGAGCCATCAGCGCACAGTCGTTTGTGTTCGACGACGATTTCCGCACGCTCGACATATACCCCACAGGCACCACCCCAGCCACCGAGCGCGAGGTGGTGGCGGCTTACGGCGAGGCACTGCTCGATGCCGTGATAGCGTCGCCCAACCACCCGAAACGCCTCATACAGATAGCGCGCCAGTGCATCAGCGGCGAAATCAGCGACCTTGCCTTGCTCGACTTGCGCCTCGAACGCCGCCTGAGCGACACCATCTATCTCCCCCTCATCGCCATCATCCTCACCCTCCTCTTCATCCTCTACACCTTCAGCCACTAACCACCACAGCGGTCGGCAATAAAAGCGGCAAGTTGGTGAAATCAGCAATCCGAGCAATCCGAGTACTCCGAGTGCTCCATTCACCACAAAAACACTGAGCAAATCCCCTAATTTCCAAACTTCAAACTTCGGAAATTTCTGATTTCTAACTTCTTTTTGTAACTTTGCACATCAATATTAATACAAACGATTTATAATGGCAGTTGATATTCACAAACTTGAGCCCACGAAAAAGGAGTTACTCAAGTTTATCCATTTTCCAATAGACGTTATTTATAAAGGCAATCAATACTACGTTCCCGACCTTGCGAACGATATGCTCACCACTTTTCTTCCTGAAGAAAATCCCGCTTACGAGTTTTGCGAGAGCGCATTTTTCATGGCGTATCGCGACGGTAAGCCTGTGGGCCGCATCGCTGGCATTATCAACAAATTGGTGAACGAGCGCGCCGGCAAGGCAGAGGGCCGCTTTGGTTTTGTAGATTTCATCGACGATGAGGAAGTGGTGGATGCGCTCTATGGCGCAGTGGTTGACTGGGCGAAAGGCAAAGGCATGACGCAGCTCACCGGACCTCTCGGCTTCACCGACATGGACCCAGAAGGGTGCCTGATTGAGGGCTTCGACCAGCTGAGCACACAAGCCACCATCTACAACTATCCCTACTATCAGAAGCATTTCGAGCGACTGGGCTTCGTGAAAGATGCCGACTGGGTGGAATTTAAGATTGATATACCAAAGGAGATTCCTGAAAAGATGCTGAAAATCGGCAACATCGTGCAAAACCGCTTCGGTTTGCACCTGGTTGAGAAAACCAATCTCAAAGAGGTGGTTGGTAAGTATGGTGAATCCATCTTCTCACTTATCAACGAGGCTTACGACAGTCTGTTTGGCTATTCTCCACTCTCTGAAAAGCAGATGCAGCACTACATCAAGGAATATTTGCCTTTCTTGCCACTCGACCACATTTCACTCGTGGCTGATGCAAACGACCAACTTGTGGGTGTGGGCGTGTCGGTGCCATCGCTCTCCAAAGCGCTGATTAAGAGCCGTGGCCGCATGTTGCCATTTGGTTGGTACCACTTGCTGAAAGGCATCAAAAAGGAAAAGGATATCGTCGACTTGCTGCTCATTGCCGTGAAGCCTGAATATCAGAGCAAGGGCGTGAACTCGCTGTTCTTCATCGACTTGATTCCTGCCTTCAACAAGCGTGGCTACAAATGGGCAGAAACCAACGTGGAGCTTGAAACCAACGAAAATGTGCAGAAGCAATGGCAATATTTCAACTATGTGCAACACAAACGCCGCCGCGCATTCACTAAAAGCATTTAATCATCCCAAAGGCATTTAATCATCCACTAAATAATTTTACTATGTTAGAAAAAATTCAGGTATCTAATTTCGCCGCTCTCGGTCAAGACATCGACCAATGCAAGGTTGACGCACTGAAGGAGCAGGCTGTTAACGCAGTAGAAAAACTTGAAAAAGGCACAGGTGAGGGCAACGATTTCCTCGGTTGGCTCCACCTTCCAAGCAGCATTACCGAAGCTGAACTCTCCGACATCGAAGCCACAGCCAAATCGCTTCGCGAATCTTGCGAATTTGTGGTAGCTATCGGCATCGGCGGCAGCTATCTTGGTGCTAAGGCTGTGATTGAGGCGTTGAGCGACAGTTTCGACGCTTACAAGCCAGGCAACTGCAAGGTGCTTTTTGCAGGCAACAATATCGGCGAGGATTATCTTGCCGACCTCATGGACCTTTTGAAAGGCCGCAAATTCGGTATCATCGTTATCTCTAAATCAGGCACTACCACCGAACCTGCTATCGCTTTCCGTCTGTTGAAAGACATGCTGGAGCAGCAAGAGGGCAAGGAAGTGGCTTCGAAGCGCATCGTGGCTATCACCGATGCCAAGAAGGGCGCACTTCGCAGCCTCGCCACCCAAGAGGGCTACAAGACCTACGTTATCCCCGACAATGTGGGCGGTCGCTTCTCTGTGCTCACTCCTGTGGGCTTGCTCCCAATCGCAGTGGCTGGCTTCGATGTGAAGGCTCTCGTGGCTGGTGCTGTGGAAATTGAGAATAGCGATGACGAAAACGTGTTCACCTACGCTCAAACCCGCAACGCGCTCTATCAGACTGGCAAGAAGATTGAAATTCTGGTGAATTTCTGCCCACGCCTCCACTATCTCGCTGAATGGTGGAAACAACTCTACGGTGAAAGCGAGGGCAAGGACCATCTGGGCATTTTCCCTGCATCGGTTGACTTCACCACCGACCTCCACTCTATGGGTCAATGGATTCAAGATGGCGAGCGCACCATTTTCGAAACCGTGCTTTCTGTAGGCGATATGAGCCACAGCGTGATCATTCCTAACGACGATGCCAACCTCGACGGTCTGAACTTCCTCGCTGGCAAGCACGTTGACGAGGTGAACAAGATGGCTGAACTCGGCACTCGCTTGGCTCACGTGGATGGCGGCGTGCCAAACTTGCTCATCACCATTCCAGCACTCACTGAGCGCTACCTCGGCCAACTCATCTACTTCTTCGAGAAGGCTTGTGGCGTGAGCGGCTACATCTTGGGCGTGAACCCATTCAACCAGCCAGGTGTGGAGGCTTACAAGAAAAACATGTTTGCCCTCCTCAACAAGCCAGGCTACGAAGCCGAAAGCAAGGCAATCCAAGCCAAACTTGGCAAATAAGTAAACATTCCTCCAAGGAATAAAGCCATAACTCCAGCGGCGAAGCACTCCCCCAAGTGCTTCGCCGCCTTTTTTATCCCAAAAATTACAAATAGATTACCCCAAAAATTATAAATAGATTACCCCAAAAATTATAAATAGATTTGCGTAAATCGTTGTTAATAACTATATTTGCACTAACATTTAAACCAAGCAGAATATGGGATATTTAAACAGAGTGTTTGATGCACAACTTAGGGCACATTTGAGCGCAATGGGAGCGGTGCTTATTGAGGGACCTAAATGGTGTGGAAAAACAACCACTGCTAAACAGATGGCAAAAAGTGTGTTGAGTCTACAAGACACCGATCTTCGTAGCGAGTATTTAGCCACAGCAATGGCAAAGCCTTCATTTCTCTTAGAAGGAGACACCCCACGATTAATCGACGAATGGCAAGATGCCCCTATGCTATGGGATGCAGTGCGCACAAAAGTTGATGAACGTGGGCTACCTGGACAATTTATCCTTACTGGTTCAAACTCTGTTGATGACAGCAAGATTCTTCATAGTGGAACTGGGCGCATTTCTCGTTTGGAAATGCTACCTATGAGTTTGTGGGAATATGGAGAGTCGAATGGTAGCATTTCGTTGATAGACATGTTTGACAACCCTCAAAAGGAGATTTTTGCCACTTCCGATATGAGTGTTGAGGCAATAATCTTTGCTGCATGTAGAGGTGGATGGCCTGCCACATTGAACCTTAATGATGACAAATCAAGACTTCTCGTTGCTAAGGAATACGTCAAATCAGTTTATAAAAACGACATATCCCGTGTTGATGGAGTGAACAGGAATCAGAAATTAGCACACATGATATTGAAATCCTATTCCAGAAACATCTCCACATTGGCAAAGACGTCTTCCATCCTTGCTGATGTATCAGCAACTGACGATGTGGAATGTACAAGACCTACGCTTGAAAATTATATCGAAGCGCTTGAAAAGTTGTTCGTAATTCAGGATATTGATGCATGGAACCCATCTATAAGAAGCAAAACCACACTTCAAAGCCGTCCGAAACGTGCATTTTGCGACCCATCAGTAGCCGTCGCTTCACTCGGTCTTTCTCCTGAGTCGCTAATGACACAACTCAAAACTTTCGGCTTTATTTTTGAGCAGATGTGCGCTCGCGACCTTAGAGTCTATTCTGCGTCACACGACGGAAGTTTATCTTACTACCGTGACCGCTATGGACTAGAGGCGGATTTGGTATTACATCTTGACGATGGACGTTATGCTCTCATCGAGTGCAAACTTGGCGGCAGCGAGATAGATGAAGGTTCAAAGCACCTGTTGGAAATCAAGCGGTTAATACAAGAAGCGAATAAGACCGAAAGACAAGTACCGCTTCGTGAACCTGATTTGCTCATTATTCTTACTGGTGGAAGTATGGCATACACACGCCCTGATGGGGTTAAGGTCATTCCACTCGCCTGTTTAAAAGATTAATTTTGTGGTGACAAAAAAATAATAAAAAGGGAAAATGATTCGACAATTGATTTTTATTTCTGTGTTTGCTGCCGCCGCTGCGATGGCGGCGCTGGCGCAAAATGTGACTGGCACGGTGACCTGTGGTGGTGCTGGCGTGAGTGGCGTGGCTGTGAGCGACGGCATCAATGTGGTGACCACCGACAAGCAAGGCCGCTACGCCCTGCAAACCGACAAAGCGAACGGCTATGTGTTTATCTCCATTCCTCGTGGCTACACGGTGGATATGGCAGATGGGTTCAGCCCTCAGTTTTGGCAAAAGTTGAGCGATGCGAAGGTGGAAACCGCCGAGGTTCACAATTTCAAACTCACTTACAGCCCTGCCAACGACTATGTGATGATTATCGGTGCCGACAGCCATCTTGCACGCCGCATCGGCGACCGCAAGACCTACAAAAACGGCTATATCGCTTCGCTGAAATACGAGAAGGAAAAGGCAGCCGAGAGCCAGTTGCCCACCTATTCAATGATTTTGGGCGACCTGACTTGGGACAACTTTTGGTACGCCAACAAATACACATTGCGCAATTTCATGGACGACCAACGCAAGATGCACTATCCTGTGCCACTTTTCCCTGTAATTGGCAACCACGACAACGACCCCGCTGTGCCTCACTCGGCAAACACCGACTTCCTTGCCGCAAAACTGTGGCGCGATGTGGTTTGCCCTAACTACTATTCCTACAACCTGGGCAAAGTGCACTATGTGGTGCTCGACAACATCGTGTATCAAAACGACACGCTCCCTGCCGGGAAAAAGGCGCGCAAAGGCGTGTGGGGGCAGCGCAACTACAATGCGGCCGTCACTGAGCAGCAAATCAACTGGCTCCGCCAAGATCTCGCCCTCGTGGACAAGCAGATGCCAGTGGTGGTGTGCTCGCATATCCCCACATTCAGAATCAATCGCAATTTCAGCACCTTCGGCTCGCTCCAGAACTACAAGGAGCTCGCCAGTTGCTTCGACGGCTTTAAAAATGTGCATTTCGTGAGCGGTCACACCCATGTGAATTTCAACGCCCACCCAAGCGAATATCCACACATCATGGAGCATAACATCGCCGCCATTTGTGCTTCGTGGTGGATTACCGGCAAACTCACCGGCACCGACATGTGTACCGACGGTTCTCCTGCCGGATATAGCCGCTGGACTGTGAGGGGCGACAGCATAGAATGGAAATACGCCTCCATAGAAGACCACAGCGACCCTCAAATGCGTGTGTTGGACATGAACACGGTGAAACAATTTCTCGCCACCGACGCCGATGCTGTGGCGCTGAGCAAGACTTTCAAACAAATGCCCACCTACGATGCGTTCGAGGAAAACTCTGTGCTGATTAATGTGTTTGCGTGGGACGACGATTGGAAACTTGAGGTAACGGAAAATGGCACCGCGCTGCCCACCGCGCGCCTCCACGCCATCGACCCCGCCTATTTGCTTGCCTACGCACTGCCACGCCACAAACGTGGCGAGAATGTGGCCCCTCAGCACCACCACGGCACGCTCCACATCTTCAAAGCCGTGGCATCGAGCCCCACCACTCCCGTAACGGTAAAAGTGACCGACACCTTCGGCCACACCTACACCACCACCCTCACTCGCCCAGCAGCATTTGGAAGATGATAGAAGTTAGAAGTTAGAAATTAGAAGTTAGAAATTAGAGATTAGAGATTAGAAGTTAGAATATCCGAGTGCTCCGAGTGCTCCAAGCGACAACAATAAAAGCGGCTCCGCTTCACCAATCGAAGCAGAGCCGCTATATTTTTGTTCAGGAATTAGGATTATTCCTTAGTGATGCGTTCAAGCCATTTGAGCATACCGAGCATCACTGCCATTGAGATGAAGCAGAAGCCGGCAAACACTGCCCAGCATTCCCATTGTTGTGGGAAACTGTTGAGCATGGTCACACCAAGAGCGATGAAGAGGTTACCTACAGCGGTAGCGCAGAGCCACAAACCTTGGCAAATACCTTGCAAGTGCTGAGGTGCAATCTTTGATACGAACGACAGACCAAGTGGAGAGATAAACAACTCAGCCACGGTGAGGAAGAAGTAGGTGACGATGAGCACCCATGGACCTGCCTTCATTGATTCCTTAACTGCTTCTGGGAGGCTCTTGAATTCTTCGCCTGAAGGATAGCCGTTGACCATTGAAATGGAGATAAGGAACAGATAAGCACAACCTGCCAAGAACATACCAAGCGCAATCTTCTTAGGAGTAGAGATTTCTTTACCTCTCTTGAAGAGCGCACCGAACACAATCATCACCACTGGAGTGAGCACGATTACGAAGAATGGGTTGATACATTGCCAGATTTCTGGAGCAATAGAGTCGGTTTGACAGAAGTCGCGTGCAAACACTGAGAGCGACTGACCATTCTGGTGGAAAGAGAACCAGAAGAAGATAGCCACACCAAGCACAGCAAACAAAGCGAACATACGTTGCTTGATTTCCTTTGCGTCGGAAGCCACAGCCTCTTGCGATTCAACAGCGGCTTTCTCCTTCTTCACTGGGTTAGGAAGCACCTTGCGGGTGAAGATGAAGATAAGGAGCGAGAGAATCATAGCCACAGCCGATGCGATGAATGAGTAGTGCACACCGGTGTTGAAGCTTTCGAGATAGTTGGTACAGAATTGGGTCATATCGCCAATCTGACCACCGTCGATAAGTGACTTTTGAGCGAGTTCGGTGAGGTTTTTCATACCATCGCCTTCAAGGTTGCCCTGGAGGAAGCCGTGGCAGAGGCGTGGAAGGTCGGCATTGTAGAAGAAGCCGTCGATCTTCAGCATTGCGCTACGGAGCAAAGGAGCCACAAATGGCGCAATCACACCACCGATATTGATAAACACATAGAAAATCTGGAAACCACTATCGCGACGCGACTTTGCGATAGCAAGTGCCTCAGGACCTTTCTTTGCTGCTTCAGCCTCATAGTTGTCGTACATCTGACCCACGATAGCCTGAAGGTTGCCCTTGAACAAACCGTTACCTGTGGCAATGAGGATAAGAGCGAGGCAAGTGACCACGAGCACCCACATTGGCACATCGCCAGGATTGCCGCCAAACACGGGAACAGAAAGAATCACATAACCCGAAGCCATTACCACCAAACCAGCAATGATGGTGCCCTTGAAGTTTTGCAAACGGTCGGCAACCATACCGCCAGGAAGGCTAAGCACGTAAATAAGGAAATAGAACACAGCGTAAATCCAGCCAGCCACATCGTCGCTGATACCGAACTTGGAGCAAAGGAAAAGCAGAAGCACTGCATTCATAATGTAGTAGCCAAAACGCTCGCCCATGTTAGAAAGCGCTGCTGAAATAAGTCCCTTGGGGTGGTTTTTCTTTGCCTCAACTACATAATAGACGAGAAAAGGCACAACTACCACGAGAATCGCAAGAAGCATAGCCACCATGCGATTGTTGTTCCATAAATCTTGTAACATAAGTGTTGGTTATTAAAATGATTAATTATTTATTACTTTTTATTTCTGTCGGCGGTCGGCTGATTAGTGCGCAGCCTGCTCCTTCATCTTAAAGGCGAGCGCATAGGTGCGAATTTGCTTGATCATCGCAAGCAAGCCGTTGCTTCGGGTGGGCGAAAGATGCTCGTGAAGCCCGATTTTGTCGATAAAATAGAGGTCAGCATCAAGTATTTCCTGAGGCGTGCGTCCGCTGAGTGCGCGCACCAGCATAGAGATGATGCCCTTCACAATAATGGCATCGCTGTCGGCTTGGAAAGAAATCACACCGTCGACGTAGTCGGCTTGCAGCCACACACGGCTCTGGCACCCTTCAATAATGTTGTCGGGCGTCTTGTAGCGTTCATCAAGCGGAGGCACGGCATTACCCAAGTCGATGATATAGGCATAGCGATCCATCCAGTCGGTGAAGCCTTCGAATTCTTCAATAATTTCGTCTTGTATTTCGTTGATAGTACTCATGTTCGTTTCGTGAATGAGAGGATTAGTTTTTTGCGCTCCACAAGCGTGAAGAGCACACTGTCACATTCAATTTTTCAAAATTAATAATTATTTCCCATTTCTGCAAATTCCATTTTCACCCCACACCCCTGCTCAAATAATTTTATGCAAAAAAACCGCCCGACTGTGGAAGCCGGGCGGTTAAGATTTATTCGGGAAATCTAAGCGGTGTTAGATTACTGGAATTTTACGAGGTTGTTTTTGATCTTGGCAGAGTTGAAGATCACGCCTTGCATCAACTGTTGACGTTGACCAGCGAAGCCATAAGTAGAAGCCCACTTCATAGCGAGTTCTTCTTGCTTCATCTTCATAGTTGCCTTCTTGCTCTTCACCACGAATGCGTAAGCAGCGCAGTTACCAGCCCAGAAGCCTACTTGACCTTGCTTAGCGGCTGCGGCTGCACCGATGAAGCCACCGTCGCCCTCAATACCTGCAGGGTTGGTCATGATAACCTTGTCGGCATACATGCTGCTGAATGAGAATGTAGTGGTGTCAACTGGAGCGGCGAATGCCTTAGCGTATTCGTCAACTGATTTAAACTTGCCTTCATATTGTTGCTTCATGGCTTCAGCCTTCTTCAGTGCCATAGCCTTAGCCTTGCAGAACTCGTTCACGTTCTTGGTTTCCAATGGGAGGAAGTCAGCGTCCACGATTTCATCGATAGCGACAGCCACCATAGCGCTGTTGAGTTGGAATACCGAAGAAACTTGACCCTCTTCTGCATCGTTGAGTGCCCACTTGATAATGTCGCGGCTACCTTGGATGCCAGCGATAGAAGGAACACTTGAACTGAGCATCACTTCTTGAGCCTGGAACTTAGCGGCAGCTGCATTCTTAGCAAAATCTGTTGCATTCTTGTTCTTGTCGATGAATTTTTCCAAACCGTCGTGGAGGTCGGCAGTAGTCTTCTTGCTTGCAGCCACTTGGTAAGTTGACATATTCACGGTGTAGAACATTGATTTCTTTTGGTAAGTGGTATTCACGAGCATTGCGCCTTTATCTGAAGATTGGAATACCACATATTTATCAGTAGCGCTTTCGAATTTAGCGATAATGCTGTCGGGGAGTTGAGCACCTTGCACTGGCACTGGTTGCTCTGGCATCACTTGCACACCCTTCATCTTGCTCACGTCTTGACCAGCGTTGAGAGCGGCGAGCACCTTGTCTTGAGCAGCCTTGTTGCCTTCAACGGTCACTTGCTTCACCTTGATGGTGTCGAGCAATTCTTCGCTCTTCACCTTTTGGAAGAGAGCGTAGTTGAGGTCTTCCTTGAATTGGTGAGTAGCGTTAGCCTCTGAAGATACTGCCCAGTTAGCGAACACAGAGTCGCGGAGTTGCTGACCGAGTTGCTTAGCCTGAGCGTCGGTGAGTTTCATTTCCTGAACATTGCTGAACTCGTTGATGTTGCGCAAAGCGTCGATGCCTTTACCTTGCAAAGTAGCGGAAGCCTTAGCGTAGAGAGCGTCGGCTGCCTTGATGTCGGCTGCGCTTGGAGCGATAGGCACTGCGATAGCGTGAGCAATCACAGTCTTTTCGTTGAGTTTCCAGAGGTTCTTATATTCGTCGTAAACGGCTTTGATTTCGTCTTGAGTTGGCTCAAACTTCTTGTCTTCGAGTGAAGTGTAGTCCTTCTTGGTGAGCACCACTTCCATCACTTCGTCGTCGTTTTGCATTTCAAGGAGGTCGAGGTCGTTAGGCATAATAGCACCACCCACGAGCATCATAATCTTTTGAGCACGGATATTGTGTTCCATTTCGTCCTTGAAGGCTTCCCATTCGTCCTTGCTCACGATTGGGTTGATCACCTCATCTTTGCCTACAATCTTGTCGAGGTCGGAAGGAGCCTGAATGGTTTGTTGACCAGTGGCTTGCACATATTGTTGAGCCCATGCGCTTGCGCGTTGGTCTTGATTGATCATCGCGGTGAGAAGTTCGGTACCGGCTTCCACGCCATTTTCTTCACTTTCTTCATCAACGATGGTTTCAAAAGCCATTTGACCGAGCACTTGTTGCTGAAGGTCAGCGCTTTCGGTCTTGTTTTGCTGATTCTTTTCCTGCTCTTGGGCAAGGTTGAATCGGTTTTGGAATTCTTGAATACCGATAGTTGTGTTGTCAACTTTCGCTGCTGAACTGTCTCTGAAGAGAGAGTCGAGCTTAAAGAGGTCTCCGAGAACGAAAGCGGCCAATGCGCCACCCACTACAATCATCAGAAACACAGATCTTTTTCTAATTTTCTCTAATGCTGCCATTATTTGTTATTTATTGTTTTTATTCCGTTTAACTTGTCCGTTCACAGGCTTTTCGCCAATGAAACACGCAAAGATAGTAATTTTCACTTGAATAACCACAATTCTAAGCCATAATTTTTAGACAAGTAGGTGCAAAACCGCTATCTTTGGCGTGGTGCGATAAGGGTGCGCTCCACCACATCGTTGTAGCGAATGCCCCACAGGTCGTAGAGGTCGAGCTGGTGGGTGAGGCGGCGTGTGAAACCTTCCCAATCGTCGTTTTTACCTGTCCACGCCTTTTCTGCCAACGCCGCCATGCGCGGAAACACCTGCAGTTCCACCTTCCATGTGGTGGGGCAATATTCGGTCCAGCAGCAGCCTTCCACGCCCATCAAATTCCGGGCGGCTTGCACGCTTGCCGAATCAGGAACAAGTTCAAAATCATACACTTTCTTCACGCTTCGTGTCCATCTGCCTGGATTGATTTCGCTCTGGGTGGAATCTTCGCTTGAAGTGAAGTATAGTCCAGTGCTGCCGGAGTTAATCCACTGGTGGGTGCTGTCGATTCTCGACTTCGGCATCTTGTCCCACGAGTGCCAGTTGTGAAGCACGCTGCCCTCGGGATTCATGCCCTCGGCTCCCCCACTCCAGCCAAGCATGGTTTTGCCGTGGGCGTTGATGATGCGCTGCACATGGTGCATGAAGTGCGTTTGGAGCGCATGGGCATCGGGGAGATTATGCTTTTTCATAAATTCCTGTGCCACAGCCGACTCGTTCCACCACTTGGGTGCGCACTCGTCGCCTCCGGCATGAATGTATTTGCTTGGGAAAAGCGCGCAAACCTCGTTAAACACGTCGTCGAGAAAACTGAACACTTCGGGCGTGGGTGCCAGCACGTTGTTTTGGCGATTGTAGATGCCCCAAGTGAGCGCGGTGCGCTTGCCCTCGCGTGGCGTGGTGCTAAATTCGGGGTGAGCGGCAAGCACCGCCATGCAGTGGCCCGGTATGTCGATTTCTGGCACCACGGTCACAAAGCGCTTAGCGGCATAGTCAATCACCTCTTTCACTTCGTCTTGCGTGTAGTATGCCTGATAAGGGCGCTCGCCATATTCGCCGGGGAACAAGCCCTTGATTTCGCCAGCGCGGTAACTTCCTTTTTCGGTGAGTTCAGGGTGGCTTTTCAACTCTATTCGCCAGCCCTGATCGTCGGTGAGGTGCCAGTGGAAAATGTTCAACTTATGGAGCGCAATCCAGTCGATATATTTCTTCACAAACGACACCGGGAAAAAGTGACGCGCCACGTCGAGGTGCATACCACGATAGCCGAATCGTGGATAATCGGTAATCTCCACCAGAGGCAGCTGGGGAATGTCGCCAGCGCGTGTGGGGAGCATCTGAACGAGCGTGGTCACACCAAGGAAACACGCCTCTGGACTTCGCTTTGCGCCCGTGATGGTCACGCCGTTGCTCGTCACGGCGAGGGAGTATTGCCCATCGCGCGCCTTGCCGCCGAAGTCGTCGGTTAGAATATGGATAGCGGCTTCGCCCTTGCTTTTCACAATGCGCAACGGCAGCCCCAAATATTCGGAACAATAGTTTTGCAGATATTCAGCAGCCAACATCGCGTCGGCATTCTCGGCATACACGCCAGCACCACGGTGGATTTGGAATCGGCCGTCGGTGTCGGTGATGCGCACGCTACAAGGCTTAGGCAGCACATTCAACTCCTGCGCCGCACCTGTTTCTTGCGCCGCCCCAACAGTATAAATACCACTCATCATCACCATCAAAATTAAAATTTTCACACACTTCATAAAAAAAGCCCTAATTTGTGATTTGATTATTCCATAATTTTTCCAAAAACTTTGCGACTGGCCATATTTCCACACCATTAAGCATTCGCGGTTTTTCGTCAAGCGACACCACCACCAATCGACAATCAGGATGTTCTTCTTTAAACGCCTTCAACCCTTTCAAATGGGATGAGTTTACACTCTCTGACGATTTGATTTCAATAGCCACTTCAGCATCGCCAATTACGGCATCAACCTCATACGCATTGTTCTGCGTGTGCCAAAACGATAGTTTTTTGTCCGACTCAGAGTAATCAAGATATGCAACAATTTCCTGAATAATCAGGTGTTCGAACGCATGTCCGTATTCTGCCGTGCCACGCTTGAGATTGGAGCGGCGGAGCAAGTAATTTGCCACGCCAACATCAAAATAGTAAAATTTAGGCGATACTTGCACCCTACGCTTCACAACTTTTGAATACGCTGGGACGGAAAAACCCACCAATGTCTCGCCAAGTATGGCAAAGTATTCTTTTACAGTTTTCGACGACACACCACATTCGCTGGCAATCTTTGTGTAATTCACCATCTCACCATCACTCAGAGCCGCCACTTCCATAAAGCGGGTAAATGAATCGAGATTTCGCACAAGTGCTTCAGCAATAACCTCTTGTTGAAGATAATCACCTATGTATGCTTGAAGTCGCTTCTGCGGATTTGCCACCAAATAATGTCGTGGAAGCATCCCCCCATTCACCGCCTTATCAATATCAAAGTCGGGGATTTCTGCACTCACAAGAGGATGCATCGTTTTTCTCAACGCACGTCCGCCGAGCAAATTTGCGCCTTCACGCCTCAATTTGCGAGCACTTGAACCACATAGAATGAAGTGAATGTCACAATTAACTATAAGCCAGTGTACCTCATCAAGAAGTGCCGGGATTTTCTGCACCTCATCAATGATAACCACACTTCCAGCATCGAGCATCTCACATTCTTCACGCAGAAGTGAAGGCTTGAGTTTGTATTTCGTGAATTCCTCCGACTTGAGCAAATCGTAATATGGGGCTTCAGGGAAAAGCGTTTTCAGCAAGGTGCTTTTACCTGTCTGACGCGGCCCCCAAAGAAACAGACTGTCGTCTTTCACGTCGTTGAGTTGCAAAATTCGCTGTAACATAAACCTATACATTAATAATTTATGAGGCAAATATACCCACAGAATTGGAATTTCGCAAACAAATGGAGTGAAAATTTGGAGTGCTACTTCAGATTTTGACAGAAAATCTGAACCGCTACTTCAGATTTTCACTCGTAGAAATCAGTTACATCACTACTGGTCAATCAATTACATTTTTTACGATAAAAATTTTAATAATTTAGACCTATCACACATTTTGCATTGACTTTTCTTTGTTTTTTGCGTGAAAAAATCACTTGAAAATGCCAATCCAACACAACACATTACAAATCAACCATTTATACTATTTCGTGACATTTTTTCAAGGGAATAATGGTGGCTCCGTGACACTTTTTCAAGGGAAAGATGTGCCTTTGCCGACACTTTTTCAAGGGAATCAGTAGAGCATACCGAAGTGGTGGAGAGGAATGGTGTTGGCAAAACCAAACTCTATATCGTCTTTCACGATGTAGGCGTTGTCGGTGTCGGCAATCTGCTTGCCGCCCTTCTTTCTTCCACCAATCTCGAAGGTGAAACCGTCGACCAAAAAGTCGGAAACAGGCGACTCCCTCACATCTGCCATCACCGAAAGTTGATTGAAGAAAAATGTTTCGCGAATGTTGCCAATACCAGTGTTTGCCCCACCCAAAGCATAAGCCAAATTCGTGTTGTTGAGATAGATTTTTGCCACTTTCCCAAGTTCTCGAATTCCTGTGGTGGCGGTGAACAGGCGATTCACAAGCCCGGCGCGCTCCATATAGAGAATATAGTCGGGAAGCACATCGCGCGACACACCCATAATGGCTGCAATTTTCGAGTAGTTTGGTTTGAACGGAACACTTTTAGCGATAATGGCGAGCAACTGTTTCAACTTCTGCGAAGTGGCGGCGTTCATGTTGGCAAACTGCGGAATATCAACATCTAAAATCAGTTGCACGATTTGGCGAAGCCGCTCATGGTAAAGCCCCACTTCTCTCAAAAATGGATAGTAGCCGTTATTGAGATAATCTTTGAATGCCGCCAAAGGATAATCCACACCATCAAACGCCACATTGTGATGCAGCACATCATCGAGCGAGAGTGGTTGCAATTGAAGGTGGTAGCGCAAATTCAAATATTCACGAAACGACATTCCGTGAAGTGTGTAAAGTTGAACACGGCGCGACAAATCGTCGGTGCCTCGATAAATATCAAGCATCGAAGACCCAGTGAACACCACTTGAAGATGAGGAAGATAATCGTAAATAAGTTTCAATTCCTTCGACCAGTTGGCATATCGGTGAATTTCGTCGATAAACAAATACTTACCACCCATTTTCACAAACTGCTCCGCCAAGTCAAGCAATTTGTGATCGGCGAAATACATATCATCGGCGGTCACATACAGCGTGTCGGAAATATTGTGGTGGAGTTTGATTCGCTGAAGCATCATGGTGGTTTTGCCCACGCCACGCGCGCCCACGATGGCAATCATTCGGTCGGTCCAAATTATCTTATCATGCAGGTAGCGCAGAAAATCCGTATTGGTTTCGCTCAGCAAGCGTTGAAATCGAGAAAAAAGTGCTTCCATATCGTTTACCCATTTTTATGATGCAAATATATTGAAAGATTTTGGTTATTACAAAATTTGCGGAGTGGAATCGGCAATTTTTTGGCAAAAATTGGGGATTGCGATCGGCAATTTGGGGGATTTTTGGGAGTTTTTGGGGATTTTGCGGAATGGAATCGGCAAAAATAAATAGAAATTGCGGATTGGAGTCCGCAATTTCTATCGCAAAGTATATTTCTATCGCAAAGTATATAAAATCGCAAAGTATATTAATATTTGGATTTTGCGCTGTTATAGTTTTTTGATGGTCTTGAGCAGTTGGTCGCCGAGACCGATGGTGTAGCCTTGACTGACGAACACCACACGGTTGAATGTGTCGGCAATGATCACCACTGGGAGCGAGCCATCGGGGTTGAGTTTCATTTCGTGAATGATGTCGGATTTGATTTTGCCGTCGGTATCCACGCCAAGCACCACGTTGGTAGGCAATGTGCCGAAATCCTCTTGCTGGAATCGTGCCAGTTCTGCCTCGCTACTGAAAAGCAGCACCAGTGGGCGGCCCCATTTGTCGAGTTCTTTCGCTTCGGCGGCAATGTCGCGCATAGCATGGTTGGTAGGCTCCTGACCTACGCCGAGCACGGCTATCACGAAATATCCGCGTCCAGTCTGTGAAAGCACACTCACATCTGCGCCGTCTTTCGCAAACTTCGATTCGCTGTTGAAACTGCCAATCACGCACACTTCCTCGTCGGAGGTGCGTACCACCAAATCGGCTTCGGTGGTGGCGTTTTCCTCAATGTTCACAATCTGTGTGGTGGCAAGCACGCTGCCGTTTGCCAAGCGTGTGCCGGTCACGAGCAGGTAGGTGCCCACATCGAGTTTTGTGCCGTTTTTGAACGTGCCAGCCCAACTGGTGCCGCCGCCCATATCCACTTCGCCCTCGTCAAAATTGAGCAGCACAGCATGGCCGTCAACAATCTTGCTGAGAGTGAAATGGCGGTAATATTGAGGATTGTCGAGGAATTTGGTTGGCTCGTAGCGAAGCACCAATGTGCCTGTTGGCGCGCTGGTCTGCTCTTGTGCCTCAAAATCGACATCAATCCACTTGTCGGCTTGCTTGTATTGCACCTTGCCGGTCACCACATCTTTACGCGCCTCAATGTTCAGGCTGCGCGCCAAGTCAACGAAGAAAATGTCGCGCGAGCGTGAGTCGGTGAATCTCGACTGCCAAACGCCCACTGCCGTCTGAGCGATGCGAAGCGCACCCTTGTCGGGATTGAGCGTGATGTTTTTGTTCACCCATTGCGCCAAGAGTGATGGGTTGGCACGAAATGCGTCGGCCTCTGCCTTGGGAAACGCATTTTTCAGCACTTGCTTGTAGGGTTTCACCAGCAACTCGTCTTCCACACGGAGGTCAATTTGCGTGTCGGTGGCATCGTAACTATCGTCGAGAATTTCCATCGCCACATCGCGGAAGTCCTTCTCGCTCATGGTAGCGAAAAGTGCTTTCACACGAGCGGGATTGTCGGCGTGCTTGTCGATAAACGCCTTGATGGTTTGCCAGTTGCCACGGGCTTTTTTCAGATAAATATCAAAGTCGCCATAAGCGTTGCCGTTATAGAAAGTGGCTTCATAAGCCTTGCGGACAGAATCCTCATACACCAGTCGCTGTGCATTTTTCGCCTTCATCGCCTCGCCAACCTTTGGCAGAGTCACCTTTTCGGGTGGTGGCACGATATCGAACTCCTCGTGGCGCCACACCTTGGTTTTGGTGTCGGTAGCAGCACTGTGCTGGAGCGTGATGGTGATGGATTTGTCTTTGCCAAACGATGCCTTGCTGTAGCCATACACGCCGTCTTTCGAAGCCCACACCATCATGTCGCCCATGCCGGCGGTGAGGAATGTGGCACCTTGCTCATCGGTGTATTTGTTCACAGCGGTGTAGAATTCTCCATAATTGTAGATTTTAAATTCAACCAAAGCATCTTCCACAGGGCGGTTTTGGGTGTCAACCACCTTGAAATCGACGCGGGCTGTGGTGCCGTAGTTGTCAATCAGATTGATTTCGGTGTAGTTGCTGGTGCGGAGCATCACTTCTTCGGGACCGCGATAGTCGCCGAAAGCACGGGTGTGCATCAGCATGGCGCGAGAGGCAGGAGCGTTGAACCAGCCGAGGTTGAGAATGGCTTCGGGCTCGCAAGCACCGAGGAAGTACCATTGTCCGTCGGCCCAAGCCTCCACCCATGCATGGTTGTCGTCGGTGTGTGCCCATCTTGGGGTATATACCTGGCGTGCTGGAATGCCCACCGAGCGCAAAGCCGCCACGGTGAATGTGCTTTCCTCGCCGCATCGCCCAATCGCCGTCTGCTTGCAAGCCATTGGCGAAAGCGTGCGCGCATCCGATGGCTGATAGGTGACGTGCTCGTGGCACCAGTGGTTCACCTCCAGAATGGCATCTTTCATGCCCAAACCCTTCACACGGTCTTTCAATTCCTTATAAAACTCAATGCGCGCATTGTCGAGCGCCTCGTTGTTCACACGCAGCGGCAACACAAAGTGGCGGAACAGCAATTCAGGCACGGTCTGCCCCCATGCCATTTCCTGCTGCGCCTTGAAAGTGGCACGCACATTTTTTAAATAATAAGAGTAGGAATAGTCGGTGGCATCAGCCACAGGCATGTAGGCATACAGAAATTGCAACGCCTCTTGCTCGTAGGCAGTGGCGGCTGCGCTCTCTTTCGAGAAATCGAGTTTCAACTGCGAGAGTTTTTTCGTGTATGCTTGCTTCACCTGCCCACGATACGCGGCATCGGTGATGAAATTGCGCTCCGCATTCATACCGAGCACCATCAAGCACAAAAGTAGTGTAAGAGCATTTCTTTTCATTATCCGGTCAGTTTTTTTTGTTTAGAAGAGTATTTTTTTAAAGAGGGTCAATTATTAATGGCGGCGATGGTGGCTGCCACGCGGCGCTCGGTGGTGTATTGGAGCGTAGCCTCATCGGCATCGGGCTTGCCCATCGCCACGCCGCCGTGCATATAGGCGGTGGCGCTTTGCTGTGGCTCGCGTGCCGAGAAGTGAAACGCTGTGATGCCTGTGGCGGCATGGATTTTGGCAATGTTGCCCTCATTCACGCCACACCCTGCCATGATGATGGGTTTTTCCACATCAGCCGCCTGAATCTGCTTGAGCAAGTCGATGCCTGCCTCGGCAGTGGGTGCCTGTCCCGATGTGAGCACACGATCGAAACCCAGTTCCCTCAACTTTGGCAAAGCCTCAAGCGGAGATTTGCAGCGGTCGTAAGCACGGTGGAAGGTGCACGACAGTCCACCAGCGTGGCGCAACAGTTTGACGCAGTTTTCCACATCAATGTCGCCATCGGCGGTGAGGCAGCCAAACACCACTCCATCCACCCCGATTTCTTTACACATGGTGATGTCGAGCCCCATTCGTTCAATTTCAAGGGGCGAATAGGTGAAGTCGCCGCCACGGGGGCGGATAATCACATGCAGCTTGGTGGAGTGGAGCATTTTGCGCGCATACGAAATCTCGGCATACGACGGCGTGGTGCCACCTTCGGGAATTCCGGCGCACAGCTCTACACGAGTTGCGCCAGCAGCCTGAGCTGCAAGGCAACTCTCCAGACTGTTGGCGCATATTTCAAATTCAAATGAATTCATATAACTCTCTATTGTTTTCATCGAGGAGGGGAGAGTACTGTGTGCGTCACATCTTCCCTAGCCCCTCGGCGGGATTTAGAACACAAGTCCGATACCACCCATGAAACTCATCTTTTGAGCGCCTTGAGAGTAGAGGATGTCCCATTGCTTGTTGAGCAAGTTGGTGCCCTTCACCCAAATGGTGAGGAACTTGTCGAAGCGGTAGCTTGCACCAGCGTGCAGGTTCATCACATCGCTCAAATCTTCAACTTTGAACATTGGCACGTCGGTGTCGGAATACAAGCTTTTCACATAGTGTCGCTTAGCACGGTATTCCAAACCTGCGCTGATGGTGAAGCCCTTGAACAGATAGAGGCTCAGGTCGGCGTTTGCCACCATCTTCGCACGGTCGAGCCCCAGCATGTAGCCGCTGTAACTCTTGCCGTATTCAAATTTGTCGTCTTGTGGCGCATAGGTGAATCCCAAGTTCAACTCTGCAATAGAGCGGAGTTTGTAGTCAACTTGCGCGCTTGCTTTCATACCCTTGCAGTCCCAGTTCATCAGTTGGGTGCTGGCATCCCAAGCGCCAGTGATATGTTCCAAATTGTCTTTGAAAATGCCGTAGCCCACCAATGCCTTCACGGTGAGTCCGCTGAATGGGCCAACCTTGAAACCAGCCTCGGCATCGAGTGGCACGAAGGTGTTGCGGTAGCGGCCGTTAGGATCGAGATAGCGGTTGAGGGCTGCCACACTGCTGAGCGTGTTGAAACGCTTGCCACCCTCGGCATTCACATAAAGCGAAACGCCTGGGGTGAACTCGTAGGCAAGATGCACATTAGGCGCAAGGCGGAATGCGGTGCCGTCGCCAAACGAGAAATTCACATTCACACCAAGACGGGCAAGCACATTCTGTCCGAAATAGGTGTAGAATGGCGAGAGTGTCACCATAGTGGCATTGTCGTTCACCTTATCCGCAACTTTGAGCGCAGGGTCGGTGATTTCGTGGTGCGAGTGTTTGAGCGCATCGAGTTTCACGTTCATGCCGATGCTTGAGTTTGCCTCAATGCCATATTTTGCGCCCACGTTGGCTTGGAAATAATGCTCTTTCGCACCGTCGAAGCCATCGTAGCGAGTTGGGTCGGAGATGTTAAAACCGTTTTTGTAACCAGCATAGTTGTAGTTCACGCCCACTTCGTAAGACACATCGTGGAAGCGCGACACATTCACCTTGCCACTCCAAGAGCCGCCAAAACTCATGTCGAGGAAATTCTGGTCCTCATCCCACCATGGATTTGACAGCGGTCCATCAACCAATGGCTGTGCATAATAGTTGAAGCGGTCGAAGTGCACCTTCGCGCCGAGGTTCAACGTGCCGTTGGTGAAGGTTTTCTCGGCATCCAATCCCACCACATTGTCGCAGAATTTTTGCTTCACATCGTTGTCCACAAAATTTTTGCTGGAGTTTTTGCCATTCCAAGTGCTGTTGTGCTGTGCCCAAGCGTCGAGTTTAAAAGTCTCGGCATCCACAAGGCGGTAGCCGAGGCTGCCCACCATGTTGAGTTGTGTGCCGGCACCGGCATACAGATATCCACGCTGATTGCTGAAACGGTGACCGGTGCGGTAGCCGTAAGGCAGCATGGTGGGGATTTCCACACTCACTGCGGTAGGCTCAGCCCAGTCGGTGTAGTTGATTACCGACTTTTCAGAGCCTCTCACTGGCTTCAACACGCGTGGAAGCGAACTCTTCTTCGCCGCTTTTTTCACCACTGGCACAAAGTCTTTGGGCAGGGTGATTTCCTTTTGCAGATTTTCCTGTGCAAAGCCAGCCATCACGGTGAAGGCGGCTGCAAGCACACTCACATATATCTTTTTCATAATGCTATAATACTCTAATGTGTGTGAAACTTCTTCATTATCTCTTCTTTGATCTTGTCACAACTTTTGGCTTGTTGAGCGATTTCAGTCGTGATTCGATGTCGCTGAAGATGTCTTTTTCTTTGCCTGGATAGTTGTTCTTGAGGCTTTCAAGATATTCGCGTGCGGCGTTTGGCTTGCCTTCCTTCACGAGCACATCGCTCAAGAGGATGTAGGCACGGCCAATCCAGTAGGTTTGTGGAGTGCCCGAATCGAGCAGCGCATCGATTTGGTCTTCCGCACCCTTGTAGTTGCCTCGTTCCATCTGCAAGCGAGCCAATTCCCATGCTGCGCGTGCGCCATGCTCGGTGCTCATGTCGGTGGCGAGAGCCTTGAGGTCGGTTTCCGCAGTGTCGAAGTCCTTTTTGCCGATATATCCCACAGCACGGCCGAGTTTCACCTCATTGATTTCGTCGGCGGTGAGTGATGAGTTCTGGAGCAAGTTGTCGGCGGTGGCAATCACCTCGTCGAAGCGTTTGATGTCGGTGGCTGCGCGCATCAAGCCCATTTGAGCCACCACCTTGCTGTCGTTGTCCTTCGTGCGGTCGATGATTTGCTCATACACCTTGATGGCCTCGTCTTGCTTGCCTTGGCGAACAAGAATGTCGCTTTTCATCACCAGTGCGTCCTCAGCCCAAATAGCGTCTTCGCCATAGGTGAGTGCCTCGTTGATTTGGGCGAATGCCTGTGTGAGGTTACCCTTTTCGTAGTGGTAACGGCCGATGTAGTATTTAGCGGCTGCCACATTCGCACCGGTAGGATAATCCTGGAGGTATTTCTCCATCTTCAAGATACTTGGGTGGGTGGCGGTGGCAGCTTTCTCGGCTGCCTCGAATGTCAGGCGGTCGATGTCGCTCACTTCCAGTTTTGGAGCGTTAGGCACGGTGGCGATAAATTCCACATACTTGTTGAGTTCCTCGCGCTCGGCATACATCGACTTGAGGTCGTCGGCTGCCACCTTGGCTTCCTCGCTGGTAGGAGCGTCGGTAATCACACGCTTGTAGGCCTCGATAGCCTGTTCTTGGTTGCCCAGATTCTTCTGAATCAAAGCCAAGTGGAGCATACCCTGGCGTGCTTCCGCTTGCTTAGGATATTTCTCGCCGAGTGCCTTGTATTGCGCAGTGGCTTCCTTGATTTTACCCATCGCCTCGTAAGAGCGGGCTATTTCGAGCAGTGCGGTAGGCACCTTGGTGCTTTCAGGGTATTTCTCAATCAAGTCGTGCATCTGCTTGATTTTGCTTGGATAGTCCTTCATCCAGCCAGCCATCATAGCCTTGTCGAACATTGAGCCGTCGGCTGCGCCAGAGGTGGTTTCGATAGCCTTCTCGTATTGGCTTTCAGCGTTCTTGAAGTCGCCGGCATAGTAATAGGTGTCGGCTATACGGTCGTGGGTATCGCTGGTGAGTGTGGAGTCGAGCGTACCCGATGCCAGAGCGAGTTCGAAGTTCTTGCGAGCCTCCTCAAAGTTCTTCTGCTGATATTGTGCGTAACCGAGGTTGTAGAGCGCCTTGCCATAGTTGGCGTCGGTCTTGTCGGCATCCTTCACATATTCCTTCAGGTTGCTCACAGTGCTCTCGTAATCGCCGCCGATGTATTGTGTTTCGGCAAGCCACAGTCGGCTTTCGTTCAAAATCTTCTTATCGTAGTTGCCCACCTTGATTGCCTTCTTCAGATAGTTGGCAGCTTCCTTGCGGTAGCCCTTCTGCATCGACTTCACGCCCAAGTTGTAGAGCACATTCTGCTTAGCCTTCAGAATGGTGGGGCTTGGATTCTTGATGTTTTCGATACTGGTGAGCGCGCGCTCGTAGTTGTTGGTGGTGTAGTAGAGTTGCACAAGGTGCTTTTCCACCGCACTCTTATAGGTGGAGTATGGGAACTCGTTAAGGAAGTTCTCAAAGAGTTCGATGTCGTTGCCAAACGGAGTGGTGCTACCCTTGCTCTGGCACACGGCGTAGTTGTAGTAGGCGTTTTCCTTCACCTCTCTGTCGAAGTCCATGCTCGACGACTTTTCAAACGCCAAAGCCGCCAACTTGCTTTCGCCCAGTTTGAGTTGGCTCTGACCGATGTAGAAGTAGGCGCTTTGTGCCATATCGTCGGCCACGTCGGTCACTTGACTCAGGTGCAGCACGGCGTTGGTGTAGTCGGCAGAGTCGAAGTCCATCACACCCAGTGCGTAAGATGCCGAGCGCATCAGTGGGTCTTGTGTGGTGGCAACGTATTTATTGAGGTGCTCGCGAGCCTTCTTCACCTTGTCTTTGTGGTAGTAACTCTCACCCACCAGACGGTGAATTTCGGGAGCAAAATAGTCGTTCACCTCATCGCTCAACAGCGTTTCGCCCAGCGAAATCACACGGTCGTAGTCCTTGTGGTTGAAGTCGATTTGGCACATGTAGTATTGGCTCTGGTAGCCCAATTCGCCAGCGCGGTCGATGTCGGAGAACTTAGCGTAGGCGGCATCATAGTGCTTGTTGGCGTAGTCGATGTAAGCGTTGTAGAAACGGGTGGCATTGTCGTAGCGGCGTGTGCCTTTCAGCGTTTCGTAGAGGTAGCGAGCCTCGGCATACTGCTCAAGTTGGAGGTTGCAGTAAGCCATGCGGTAAATGAGGTCTTCATTCATGTCGCCGTCGAGCGCACGCTCGCGCACCTGGCTGTAGGAAGTGAGCGCATCGCCATATTCGCCATGATAGAAGTGGAGGTTACCGATTCTCATCAACACATCGGGCATCAACTCCGAAGTGGGATAGTTGGCGGTGAATGCTCGGAGTGCGTTAAGAGCCCCTGCCTCATCGCGTTCGAGGCGGCTCAAAGCCATGTAATAGTCAGCCTGTTCGCGCAAGGTTGCACTTGAAGGCAATTCCTTCACTCGCTTCATCTGGTCGATGGCGCCAGTGTAGTTGTGGCTCTCATACATGAGTTTTCCACGCTCGAAATAGCCTTGTGCATCGCTATTGGTGAGCACATTTTGCGCACCCACCAATGCAGGAACTGCAAGGCTGGTCGAAAGTACGACTGTTTTCAGTTTCATCATGCTTATTATATGTTTTAATCCCGTAAAACTACGGACACAATTATCCAAAGTATATAATTATGCAAATTTACTCATTATTCCCAAATTCTTACCATCACCCAACCTCTTTTCTCCTTAAAAAATTGTAAATCCACCAAACTGGCAAAAGCAACCAAGCCATCAGCCTCATTGCAAAACGAAAAAGAGCGGGAATATTTGTTAGTCTTTCAGGCAGCCTATAGGCACCACATACACCCCGTCGGTTCGTCGGTAGGCGTAGTCGCCTGTGCCCACAAGCACCATCATGAAGGATGGTTCGTTCATTTTGTCGGTGTTTATCTTTTCTGCCAGTTTTTGCAGATTCTCTGCACCCTCGTTGATAAGTCGGTCGCCACCGAGTTTTATCTCCACAAGCCCGTATTTACCATTACGAAGGTGAACCACCGCATCACATTCCAAGCCACTTCTGTCGCGGAAATGATACACCTCGCCATCCAAAGCATCGGCAAACACACGAAGGTCGCGCACGCAAAGCGTCTCAAAAAACAGCCCCATCGTGTTAAGGTCTTTCAGCAAATCGTTTGGACCAAGCCCCAAAACGGCGGTACCGATAGATGGGTCGATAAAATAGCGGGTGTTTGCCGTTCTGACCGCCGTCTTTGAACGCAAGTTTGGATTCCAAGCCTCGGAATCTTCAATCACAAAAATCTTTCGCAACGCCTCCATGTAGCCGCCTGCTGTTTTTACGCTGATTTCATTTTCGTCGTTGGTAGCCATATCAGCCACGATGGTGCCGATTGTGGCTTGAGAGCCTTGGTTACGAGCATAAGAGCGCAGCAATAATCGAGCCGTAGTGGAGTTGCGATTCACCCCATCTACCCTGGAAATGTCTTTTTTTATCACAGCATCCACATAGTCGAAAGCTTGCGAAAGAGCAGCTTCTGCTTCCAATCCACAAGCGAAAGGCCAACCTCCACGGCATATCAGATATGCGAGGTCGTCGATTTTGAGTTTGTTGACAGCCAAGATTTTATCAGGAGACTCAAACAACTCCTTCAGACTCACTTTTCCATTCGATTCTCCCGACTCATACAAACTCATCGGGCGCATCGTCAGCCAGCTGAAACGGCCTGTGCCAGAATGGTGCATACCTTTTTCTTCCACAGGCACAGCAGAGCCTGTCAATACAAACTGCCCCACCTCGTGCCGGTGGTCCACCTCAAATCTTATGGCATCCCATAGTTTTGGTGCAAGTTGCCATTCATCGACAAGCCTTGGGGTATCGCCATCTAACAACACCGATGGTTCGATTTCTGCCATTTGCAAGTTCGTTTCCAGCGATGCAGGATTATCCATATACAATATGCTTTTAGCCTGCTGCTCGGCAGTGGTGGTTTTGCCACACCACTTGGGACCTTCAATCAAAATGGCACCTTTACTTGCCAACTTTTTGGCAAGCATTTTATCTGCTATTCTTGGTTTGTATTCCATTTGGTTAAATTTACTGGTTTTCAGATGCAAAGATATGAAAAAAGTTTTACACTTCCTTAGTTGGTAAGTTTTTATTTCCTCAGTTGGCAAGTTTTCACTTCCTCAGTTGGCAAGTTTTCACTTCCTCAGTTGGTAAGTTTCTACTTCCTCAGTTGGTAAATGGTGAGGGGAAATGTGAATGGTGCATAAATAGCGAATAAGGAATTTAAGGCACAAATACAGAACTACTTCCGTAATTTTTCATAACTTTGTGGGGAATTTTATTTTTTAATGATGATGATAATCAAATGTTTATTGTTTGGAGCGGTGATGCTGATGGGGCTTTGCGCCTCCAGTTGCTCGAAGGCTAACGCCCACGATGGCACACAAGCCGATTCGGTGTGCATCGTTGATTCCGACTCTGTTCGCATCGCCGACTCTGTTCGGATGGCTGATTCCATTCGCATCGCCGACTCGATTCGGGTGGCGGACAGCACCTACCACATCACGCTGCTTTTCGCTGGCGACTTGATGCAGCACAGCCAGCAAATACAGATGGGGCGAAAAGCCGATGGCACATACGACTACAGCCTCTGCTTTAAATATATGAAGGAGGAGATTGAGCGTGCCGATGTGGCGATAGCCAATTTCGAGACCACGCTCGGCGGCGCGCCCTACACCGGCTATCCGCAATTCTGCTCGCCCGACCAGTTCCTGATCGACAGCCGCGATGCCGGTTTCGACATCATGCTCACCGCCAACAACCATGTGTGCGACCGCTATTCGAAGGGCATTGAGCGCACCATCGCCATGATGGACTCGCTGAAGGTGCCTCACCTCGGCTCATACGTGAATGAGCAGGAGCGCGAGAAGAATTATCCTTTCCTGCTGGAGAAGAACGGTTTCCGCATCGTGCTGCTCAACTACACCTACGGCACCAACGGGATTCCCACCCGTAAGCCTAATGTGGTGAACTATATCGACAAGAAGCAGATGGCTATCGACATTGCCAAGGCGAAGGGCATGAACCCCGACGCCATTATCGCCTGTATGCACTGGGGCGTGGAATACACGCTGCAACCAGTGCCCGCGCAGCGCCAACTCGCCGATTGGCTTTTCAGTCAGGGCGTGACGCACATCATTGGCGGTCACCCTCATGTGGTGGAGCCGATGGAGGTACGCACCGATGCCGCTGGCGATAAGCATGTGCTGGTGTATTCGCTCGGCAATTTCATTTCAAACATGAGCAAGCCCAATACCACCGGAGGCATGACCGTGCGCCTGCAACTAAGCAAACAGCACGGCAAAACCACCCTCGCCCACACCGACTATTCGCTCTACTTCGTGAGCCGTGGCTTGTCGAACGGCAAGGGGCAGTCAATGGTGCTGCCAGCCTCCATGCCCGACAGCCAACTCAACGCCCACGAGCGCGCCGTGAAGCACCAGTTCACCCGTGCCGCCCGCGCCATGTTTGCGCGCAGCAACAAAAACGTATCCGAACGCCAAATCCCCCTCCCCACAGTAAAAAAATAACTTGACAACTGTTGGGGGATTATATACCCTATCACACAGGGGGATAAACTGGCAAAATTCCAGTTAATCCCCATGCTTTTTATCCTTAAAATTTGCTTGTTTGGCGTGAAAATCGGGGTGTTTATCTAATTCGTTTGGAAAAACTTTATGTGTGAATTAATTTTGCATTGTGATTAATATGCTTTTTCATAGTAAAGCAAGCGATAACATTTAATTTGAATTTGTGGAATTGTGCTGATCGCGCAATTCCGCACCAAAAAGTTTGTAAGAGTGATTTTTCGCTTCTCTCGCAGTGATTGCGCGGGAAGTTTTTTTTGTGCGCCCCCACAAAAAAAAAGAAATGATATACAAGTTGTCCCTGTGATAATTTAGTAATGATTGAAAAAATCCCG
>OIYG01000484.1_pt1 | contig 38513 bp, 42 predicted proteins | sample 1587861 | NCBI WGS metagenome assembly OIYG01 (sample SAMN03283272) | human gut metagenome | biome: human-associated habitat; material: feces | host: Homo sapiens | place: Peru | collected 2012 | reverse complement strand
CAATCCTCTAATTAGAAATTATTTATAAACTGTCCAACTTTTGGGGTTCAGTTCATTTACTATCTTTTTGATCTTATAAATTTACGAATACTCATAAGCATGTTAAATACTTTATACCAAAATTTATTAATTATTAAATCAAATTCTCCAACAAGTTCAAGTACATTTGGATTAAACTTAGATTTAAATGTTGATAAATGATCTTCAAGTGATCCATCTACACCACCTAAATCACAATAATCACAAGACTTATCTAAACAATAACATAACCTATAAAACATAAGTCCATTAGTTATTTTAAGAGATGGTAATATTTTAGTATTTGTTCCTGCATATAAGAATGATGCAGTTTTTATTCCTGATGTACAAGTTGGCATCATAACTATAGTTGCTCCTGCAAGCGGATTATTACCATATTCTTTTTTTATTTCTTCTGCTTCTTTTATTTGTTTTAAACAAAATTCTTTTTTATTTTCATGTTCTTTCATATCATTTCTAAGAAACGTTATATATTTATCAATATCAACTCTTGCAAAAAATAAAACAGCGTTATCTAAAAAAGCGTCCATTAACTTTTTAAAATATTTTTCGCTTCTAAGTGCTATATGTTGTCTTTCTTCCGTACAATTTAAAACACTTATTAAATCCTTAACATCTTCTTTATTTGTAGAATAACTAAAGTAAACTCCTCTATCCTCATGATATTTTCCTATATAATTTCTTGTATTTTTAGGAAACGTTCTTCTAAGTTCTTCTTTTTCATAAAAGTTACCGTCTTTATCCTTAAGAGAAATGGCCATCGTATATCTTGGCTGAATATATGCATTTACTTCCTTTTTGAATCCACCATGAACAAAGCCTAAATTCTCTAACTTTTTAACTATTTTATCAGTATCTAAAGTAAAAGTTTTTCTTACCTTTATGCCTTTGTTTTTCTTTATATTTTGAATATTATCTTCACTAAAACAAATAAATGGATCTATTTTTATATCTATTGCACCATTTTTCTTGGCATAATTTTTTAATTCTTTAACAAATATTTTTAGAACTTCATCATTATCATATGATGCAACAAATCCCCTTGGTATGTAAAATAATTTCTTACCTAAAAATAGATTTCTTTTTAATATCATTGCTCCACATACCAGCTTTTTATCAGAATATAGTCCAACATAATCATTATCCCATGCTGTTTTAACAAGACTCCAAGCGGGCGTTTGCATAAATGATGTAGAAGGAAAATTCCTTACAAATTTATCGTACTCTTTACTATCAATACTAGTTTTAAATTGATATTTCATCTTTATCATCCCTTTTTTATTTTACTATTAATTCTGCTTCATCACCGTTTTTAATTAAGAATGCATTGGCATCATCAGTATCTAAGTGAACCTCATATGAAAACTTATCACTTATTCTAACATATACATTTTCTAGTATTCCCGGCTTTTGTCCTTTTACTACAATGCTTACAAACTCTTTTCCATCAAAACCATACTTTTTAGCATCTTGTTTTGTTGCATGTACATGTCTTGATGCTATTATAGCAGCATTTTTAGTAATCTTTCCTTTTGGTCCTATAACTGTTATTTCTGCTGCACCATCTAAATCACCAGAATTTCTAACAGGAGGATTTACTCCAAGTGCAAACGAATCAGTTTTTGATATTTCAACTTGAGTTTTTTCTCTTTCAGGTCCTAATATTCTTACTCTTTCTATTTTTCCTTTTGCACCTTCTAAAGTAACTTGCTCATTACAAGCATATTGTCCAGGTTGAGATAAATCACTTTTTTTTGTTAACTTATAACCTTCTCCAAATAATATTTTAACATCTTCTTTTGTTACATGTACGTGTCTTGCAGACACACCTATATTTACTTTCATATATATATCACCTTCAAATTAATTATAACATGTATAATCAATTAAGTTCAATCATATGTTTAATTGAATATAAAAAGGAGAATAAAAATGAATACAAATTATTATGCAAATCCCATTTATCCAAATATAAATAACAATGGATTTGACGTTACCAAATCAAAAGGCATTATATCAATGCCAAATAATAACATGAATAATACACTAGGTGTTAATAGTACTAATAATGCAATAGCTTTTGAAGAACAATCATATGTTGAAAATATATTACGATTAAATAAAGGAAAGCTTGCAACATTTTATTTTTCATACCCAGACTCAGTAGAATGGAGAGATAGAACATATACCGGAATAATTGAAGCAGCCGGAAGAGATCATATTATTATAAGTGAACCTGATAGTGGCAGAAGATATTTATTATTGAACATTTATCTTAACTACGTAGAATTTAATGAGAAAATTGATTATAGTCCTGAATTTTATACACAAAGTTAAATATTCTTGTAAATAATATTCTATTTTGTTATAATCTTAAATAGAATAGAGGTAATAATATGATATTAATAATACTAACTTTAATTTTATGTATAATTATATTTGCTATAACACTATATAATCAGAAATTTAATTTTATAAGTACAAAATTAAAAAACATAACAGAAAGAATAAATAGCAGTTTAATTAAAAGAAAAAAATTATTAGAAGATTCTGAACAAATAATAAAAAGTGAATTAAACACTAAAAAGGCTATATACGAGAATTTAAAAGATTTAAATAAAGAAAAGCTAGATATGATTAAATTAGATAGAAAATTATTGGTTTATATAAAAGAATTTTACTTAATAAAAGATAAATATAAAAAATTACAACATAATAATGATTTTGAAAAAATTACTTTCTCTATTTGTGATAACGAAGAAAAATTAAATGCATATAAACAGTATTATAATGATACTATATTAGAATATAATAAAATTATTAAAATTTTTCCTTTTTCTATTTTATCTATTATAAAAGGAAGAAAAGAAAAAGAATTTTTTGATAAAGAAAGTATAAATGATACTGATTATAACGATTTTAAATATTAAAAAGAGATTACCAGTTAATCTCTTTTTTATTATATTTCTTTAAATAATTGTTAGTTTTAGAAAATGGTTTACTACCAAAAAAACCATTATAGGCTGAAAGTGGTGATGGATGATTCGATTCTATTATGTAATGATTTGGATTAGTAATAATTCTTTTTTTATCTCTTGCTTGTCTTCCCCACAAAATAAATACCACATTATTTAATTTGTCATTGATTTCTTTTATAACATAATCAGTAAATATTTCCCAACCAATATCTTTGTGTGAATTAGCTTTATCTTTTTCAACAGTTAATACAGTATTAAGTAAAAATACACCTTGTTTTGCCCAATCTGTTAAATCAGTATCACTCCTATCTATATTTAAATCATCTTTTAATTCTTTAAAAATATTTCTAAGAGATGGTGGAGTTCTAACCCCTCTTCTAACTGAAAATGAAAGCCCCATAGCTTCTTTTTCACCATGATATGGATCTTGTCCTAATATAACTACTTTTATTTTATTAAAATCAGTTAATTTAAATGCATTAAATAAATCTTGTGCAGAAGGATAAATAGTTTTAGATAATCTTTCTTCCTTTACAAACTCTTTTATATATTTAAAATAATGTTTTTTCATTTCATCTTGTAATATTATATCCCAACTATTATGAAACATTTAATCACCTCTTTTTTATTTTTTATATTAATATAAATATTTATATAATATCATTTAAAAATTTACTTATAGTATGAAACTTCATTAATTCTTTCAAGTAAATTATCATATTGATTACTAAATCTATTCTTAACTCCATTTACTTTAAATTTCCAACAAGAATCTTCAAAATTTGTTTTATCACCCTTAGGAACATAATAATAGCATTCTTCATTTATATCATCTGTTTTTATATTAGAATAATATACTTTATAAGCAGATACATATCCTTTACTTATTGCATCTTTTATACTATATTTTTTAGATGGTAAATTTATAAAATTCTGAACTTTATATTCATCTTTTTTAATTGGATTTTCTAAATGCATATAAAAACCTTTATTTCCATCCAAAAACACTTTTCCTTGTATATATTCTTCGTTATTATAATTTTCTATTAATTCTATATCATTATAATCTTTTATATCATTAGAATTTAATTTATCAATTTTTCTATATCTTACTTTTTTATCTATTATTCCTTTATTTGCTAATATTTCTGGCTTATCACATATAACACTTATTTCTTCATCTTCTTTATCAAATATAAAAAAACGTCTTTCATCATTAACAAGGCCTATATCTAAAGTTAAATCAGTTAAGTTACACAATATATCTTTATCCTCTTCTATATTTTTATCATACATTTTTTCATACAATTTATATAATATTTGTTGAATTTCTATTTGAAAATCAAGTTCACTATTTATTGTAAAACCATCTTTTTTTAAATACTGTGTTAGTTTTATATAATCTTGAATTGATAAATTATTTTTTAATATATTACTTAAATTGGTATCATCCCCTGCAAAAATAAGCTCATATACTGGTTCTGGCCCTATTATATTAATTAGTAATTTCAAATTTTCAATAGCTGGTAAATAGGTTGTTGGAGATATATTTAATAGTTCACTTGTTATTAATTCTGCTGAAGCTTCAACTAAATATAGATATTTATAATTTTCAGCCTGTAATAAATGGATAAACTCATGAACAATAACTTGATTATAAAATTCACTTGTATTTTTAGAATAAATAACATTAACATTTAAAGGGGAATAATAACCATTTACTTCTTGTCTATTTTCAAAATACTGACCTTCTTCAAATGGTTTTAAACTTAAATTTTCAAATTTTAATCTTGCTGTATATTCTAATGCAGACCCTTTATAATAAGAAAATACCAATTTTAAAAATGATTCATTTGATATGATATCTTTTACTTCATCAGGAAAATTACTTGATTTAATTGAGTCTATTGCATCTAAATAATTTATTGGTTCTTTACTATATAATCCAATAACATCTGAAATATTATGCGTTATATAAATATCAGGGTCTGTTTTTATATTAAAGTTTTTACTTTCTAAAAATTGTAGACCACTCAATGCTATAATAATACTCATTCCAAATCCTATAAATTTTTTGGTCATATTTATTTTTTTATTTTTTTCATGATAAAGAAAAGCATCTAATCCATTATATTTAAAAAGCATCTCATAATTTTCTTTTCCATTTAATAAAAAATGTTTTAAATCCATTTCTTTATCATAATAAACTTTATATTCCCTAAAATTTGTTAAAAATTTACAATTAAGATTATATTTTAATTGTAAAAAAACAGAATTTAAATAATCTAAATTAGAATTAGAAAAACCATGTTTATCTATATGATAGGAAATCAACTTATTATTTACTTCGTATAAATATTCATATGTTTTATCTTTATTTTCTATAATTGCTATTAACATAATATCACCTATCTTTATATTGAATATTATAACAAAAAAAAGCTACTTATGGTAGCTTTCATTATGTATTATTTTAAATGAACGATATATTTGTTCTAATAGCAATATTCTAAATAATTGGTGTGGAAAAGTTAGTTTTGAAAAAGATAAAGAATAATTAGCTCTTTTTAAAACATCATTTGATAAACCATTTGAACCACCTATTACAAAAGTTATATTTCTTGAAATATTTTTATCTATAAAATTAGATAAATCTATAGAATCAAGTTCTTTACCATTTATATCTAGTGTAACAACATAATCTTTATCCAATATTTTAGATAATATATTTTTACCTTCTTCAATTTTTGTTTTTACCATATCGTAATTATAATCCGGTAATTCTATTATTTCTAAATTTATATATTTAGATAATCTTTTTTTATATTCTTCTATAGCATTAATAAAATATTTTTCTTTTATTTTTCCAACACATATTATTTTTATCATACTTCTATCCAATCTGTTTTCTTTTTTTGCTTTGCAATTAATATATTTTCCACATCATATTTATTCTTTTTTAAAGTTTGCATAAGTGTATTAAGTGCAATATCATATGTATTATTATCATCACTTAAATGCGCCAATATAATTGTTTTTGTATTATTTCCTATAAACTTAGATAAATAATATGAGGAATCATTATTAGAAAGATGCCCTTTATCACTTAATATTCTTTGCTTCAAATGAAAAGGATATTTTCCTTCCATAAGCATATTTATATCATGGTTACTTTCCATTACATATAAATTATGATTTGTTAAAACTTTAAAATATTTCTCATTTATATAACCTGTATCTGTAATATAAACCATTGATTTATCATTGTTTTTAAGTATAAAACCTACTGAACCTTTTACATCATGTGATGTTTTTATAACAGTTACATCTATATCTCCTATAGAAAAATTTGGAGAATCATAAAGTTCATAATCAAAATCATCTATATATTCTTTTAAAAGAGATAGTATTATCTCATTTACATATAATTTAGGATGATATTTCTTTAAAAAAACCTTTAATCCTTGTACATGATCCACGTGGGTATGTGTTATTAATATACCTTCAATTTCATTTGGATCCACATTTAATTCTTTTAAATTTTCTTCAAGGTAAGACTTAGATACACCAAGATCTATTAAAATCTTGGTGCAACTAGTTTGTACTATAACACTATTTCCACGACTACCACTTGATAAAACAGATATTCTCATTATCTATATAATATCAAAGGATCCATTGGTGTACCATCTCTATATGGCATACCATTTTTATATAAACCAAAGTGAAGGTGTGTTCCTGTTGCAAAACCAGTGTGTCCCATAGTTCCAATTTGTTGTCCTTTTTGAACATTTTGTCCAACCGCAACATTTCTTGATGACATATGCGCATATAATGTATAATACCCATTACCATGATTTATTGTAACATGATTACCTAAACTTCCTTTATTTTGCGACGTTACAACAACACCACTTCCTGCAGCATAAATTGGTGAACCTTCTCCACTTCCTGCAATATCTAATGCTTCGTGAATTTTACCCCAACGATAGCCAAAATAACTCGATATATAATATTGTGAAATAGTTGGCCATGCCCAAGAGCCAGACATTATAGGTGCTGTTCCACCACCTATTGTTTTTGTACCAACCTTTACTACTTTATCAACAGACGGAGTAATAACTTCAGAACTTAGTATTACAACATTATTAGTTTCACCATTTACACTTTTTATTTTTGTTGTTAAACGATCAATTCCATTTTGACCTTGTACAACAACCTTTTCAGTTCCAAGTGCTAAAGATGAATCTTCTTCTGTAGTTGTTTTATATTGACTTTCTTGATCCAAAATAGTATGTGACTCAACTACAACATCAACAATAGGCGCAATAAGGCCTACTTTAACTTGTTGTCCTACTGAAAGTAAATTATTAGCACTAGTAAATTCAGGATTAACAACTAGAAACTCGGCAGTTGCAAGCTTATGATCATAAGCAATTGAATCAATAGTATCTCCTTCTTTTACTGTGTAATATTCTTCATCTTTTAATTCACCAAATAATAAATATTTAGTAAGTAATTTTTCATCAGTAAAAATTTGATCATCAGCTGATATATATCCTTTTTTAATAGTTATATTTTGGTCTATATATATCTCTTCAATTATAGAACCAGTATCTTTTATTTCTGGTTGTGTATCATTTTCATAATTTTTTACTTGATCAGAACTAACAAAAGCCTCAACTACTGATCTTAAAGCCTTATCAAATATTTTTTTATCAAGTACATTAATTACAATTGTTTTTTCATCATTGCTTGTTGGTTTTATTTTTATTATATAACCTTTTATAGTAAAAGGTTTTTTTTCTTTTATTATATTATGTACTTGTTTTGCAGTTAAAACTTCTTTTTCATACGTAATGCACTTTTGAATATCAACACCAGTTGGAATATAAACTTTATCAACTGCATATTTTTCTTTTAAATCTTTTTGCTCATCATTAATATAATCTTCTAATTCTTTTTTATTTTTTATATTACCTATTGCTTTACCATCTAAATATACTTTATATACTTCTTTTGGACTCAAATCATATTTATTAACAATTTTAACTGTTAATACAATAAATAGTGCAAGTATAATAGCTGAAATATAAATTAACCCCGTTTTTATTACTTTAAGCATTATTATTCACCACTTTCTCTTTTAAAATTAACAAATGTTGATGTATCTTTTCTAAACAATAACTCTATAGTTGTAGTTGGACCACTTCTGTTTTTTCCTATTATAAATTCAGTTATACTAGAATTATCATCTCTTCTTGATTCTTGATTATAATAATCATCTCTATATAAGAATGATACAATATCAGCATCTTGTTCTATCGAACCAGATTCTCTTAAATCACTCATTATAGGTCTTTTATCTTCTCTTTGCTCAACTGCACGAGAAAGCTGTGCTAAAGCAATTACTGGAACACCAAGTTCAAGTGCCATAGTCTTTAGGCTACGTGATATCTCAGAAACTTCTTGTTGTCTATTTCCTATTGTTTTAGAAGGTCCTGTTATAAGTTGCAAATAATCTATTACAACAAGTCCTAATCCTTTTTCTGAGTTTGCAAGTCTTCTACATTTACTTCTTATTTCACCTATTGTTATTCCTGGTGTATCATCTAAAAATAAATTAGTATCAGAAATCCTACTTATAGCTTCATTAAGTCTTTTCCAATCATTATGTTCAAGACGTCCCGTACGCATTTTAATACCTGATATTTGTCCTAATGATTGTAAGATACGATTTGCAAGTTGCTCAGCACTCATTTCTAGGTTAAATACTGCAACTGATTTTTTATTATTCATTGCTGCATAAGTTGCTAAATTAAGAGCAAAAGCTGTCTTACCCATAGCAGGACGTGCTGCAATAATTATAAACTGATTAGGTTGCAATCCAGCTGTTAATTTATCAAAATCATTAAAACCAGTTGCAAGACCCGTTATATCAGAACCTTGTTCTGCTAATTTTTCCAAATTAGCCTGCTCCCTATACGCAACATCTTTAATACTTTGAAACTCAGTAGTTTTTCTCATATTACCTATTCTAAGCATTTTCATCTCAGCACTATCTAAAACATCGTATATTGAATCACTAGAAGTATAAGCATCATTAGCAATTTCTGATGCCGTTTCTATGATTTTTCTTCCAATCATCTTTTCTTTTACAATGTTAATATAATACTCAACATTAGAAACACTAGGTACAGAATCTATTATTTCAGATAAGTATTCTACATTTCCAACTTGAGTTAATATTTTCTTTTCAGATAATTTATTAGTTAAAATAGCAACATCAAGTGGAATTGATTCATTATTCAATTCACTAATTACTTCAAAAATCTTTGCATTAGCTTCACTATAAAAACTTTCAGGAGATAATTCATCACAAATCTTTTGTAATGCAACTTTTGATAAAAAAGCAGAACCTAATACTGCCTTTTCTGCTTCAATACTATTTGGTATATTTCTTTCTGCCATTTTATCACATCCTTTTATTACTTAATTAATTCAACTGTTATTTTTGCTTGTACTTTTTTATGTAAATTAATAATTACAATATGATGTCCTAATGTATTAATTGGTTCATCTAAAATTATTTTTTTCTTATCAATTTTATATCCTAATTTATCAAGTTCACTTGCTATTTGTTTACTAGATATAACACCAAACACTTGATCTTGATTACCAGTTTTTACTTTAAATTTTATAACTTTATTTTTTAGTTCATCTTTTATTTTATTACATTCTTTAATTAAATTAGCTTCTTCTTGTTCCTTGTTTTTGTTATTTATATCAAGTATTTCTTTACTTCTTTTTGAATATGAAACCGCATAACCATTTCTTATTAAAAAATTTTGTCCATAACCATCTTTAACTTCTTTTATATCTCCAGCTTTTCCTTGTCCTTTAACATCTTTTATAAATATAACTTTCATATTAGATAAACCTTCTTTCTAATAAATAATTGTATAAGTATTATAACATAATTTTTTTCTAAAGAAAAGAAAGTTCAAAACTCTTGAACTTTCTTTATTATTTAGAGAATGGTAATAATGCTATCATTCTAGCTCTTTTAACTTGTTTAGCAATATGTCTTTGGTGTTTAGAACAAGCTCCTGTTACTCTTCTTGGTAAAATCTTACCCTTTTCGTTTATATATTTTCTTAATATTTCAGGATCTTTATAATCTACACTTTTTCCAGCACACATTTGACATATTTTCTTTTTCTTTCTAAAAAACTCTGCCATTATATGTTCCTCCTTAATTTAATTAAAATGCAATATCATCATCACTAATTTCTATACTACTTCCAAAATCTGCAAAAACATCATCTGAAACATTAGTTTCATTTGGTTTTATATCTTGAAAATCTGATGGTGAAACTTCATCTTTATTTGTATCAACATTTGTTTCTGATGCTGATTGTTTAGCACCAAGGAATTGTACGCGGTCTGCAACCACTTCAGTCACATAAACACGTTTTCCATCTTTATCATCATAATTACGCGTTTGAATTCTTCCATCAATTGCAACTAAAGAACCTTTAAAACAATATTTTTTTATATTTTCAGCTTGTTTTTGAAAAGCTACTACATTAATAAAATCTGTTTCTCTTTGCCCTTGACTATTAGTATATTGTCTATCTATTGCAATAGAAAAATTTACAATTGCTGCATTACTTGATGAATATCTTAACTCTGGATCCCTTGTTAATCTTCCAATTAAAAATGCCTTATTCATTTTGTTTCCTCAACTTTCTATTAATCTTCTTTTACGATTAAATGACGAATAACATCTTCACTTATTAATGCTAAACGATCAAATTCATTGATTGCCTTAATATCTTCTGCTGTAACATTAACTAGAAAGTAATAACCAGTTTTAAAACCTTTTACTTCATATGCTAATTCTTTTTGACCTAAATCTTTTGAAGATGTAACAGTAGCTTTGTTATCTGTTAAAACTTTTTCAAAACTTTTAGCTACTTCCTTTACTTTATTTTCTTCAAGATTAGGTTTAACGATGAACATAATTTCGTATTTCATTTTATTTTCCTCCTCTTTTGGTCTTATCGGTCTTTCATCTCTTTGTGAAAGACAAGAGAGTAATTTCATTACTCGCCTTGTATTATAACAAAAAAGAAGATTATTGTAAACCTTCTTTTATAAATTATATTCATCTATTTTAGTTATTAAACCTAAACAAGCAAACATCTCCATCTTGCATAACGTATTCTTTTCCTTCACTCCTTAGTTTACCTGCTTCTTTTGCGCCTTTTTCACCATTATACTTTTTATAATCATCAAAAGATATTACCTCAGCTCTTATAAAGCCTTTTTCAAAATCACTGTGGATAATTCCTGCACAAGCAGGGGCCTTCATACCTTTTTTAAAAGTCCAGGCTCTAACTTCTTTAGGTCCAGCAGTAAAATATGTTTGAAGTCCTAATAAATGATAAGATGCTCTAATTAATTTATCAAGACCACTTTCTTCTATTCCTAAATCATTTAAAAACACTTTTTTTTCTTCATCTTCAAAACCACTTAACTCTTCTTCTATCTTTGCGCATAAAACAATTACCTCAGCATTATCTTTTTTAGCATGCTCTTTTAAATCTTTTACATAGCTATTTTCTTTTCCTATTTCATCTTCTTTTATATTTGCAACATAAATAATAGGTTTCATAGTAAGTAAATTAAAGGCTTTTAAAACTTTTAAATCATCTTCAGTATATTCTAGTTTTCTAGCTGGAATATTATTTTCTAATGCCTCTTTTATTCTTTTTAAAAGTTCTACTTCTTTTAAAGCATCTTTATCCTTTGTTGATACTGCTTTTTTTTCTATTTTTCCTAATCTTGTATCAACAACTTCTAAATCACAGAAAATAAATTCAACATCAATTATTTCAGTATCACGAAGAGGATTTGCACCACCTTCTACGTGAGTTATGTTTGAATCATCAAAGCATCTTACAACTTCTACTATTGCGTCTACATCTCTTATGTGTGATAAAAACTTATTTCCAAGACCTTCTCCTTTGGAAGCTCCTTTAACTAACCCTGCTATATCTGTAAATTCAAATGTCGTTGGAACTAAGCTTTTAGGTTCTATTAACTCATTTAAAAAATCCAATCTTTCATCTGGTACGGTTACCATACCAACATTTGGTTCTATAGTTGCAAATGGATAATTAGCTGCTAAAATATTTTTCTTTGTAATTGCATTAAATAAAGTAGATTTACCAACGTTAGGTAATCCTACTATACCTGCTGTAAGTGACATTGTACCACCTCTTTCGAATATTTATTATAACACTTATCATAAAAAAGAAAAAGAAAAAATAGAAAACCCATTTTAACTTATATATACTTTAACTAATGTTACTAGCAAAACGGACAAAATCATTCCGAGAAACATAACAAACCATAAAATACTTATAAACGCTGCATTATTTCTTTTTCTTTTTTGCCAAGGAGCTTTATAAGTCAAAGATGAGCCAACTTCTTTATCTAAATCATCAATATTTTGTTTTTCATACTCATTATTATTTTCAATACTTTCTTGCACTTGGTCTTCTTCTACATTACTCTTTTCATAATTATACCCAGTTTCATTTAATGGTTTTAAATAGTAATCATATACTATTTCACCATTTATATTGGCTCTTTTTTGTACATTCAAACTTTTTATTTCATCTTTAGTCGTTTCATTAATTTGAGAGATAACAACAATATTATCAGCAGGAGAAATACATACTTTCTTTTGCAAATTATCTAAAATTGTATCAACTGATTTACTAGTTAAAATTCTTTTTTCTTCCTCACTAACGGGAAGAGTTAATATAATTGCTTTTAACGTGCCATAAACAATTTGTTGCTCTTCTTTAGTTAATTTATCAAACTCATATTTTGATGATACTTCTTTAATATCTTTTATATTTAATTCTATACAATCTTTTGATAAACTTTGTTCAAATATAGAAGTTGCATTTTCAATACCATCCAAAGTTGATTTTGCAAACCTTTCTTTTAATTCCTCAAACCTTTCTTTTCCAGTTTGATAAGGATCACTTCTGTTTTCAATTATTCTAACATTATCGTTTGGATAGGGATAATGAATTTTTATATATTGTTTTCCATCTTTTTCAAAATCGGTTATATTTTCTAACGAAAGTTTACATTCTTCTTTCTTTTTTACATCCAATTCACTTATATTTATATCACCTATTTTTTCATTTTTCATAAGTAATTCATTTAACTTTTCTTTATCAAACTTTAAATTATCTATTTCTTTTATTATATCTTCACAACTTTTATCATCTTTAATATATATATCTTTTAATTTTTTTAAGTCATCATAATTTTTAATAACACCTAAATTAAGTAATTCTGTTAATTTTTCCTGTATTTTTTTTATTTCAAAATCCGTTTTCATACTAGCCTCTCTTACTTATATTATAATTCATCTATTAATTTATTAAAAGTTCTTTTTATATTATATGTAAATAAAAAGATGCTTTTATAGCACCTTTAAACTGCAGGATATATTCCTGGGCCAACAGGAAGCCCAATTACATACCAACAGATAATTAATATTAACCATATTAACCCTACTGCAAAAAAGTATGGAAGTATTGTTTTATAGCAATTTCTTATACTAAAATCATTTTTATTTTTTGTATAAACTTCTACAAAACCAATAAATATAACAAAATAACTAAATACTGGTGTTATTATGTTAGTTACTGAATCTCCCACTCTAAATATTATTTGTGCAAATTCTGGTGTAATATTAGCTTTCATTATAGTTGACATAATATTAGGAGCTAAAATAGACCATTTTGCAACTGACTGAGGAGCTATAATATTACAGAGCATAGTTACAAAAAACAATAAAATTACTAATGGTATAAACGCAAATTCTGATGCTTCAATAAGATTAGATAAGCTTGCTGTTATAACAACACCTAAATTTGATTCTTTAATAATTGCTGATAATTGTGCAGCAAAAAATATTAATACAAATATTCCTCCTACGGTTTTTAAATAATCGGTAGAGAAATTAACTAAATCTCTTATTTTTTTAATTGTACCTGTTATAACGCCATATATAAAGCCTTGAAGAATTAATAAAATTGATACAATTCCTACTAAATTATCCATAAGTAATGAATCTGATGAAAATAACATTTTCGAATATAATGTTTGAGATTTATCAAGTAATAAACCTATAAAACCATCTTTAGATGATGGAATTATCATTAAAATAAAGGGAATAAGCAAAATAACAGTTGCGATTAATACTCCTATTAAACCTTTTTTCTCTGACTGTTCTTCTACTATTATTTCTTCCTCTTCTTCAAATTGATTTCTTCCTAATTTTCTTACTATAAATCTTTCAGTAATAAATGTAGATATTGCTGCAATAATTATACTTGCAACTATTATAAATATAATATTACTACTTTGACTTACAACATAATCTGTATCTAAAAGCTTAGCACTTGCTTCTGTATAACTTGATAAATTATAATCCAAAGAATTTATAAATAACCCAGCACCGTGACCCATTGATAAAGAAGAAAAGCCAAGGGCTAATCCACCTATAGGATTTCTATTCATACTCATAAATAATATTGCACCAAAAGGAAGTAATAATACATAACCTAAATTACCATCAACACTTACTATAATACACAATAAAGAATATAAGAATACTACTATAAACTTAGGAATTTTATTAGTCATTTTATTACATAATGTTTTTAAAAATCCACTTTTAAGTGCTATACCAAATGCAATAGCTGCCATAAGTAATGAACCAAAAGGTGCAAATGATATTAAATTATCATATAAAGATGTAAGTAAAAATTTAAAACCATCTAAACTAATAAGTGAATTAACTGTTGTTGTTGTTGATTCTACCTCTCCTATTATAGTTGTTAATTTATTATATGTAACTTGTATATTTAAAGCACTTAAAATACCACTTAAAATAATAACTAGCAGTGATATATAAATAAAGAACATCACAGGATGAGAAGATCTTTTAATTTTTTTATCTTTAATCATTTTCTACCTCCAACACCTTTTTTATCTTTTTATTAAATTCTATTCTAGGAAGCATAATACATCTTCCACAATTTTCACATTTTATTTTAATATCTACACCCGTTCTTACTATTTTAAATTTATTATCACCACACGGATGTGCTTTCTTCATTAATACTATAGAACCTAATTCATAGTTATTTTTCATAATGAACCTCCACCTGAGGATATGGTATTTTTATACCATTTTTATCTAAAACGTTTTTAAATTCTTTTTTTAGTTGTCTTTGTACTTCATAATGTTTTGCAGGCTTACATTTTGCAACTATTCTAAAAACAACAGCAGAATCACCTAATTTTTCTATACCAAGTAAATTTATATCTCCTATAATATTTGGAATTTTATCTTTAATTGATGCTGCCGCAACTAATATAATTTTCTCAACTTTATCTATTTTTGATTCATAACTAACAGATAAATCTACTACTGCTAAAGTTTTATCAATACTATAATTAGTAAGCTCTGTTATATTTCTATTTGATATAATTTTAATTTCCCCAGTAAATGCCTGCACTCTTGTTGTTTTAAGCCCCAAAGCAATTACAGTTCCTTCAAAATCGCCAATTTTAACTAAATCCCCTACAGCATACCAATTTTCAAATAATATAGAAACACCAACTAATATATCTTTTAACATATCTTGAAATGCAAGTCCAATAACTAAACTTACAACTCCAAGTCCAGTAATTATAGCTGCTGTATTAACTCCGTAAACACTAAGGATTGATAAAGCTGCTACTATCCAAACTACATATTTTGTAATGTTACATAATAAACTTCTTATTGTACTTACTTTTCTAGAATCAAATTTATGATGTTTTTTTTCAGGATTAAATGTTTTATTTATAATATTTTTTAAGATTCTTTCAGTTAAAATTGCTATTATAATTATTAATATTGGCATATATATTTCTTTTGCAATTTTAAGTCCAAATATTTTCATATAAATTCCTCTATTCTACTTCTATGTCTAATATTTCAAGAATTCTATTAAGATCTTCTTTTGTAGCAAAAGAAATTTTGATCTTATTTCCAGAAATTAAAACTTTTGTTCCAAGTTTTTCTTTTATTGCATCCTCTGCATATTTATATTCTTTTGTTTTTTCACTTTTTTTAATAGGTGCTATTCTTGAAAATGATGATACTGAAGTTATATTTTCTAAATCTCTAACACTTAAGTTTTCATTAACAATTTTATTAGCTAATTCTTCTATTTGATCTTTATTCTCTAATTTACTAAGTATTCTTGCATGACCCATTGATATTTTGTCATATAAAACCATATCTTGAACACTTAATGGTAATCTAAGTAATCCAAGCATATTAGTAATATGACTTCTTGATTTTCCCAATTTTTTAGCAAGTTCATCTTGTGTTAATCTAAGTGATTCTATTATTGATTTATATGCTTTTGCTTCCTCTATAGCACTTAAGTTCTCTCTTTGCAAATTTTCTAATAGTGCTACTTGCATCATTTCATCATCAGTAAAATCTCTAATTATTGCAGGTATTTGTGTTAATCCCGCAAGACGTGATGCTTTAGCTCTTCTTTCACCCGCTATTATGTTATATCCTTTAACACTTTTTCTAACTATTATAGGTTGAAAAACACCATGTTCTTTAATTGATAGTGAAAGTTCTTTTAATGCATCATCATCAAATATTTTTCTTGGCTGATAAGGATTAGATTTCAATTCATCTAAATTTATCATTACTATTTCATCTTTTGTAGCTTCTTTTACTATATCTTTTTCAACCTGTTCAAAATCAAGCATTTCAGAATTAAATAATTGCTCTAACCCCATTCCAAGAGCTCTTCTTTTACCCGTTTCTTCTTTCATTTTGCTCTATAACCTCCTTAGCTAAATTTAAATATGCTTCTGTACCTCGACTCATAGGATCATATGCCACTATTGGTTTACCATGGCTTGGTGCTTCCGTTAATCTTATTAATCTTGGTATTAAAGTATTATAAACTCTTTCTTTAAAAAATCCTCTTATTTCTTCTACAACTTCTAGCCCTAAATTAGTTCTAGAATCAAGCATTGTAAGTAAAACACCTTCTATTTCAAGTGATGGATTAAGTTTTTTTTGTGCTAACATTATCGAATTTAAAAGTTGCATTATTCCTTCTAGTGCAAAAAATTCACATTGAACTGGTATTAAAACAGAATTTGCACAAGTAAGAGCATTTGTTGTTAAAAGTCCCAAAGAAGGAGGACAATCAATAATTATAAAATCATAATTATCTTTTATTTTTTCAATTCCTAATTTAAGTTGCATATTTTTTTGAAAAGTAGGATCTGCCTTTGCTTTTTCAATAAGTTCTATATCAGCACCCGCTAGATTAATAGTTGCAGGAATTATACTTAAATTTTTAAAGTTGGTTCTTATAACAGCTTCCTCTGGCGTACATCTTGCTAATAACAAATCATAAATACTTTTATTTACATCACCTTTATTTATACCAACACCTGTGGAAGCATTTCCTTGTGGGTCTAAATCTATAAGTAAAACTTTTTTATTTTGAACTCCTAATGATGCTGCTAAATTTATACTAGTTGTAGTTTTACCTACACCACCTTTTTGATTAACCAAAGCTATAACTTTGCCCATATAAAACACTTCCCTTTACGTATTATTCAATAATTATATTCTATCAAAAAAAAGTCATTTTTAAAAGACTTTATTATTTTAATTTTTGAAAGATGCCTTTAAAGCTAATTCTTTTATCTTTCTAAACCTATGATTTAAACAAGATTTTGTAATGTTACTACCTGTTTCCATAGTCATTATTTTACTTAGTTCTAAAAGTGATGTTTCTGGATATTTTTCCCTATAAACAGCACTTTCTTTTACTTTATCATCTAATAAATCAAACATATCTTTTTCTCTTAATAATTTTATATCATTAATTAATTTATTTGAAGTTGCAACCATTTTTTCAACATTTGCTTGTTCACAATTATTAAGTCTATTTGTCATATTTATTTTCTCTCTATATACTCGAATCTCCTCATAGTACATAACACCATTATAAGCTCTTATAAGTCTTAAGAAATCACTTATTTTTTCAGCTTCTTTAATATATATCATATAACCTTTTTTACGATGCAAAATTTTACTATTTAAGTTATTATTATTTAAAAGTTCATTTAAAAACTTAGCATACATAGTATCATTTATTAAAAATTCTAAATGATATCTTGAAGTTTTAGGATCATTTAAACTTCCCGACACCATAAAAACCCCTCTTAAATATGCTCTTGTTAATTCTTCATCAGATAATAAAGAGGAACTAGGTATTCTAAGAAGTTGGTTTTTTTCATTAACAATTCCCAAATCTCTTAATACCTTTAATGTATCTTTTTTTAGTTCTAAAACATAAATTTCATTCTTTTTAAAATTATAGTTTTTTCTTAATGAAATATTAAGATTAATATCATATAAAATTTTAAACAATCCAAAAATACGATTTGCAACAAATTTATTTTCTGTCTGAATTTTAATATTATATATTTTTATTTCTGCATTTGTTCTTATTATACCTGATAATTCGGATAGATATTCAGCTCTTGTACATTCTACCGTACTTACTTCTCTTTTTATTTTACTTGAAAATGTCATAGCATCACATCCTTATCCTTAGTCATTATATCAAATAAAGAAATCTTTTTCAACATATCCAGGTGTTTTTTTATATAAAAAAAGAAAATTCTATTATTTAATAGAAGTTTTCAATTCTTTTATTATACTTGTTGCTGCTTGTGCACCTTCTGCCACTGCTGTTACTACTTGATATAATTTTTTACTTATAGCATCACCACAAGCATATACACCACAACGACTTGATTTCATATTTTTATCTACAATAATACCCAAATTATCACTATTTAAATTCAAGTTTTGAAAATATTTATTAGATGCTTCAACACCTATGCATACAAATATAGCATCTACATTTATCTTTCTTCCATTATCTAATTGTATTGATGTTATTTTATTTTCATCACCATTTATTTGTTTTAAATTAGCATTTACTATAACTTCAATTTTATCATTATTATTTAATATTTCTTGTTCTATTTCATCTGCTCTTAATAACGATCTATTAATAACATATATTTTTCTTGCTAAATTATTCATATATCTAACAGATTCCATTGCAGTATTTCCACCACCTATAATAGCTATATCTTTATTTTTATAAAGTGGTCCGTCACAATATGTACAGTATGATATACCTTTATTTTCATATTTTTCAGCTTCTTTAATAGATAACTTTCTAGGCACCTTTCCACTTGCAATTAATACAATTTTTGAATAATAAAAATTATTTGATGCTATTATTTTATAATTATTATCTTCTTGTTCTATATTAATTACTTTATCAGTTTTAAAATCAACACCTAATTTTTCTGCTTGACTATACATTCTAAAAGCTAATGTAGTGCCATCTGATTCTGTATAACCAGGATAATTTTCTATATTATATATTTTATTTAAAGTACCACCTGGTGAATTTGCTTCTATTACCAAAACTTTTACATTTGCTCTTTTTAAATAAATTGAAGCAGATAGTCCAGCAGGACCTGCTCCAACAACTATAACATCATAATTAGAATTTGATTTCATTTTCGCAGGCCACCTCTTTAGAATATTCTTTGAACTTAGTTTTAGATATAATAAGCAATATAATACCCAAAATAACCATTAAAACTGATACTAGTTGTGCAATTTTAATAGAAGATAACATCAAACTATCTGTTCTTAATGATTCCACAAAGAATCTTACTATCCCATACCATATCAAATATATTGAAGTAGTCGTTCCTACTTTTGTTTTTTTAAGACTTCTTATTCCAATTAATACAAAGAATCCAATAAAGCAGAATAATGATTCATAAAAAAATGTCGGATGATAATAATTACCATTAATATACATTCCTTTTATTATAAATTTTGGTATATGTAAATTTTCTAAAAATATACGTGATACAATTCCGCCGTGAGCTTCACTATTAAAAAAGTTGCCCCATCTTCCAATTGCTTGTGCCAATATAAGTCCAGGAACTGAAATGTCTAGCATTTTCAAAACATTAACTTCATATTTTTTGCAATAAATAATAAATGTTATTAATCCCGCTATCAAACCACCATGAATAGCAAGACCACCATTCCAAATTTTTATTATTTCAACTGGATTAATTGCATAATAATCCAAATTAAACAAAACATAATAAATCCTTGCTCCAATTATTCCATAAAAAACACACCAAAATACAAGATTTGTAATAAAACTAGTAGGTATATCATTTTTGTTAGCTTCCTTTTTTATAATAAAAGTTGCCAATAAAACCCCCAATAAAATAAAAATAGAATACCAAGTTATTGAAATTTTTCCTATACTAATAAATATACTATTCATATTATTTTTTGCACCTTTCTATAAGAGGTTTTATAATAAAACCTTCCATTAAAATATTCATTAAACTTATAAACAATGCCACTATAAAAGGTGAGAAAAAACCAGTTAAGTAAAAATGTTTACCTAATATTAAGCTAACTAAAAGTAAAATAAATACATTAATTACAATATAAAACAGTCCAAGAGACATTCCAATAATCGGAAGAGATATAGTAACTAAAAATGGCTTTATAGTTTTATTTAATATATATATTAATATTGCTGCAATAAAACCATACCAAAAGTTTTCTACATATAATGGTCTAAATAAATTCGATGTTATAAGTAAAACAACAGCATATCCAAACATATAAATTAACCATTCTAAAAATAAATTTAATCTATATTCTATGTTGTTTCCATTATCACTTTTATTTTTATACTTCTTTTTATTTGCTTTAGAATCATCAACAACTATTACCTTCATGTTATCACCTATTTAATTATAACACATGAAATACTTTTTATACAAAAAAATTACAAATATGCCACTTCAAAATTAAGATATCAAAGTCTATAAAAAGCCTTAGCATTTTTACCAAGTATATTTTCACTATCTAGATAATTCCACGTTTTTCTAATTCTTTTTATAGAATCATTGTCCAGTTCATTATTATTACCAAAATTCCAATTATAATCAACATCAAAAAGAAGTTTTTCTGGATCTATCATATTCTTTAGCAAATTCAAATATCCAACATCTAAGTACAATTTTTTCTCAGTTAAAACTTTATATGGATCACTTGCTATATCATAGTCAGGACCTATTCCTATCATTATATTTTTATTAGAATTAACTTTTTTTATAATTTCTTCATCTAAACACGCTCCGTGATTTAAAACACCCTTTAAATTATTTGATTTTAAAAATTCATACCAATTTTTAGGACTACATTTATTTCTGAAATATTTTGTATCTACTCCATATCCATCATTATATTTATATACTGATGTATGAATAATAATAGGTATATCATAAAATTTAATTATATCTATAATATCTTCTTTTATATCATCTGTAAAGAAACCACCACTAAAGCCATGAAATTTTATAGCTACTGGCTTTGTTTTTCTTATCATATTTTCTAAATAATATGGATTATCTAATTTTCCATGAACTAATGGTATAAATTTCACTTTAGTTTTAGAATTATAATTTTGTAACTTTTCATAATAAAACTTATTAATTTCCTCATACGGATTATAAATTATAGTATCTTTTTCATTGTTTTTAAGATAAAATTTATAATAATTAATTTTTTCATAATTTTCATGTTCCCACAATAAAGAACAAATATCAGTACCATTTTTGCTATATACTGGCCATGGCATTGGCATTAAAAAGCCTACATCTATATTATTTTTAACACAAAATTTATCATAATCTTCTATTTTAGATTCTCCAAAATAAAAATCTCTACCGATATGACTATGAGCATCTATTATCATAATAATCCCCCTAATAACATAAAAATAAGAACATGAGTCCTTATTTTTTATATACTTCTCTTACTTCCTTAATGTTTTCACTTTTGTCCTTGCAACCCTTACATGTTGTATTACATGAACCTGTTCCACCACCACATGCGCAGCTATTGCATACTGAAGCATAATTTTCTGCTGTTGCTCCTACTACGCTTTTTACTCTTTCTTTATCTAACACTTTCATTTTTTCACCTCCTCTACTACATCCTTTTTTGTATTTATTCGATAACTTTCCTTTAATAACCAATTAAGAGCGCTCTTACTATGTATACAAAAGGGTCTATCTATTTTGCTTCTATCACCAAACAAAGCTTCTGCTTGTATAGCACAACCACCGCCACATACATAAAGAGCTTCACACTTTAAACATTCTTTATTATTTAAAGTGTTTCTATGTTTCCAAAATTTAATTTCATCAGATCGCATTATTGTTTCTATTGAAACATTATTTATATTTCCAATAACATACTTATCTGTTTTTAAATAACCGTGGCATATACATACATCACCATTTGGTTTTATAGCAAGTTGATTTGCACCTATCGCACCACAGTCTGAAAACTTAAATTCATTATCATAAAAACTTTCCATTTTTCTAATTAATCTTCCATCATATATATTCTTTTTTGATAGTTTTTCATAAGATTTTATAAGAAAAGCACAAGCCCTTTTGTAATAATCTTCCCAATTATCATCATAGCTAGTATAATGATATAAATTATAAAATATACTTTTTACATTTAATTTTAAAAGCCAGTCTAATACCGCATCTTGATTGTCTAAAAAATCATTAGAAACCGTAATAGAAAGCCCAAATTTTGTTTGTTCTGCTTTAAGCATAGGGAATTTTTTTATAACTTCATCATATACACTTTTTTCACTATTTCTATAAACTCTATTTATATCATTCAAAGCTTTAGGTCCATCTATAGATATTCCAATTTCAACATTATTACAAGCCAGAAACTTAATTTTTTCTTCATCTAATAAAGTTGCATTAGTAACCATAGAAAAGTCTATTGGGCTTTTCATTTCTTTAGCAGCTAATAATACCTTTTGAATAACTTTCCAATTTACTAAAGGTTCTCCACCATAAAAAATAATTGAGCCTCTAATATCATTTGTTTTTAAATAATCATCGTATTTACTTAAAGCTTCTAGTGCTGTTTTTTCACTCATATTAGTCTCTTTTTTGTTATTAAACTGACAATTTTCTATAAAACAATACTTACATCCTAAATTACAAGATGTACTCATTATAAAATACATTATATTTACTTTTCCGCAAACTCTATCATACCTTTTTTTAACTATATCTAAGGCGTCTTTATCTTTGCTTAGACTATCAACATATATACCTGCATCTTTTAAAAGTTTCATATCTTCTTTATTAACTTCATATTTTTTTATGTTGTCTAGTTGTTTTTGATTTAAATATATTACATCCATAACAAGTGAATTATATACTGCATATAAATCATCTTCTATTTGTTTAGAATGAAAAAACTTTGATAAAACCATTATAATTCCTCCATATTTTTAGTCATTATCATTTTAGTTTCAAAAAATTCGAATTTCTTATAAAGCTTTATTGCTTCTTCATTTAAATTACATACTTTTAATTCTATGTAATGTACATCTTTATTTTTTGCCCATTTAATAAATGAATTAACTAACTCAGTAGCTACACCATTATTTCTATATTCCTCTAATATGTATAAAGCGTCTAATGTACAGACTGTATTATTTTTACAATCACCATTATTTTGCAAATATCCATATATATAACCCACAACTATATTATTATATTTAGCTACATATAAACATATATCATCATTATTATAAAATTTTTCATATAATGATCTTACAACACAATTTTCATTAATATTATCATCATACTGTTTTTCATCAGCTATTAATTTAGTTAAAAGGTTATTTGCAGCTATTGCATCATCATAATTACACTTTCTTATATTAAATTCCATATTATCCTCCTATAACAATAATTATTATAATTATTATAATTATTATTTTTATATATTTTGTTGGACTTTGTTGTTTTTTTATTTTTCTATTTTTTCAACTCCAAGGCAATAGGAAAATCTTATTATTGTTTCTTTCTTTTTTATATAATAGTAGCCAAGCGAAAAACCTAAATTATTAGCAATATAACTATCATCAAATCTATTTTCCTTATCAATATATGTCCAATATATAATTTTTCTTTCATCCGTCGTAAGTCTGTTGAACGCTGTTCTAAAATAATTAATAAATTCTACTCTTTTCTTTAATTCGCCTAAATCTTTTTTAAAAAATATATTATCTGGCTCTTTATATTCTAAATTATTCAAAAAATAATCTTCTTTAATATTGACAGATGAGCTATCATCTACTGATAATACATAGTAAACATACTTCGTTATTATTTCTTCAACACACTTCTTTGTTTTAGGCCAAGATACATTTGCAGGCAATATCATAAATAACAGCTCCTTTAGTTAATATTTTATCATTCTTATAAAAAGAAAAGTTAATCTAAAAGTTTTAAATAAATCATAAAAAAATAAAGTAAAGATAATCTATATCTCTACTTTATTATTATCTATTATTCTATAAATTTTTTTATTTTTTTAATACTTTCTTTAAATACTGACCTGTATATGATTCTTTACATTTAGCTACTTTTTCCGGAGTTCCAGCGCAAACTACTTGTCCTCCTAAGTCTCCACCTTCAGGGCCTAAATCTATTATGTAATCAGCCACTTTTATAACATCAAGGTTATGTTCTATAACTATTACAGTATCTCCATTATCAACTATTCTATTTAAAATAACAAGTAATTTCTTTATGTCACCACTATGAAGACCAGTTGTTGGTTCATCTAAAATAAATACACTTTTTCCAGTTGGTTTTTTCTGAAGCTCTTTAGCAAGTTTAACACGGGAAGCCTCACCACCTGATAGAGTTGGCGCACTTTGACCTAACTTTATGTATCCTAATCCAACATCCATTAAAACTTGTAATTTTCTTTTTATTTTAGGATGATTTTCAAAGAATTCTATAGCTTCTTCAACGCGCATTCCAAGTACATCATATATCGTTTTTCCTTTATATTTAACTTCTAAAGTTTCCTTATTAAATCTAGTTCCACCACATACTTCACAAGGAACATATACATCTGGTAAAAAGTTCATTGATATTTTTTTAACACCATCTCCATAGCAAGCCTCACATCTACCACCTTTTACGTTAAATGAGAACCGTCCTTTTTCATATCCTCTTATTTTAGCTTCTTTTGTTTGCGCAAAAACATCTCTTATATCATCAAATACACCAACATATGTAGCAGGATTACTACGAGGAGTTCTACCTATTGGATCTTGTGTTATATCTATTACTTTATCTACGTCTTCTATACCTTTTATACTTCTATATTTACCAGGAACCACTTTTGATTTGTATACGTTTAATGCTAAAGCCTTATACAAAATTTGGTTTACCAAACTGCTTTTACCAGAACCTGATACACCAGTTACTAAAACAAGATTTCCTAAAGGAAATTTAACGTTTATGTTCTTTAAATTGTTTTCCTTTGCACCTTTTATTTCGATAAATTTACCATTACCTTTACGACGTTTTAAAGGTACTTCTATTTTCTTTCTACCACTTAAATAATCCCCTGTTAAACTATTAGTATTTTGCATAACTTCTTCTGGCGTTCCACATGCTACTATCCTGCCTCCATGCTCTCCTGCACCAGGACCTACGTCAACTAAATAATCAGCTTGCATCATAGTATCAGTATCATGCTCTACTACTATTAGTGTATTTCCAATATCCCTCATTTTTAATAATGAATCAATAAGTCTTTGGTTATCTCTTTGATGAAGTCCAATACTAGGTTCATCTAGTACGTATAAAACGCCCGTTAACTGTGAGCCTATTTGCGTTGCAAGTCTTATTCTCTGTGCCTCACCACCTGACAAGGTTGATGCACTACGAGATAAAGTTAAGTATCCCAATCCAACATTATGCAAAAATTCTAGTCTAGACTTTATTTCCTTTATTAATAATTTTGCTATTTTTTCTTTTTCCTTGCTAAGTTTTAAGTTATCAAAAAACTCATAAAGCTTATCAATGTTCATATCTGTTAAATCAATTATGTTTTTCTTATTTATTAATACTGATAAAACACTTTTCTTAAGTCTTTTACCTAAGCATGTAGGACAAGTTAGTTCTACCATATATTTACCTAACCAGTCTCTTATAAACTCACTATTAGTTTCAAAATATCTTCTTTCTAAGTTATTTAAAACACCTTCATAAGGCTCATAACTATTCATTACGTTTCCACTTCTAGTTTTAAAATTAAATTCTATAGCTTCTTTTGTACCACGAAGAATTATATCTAATTCTTTTTTAGTTAAATCCTTCATTTTTTTGTTCATATCTATGCCAAACTTATCACAAACTATTTCTAGTTTCTTTATGTATATATTTTGGTCATCCATACCAGCAAGTGGCTCTATTCCCCCTCTTGCTAGAGTCTTTTCCTTGTCAGGAATTATAAGTTGTTCACTTATCTTTTGCTTAAATCCTAAACCTTTACAATCAGGACAAGAACCATAAGGAGCATTAAATGAAAACATTCTAGGTTCAAGTTCTTCTAAAGAAAAATCACAGTGTGGACATGCAAATGACTCACTCATAACAATGTCTTTTTTTCCAGGAATGGAAACCACTGCTTTTCCTTTAGATAATTTGCAAGCAAGTTCTAGTGCTTCATATATTCTGCTTCTTGCTTCTTCCTTTTTAATTATCCTATCTATTACAACTAATATGTTATGCTTTTTATTCTTATCAAGGGTTATTTCTTCACTTAAATCCTTTACTTCATCATCTATCTTTACCCTAACATAACCATCTTTTCTTAAAGAATCTAATAAATCTTTAAACGTTCCTTTTTGGCCATATATGACCGGTGACATAATAATTAATTTAGTTTTATCTTCCTCATTCATTATTTGCGTAGTCATCTCTTCTATCGATTGACTTGTTATTGGAATGTTATGATTAGGACAATATGGAACTCCTATACGCGCGAATAAAAGTCTAAAATAATCATATATTTCTGTAACCGTTCCAACCGTTGACCTTGGGTTATTATTAGTAGTTTTTTGATCTATTGAAATGGATGGGGAAAGACCTTCTATTGAATCTACATCTGGTTTTTTTGTTCCTCCTAAAAACTGCCTTGCATAAGCAGATAAGCTTTCTACATATCTTCTTTGCCCTTCAGCATATATCGTATCAAAAGCAAGGGATGATTTACCACTTCCAGATACACCTGTCATTACCGTTAGTTTATTTTTAGGTATTTCTATATCCACGTTTTTTAAATTATTTTCTCTTGCACCTTTTACTATAATTTTGTCCACATAAATCACCTTCAGTTTAATATTTTATCATAAAATCATTAAATTTATACACCAATTATATCAAACGAATGTACTTATGACAATGATAAAAAAAGCTATGTAAAACATAACTTTTCTAATTCATTGAAACATCAATAATTTTAAATTCAGCTGATTTCATTTGTTCTAATTTTTCCGACGAAATTAAAGTAAATGTTTTAAAGTCTTGCGTTTGACCAGAATTCAAGTCATTTGCATAAACATAATCATCATCTATTCTTTTTCCAGTATTATCCACTGCTTCTATATGTATAGTGAATGATTTTTTCTCTTTAGATTTATTTGTTACTGCAACTACAAGTTCAGAATCTGAATAACCATATTCATCGGTTGTAACATTTAATTTTCCAATATTAACGTCAACATCTTTTTTTAATATTTCTTCTGTATTATCACCCGTCATATTATCCAAATCTTTACCAACATCATCTAGCGACTTTGACCAGCTATTTTGAAGTGATAGCGTTATTACAACAGATAATATACCTAATATTAATCCTACAATTGCCTTTGCTTTACCTGACTTTTTAACTAATGAAATTATCGCAAAAATAACAGATAAAACACCTAATATAAATGAAACATTATTAACTATGGGTATAAATGATAAGCAAATTCCAATTATTCCTAATACCATTGCCGCTACTGAAAATCCTGTTTTTTTCTCTTCTTTCATAGCACTACTTACTCCTTTCTACATATTTACAGAATAATTATTAAGATACTGCATATAATAAATATAATCTGTATATGTATATATTATACATCATATATCTATAAAATACAAATACTTTTTATAAAATTATTTTAGAAATATAGAAAGAAGTAGTATTATGAAGAATTTAAAAGAATTAAGACAAAAAAAGAATATAACTCAAATAAGACTATCAATAGCTGCCGAGGTATCACAAGAAACAATAAGTGCCTATGAAAGCGGAAAAGCTCTTCCTAGTGCTGATACATTAATTAAGCTTGCAGACTTTTTAGATACTTCTGTTGATTATTTGTTAGATAGAACAAACATAAGTACTCCAGTAAGATTAAAAGATACTACTTGTAATGATGAATTAATATATGAATTTGATAAACTTAGTGATAATCAGAAAAAAGATGTTATTTGGTATTGTAAAAATATTAAAAGTAGAGATAAGTAAAATCTCTACTTTTTAACTAACTTTCATTTCAAATATAATATCACGAAGTTCCATAGCACGTTCAAAGTCTAATTCTTTTGCAGCTTTTTGCATTTCTTCTTCTAAACCTTTAATTATTTTTTCAGTTTCTTTTACATCTTTTATAGTGCGTTTTTTTGTTTTTTCTCCTGCTTCATCATTTACCGTTACTATATCCATTATCTTTTTCTTTATTGTTTTTGGAATTATATTATGTTCCTTATTATATTTAATTTGAATTTCTCTTCTTCTTTTTGTTTCGTCTATAGCAGTTCTCATCGCATCGCTTATTAAGTTAGCATACATAATTACCCTGCCTTCTGCGTTTCTAGCACATCTACCTATAGTTTGAATTAAACTTCTATGACTTCTTAAGAATCCTTGCTTATCTGCATCCAAAATAGCAACTAAACTAACCTCAGGAATATCAAGGCCTTCCCTTAAAAGGTTAATACCAACCAAAACATCATATTTGCCTTCCCTTAAATCATGAATAATTTTTAGTCTTTCTAATGTTTTAACTTCACTATGCAAGTATGCTACTTTTATATTTAAATTTTTCAAGTAAGAAGTTAATTCCTCTGCCATACGAATTGTTAATGTTGTAACAAGTGTTCTATCGCCTTTTTCTATTTGCTTTTCTATTTCTTCTATTAAATCGTCAACTTGGTTTTCTTGTTTTCTAACCTCTATTAATGGATCTAAAAGTCCAGTTGGCCTTATTATTTGTTCTACTACCTTGTTATTTACTTTTTGTAATTCTTCATCCCCAGGAGTTGCAGATACATATATTACCTGGTTTATTTTTTCTTCAAATTCTTCGTATTTAAGTGGTCTGTTATCTAGTGCTGATGGAAGACGAAATCCATAATCTACAAGCATTTGCTTTCTTGCCCTATCACCATTATACATTGCCTTAACCTGAGGTAATGTTACGTGTGACTCATCTATTACCATTAAAAAATCGTCAGGAAAAAAGTCCAAAAGACAAGTTGGAGTTGCACCCTCTGGTTTTAAAGCCAAGTGTCTAGAATAGTTTTCAACGCCAGAACAAAAACCTGTTTCTGCAAGCATTTCAAGGTCATACTTACACCTCTGTTCCAGGCGTTCAGCCTCTAATAATTTGCCGTTTTCTCTAAAATAAGCTAATCTTTCATCTAATTCTTTTCTTATGTTTACGATTGCTTTTTTTAATTTTTCTTCACTTGTAACAAAGTGTGATGCTGGCATAATTGAAATGAATTTTTTCTCACCTACTACCGCACCTGTTAAAACATCAAACTCTGTTATTCTTTCTATCTCATCACCAAATAATTCAATTCTTATTCCATGGCTTTTTTCGTAAACTGGTATTACTTCGATAACATCTCCTTTAGCTCTAAACATGCCTCTTGCTAAATCTATGTTATTTCTTTCATACATCATATCAACTAGTTTTGATAGGACTTCATTTCTATTTATTTCTTCTCCTACCTTTAACGTTAACATATGTTTTTCATATTCTTCTTTATCTCCAATACCATATATACAAGATACCGATGCTACTACTATTACATCTTTTGCATTAATTAGTGAAGATGTTGCATAATGCCTTAATTCATCTATCTCATCATTTATTGAAGAGTCTTTTTCTATATAAGTATCACTTGAAGGTACATATGCTTCTGGTTGATAATAGTCATAATATGAAACAAAGTAACAAACCTGATTATTTGGAAAGATTTCCTTAAGTTCAGAGTAAAGTTGACCTGCAAGCGTTTTATTATGTGCAAGAACGAGTGTTGGTTTATTAACCTCTTTTATAACGTTTGCTATTGTAAAAGTTTTACCAGTTCCTGTTGCTCCTAATAAAACTTGATATTTCTTACCATCTTTTATTCCTGTAGAAAGCTCTTTTATTGCTTCTGGTTGATCACCTGATGGTTTGAATTTTGATACTAAATCGAACATAAAAGGCCTCCTTTCTATAACTTGAAAATTAATAAACAACTCAAATCTTATTAACCTATTCTAACACTTATTTTATATGTAATCAATAAGAATTACTTAGATTATAATTAATGTGCTATACTATTATTATATAAAATGTTAATTCAAAGGAGACGTTATAATGAACGAGAATAAAAGACTAAAATTTTTTTTTGAAGAAAGATATGAAGCTGATTTAAAGCTAGTAAAAAACATAAATAATAGAATAACTCCTGATTTAATTAAAATTAGTGATTTATCCTTTATAGATGAGTATTATAATGGAATATTTTATAGATTTGCAAAAAAAGAAAAGAAATATAATTTTGAAATAGAACCACTTTCAAATGAAGATAAAAAGATGTTTGAAAAATATATTAATGAATATAAAGACACTGCTAAAGGACGTGAACTTATAATATATTTTAATATGCTTAAACTTGCTATTGATACTGTTTTAATATATTACAATACTAATGGAACAAAGAAAAGCATGGAAGAAGTAATAAAATATATAATTAAATAATATTTTACTTAATTCAAAAATAATAAACATTTTAAAACTATTATAAAATTATTATAAAGATTATGTTTTTATCTACAAAAAAACAAGTTTACTTTTAAACTTGTTCTTATGTTATCTATTATGATAGCTCTGTCCTTTTGCTGGGAATAATATTACATTTCTTGGATTAAATGTATGATTCTCCAAGCTGTCTTCTTTTCCTTTATAATATCTATAGTAATCACTTTTATATTTTCCTGTTGCTAAACCAAGATGTAAATGTGCCCCATAACACTGACCTGTACAACCTGATAAAGCAATTTTTGTATCAGTTGTTACAACTTGCCCTTTTTTAACTAATTGTTTAGATAAATGGCAATATATTGATGAATATGTCTTTCCATTAACATTATGCCATAAAACAAGAGTTATTCCACATACACTATCTGTATAACCAACTATTCCAGGAGCAACCGGATATATTGGTGTTCCTGTTGGCATAGCTATATCTATTGCAAAATGTTTATTAAAAGCCCCATTTAATGTTCTATTACCAAACTCACTAGATATTCTACCAGTAGTTGATGGTCTTAAGAATGTTGTTCCACTTGGTAGATAATTCTTACCATATATTCTATCATAACAAGCATCAAGGGATTCATTATCACGACAACCTATTGATTTATAGTATTTAATTTGTTTTTGCATTCCCTTAACAGCTTGTGCATCTGATTCGCCTTCTTTATCTAATTCGCTTTGTTTTTGATTTAAAACTATAACTTGTGTATCTAAATCAGATTTTAACCTTGTTAGCTCTTCTTTTTTTAAGGTTAATTCTTTTTTTATACGTTCATTTTCTTCTATCATATCATTCATTTGCTTTATAGCCTTTTTATTATATGAAGATATTTGTTCTGTAATTGATAAGCGATATATCAAATCTGTTATACTTTCTGCTCCCATTATGTATTCTAACATTGCTGATCCAGATGAAGATATTTGATAATATCTCATTAAATCTTTTATTTGATCATTTTTTAAAGCTATATCTTTTTCTAGTTGCTTACTTTCCTCTTCTTTTTTTACTATGTTATCTTCAGCATCTTTTATACTAGATTTTATACTATTTATTTTCTTATTTGTATCAGTAATATTTTGACTATTTATAGCTTTTTTTGTATTAGTATCATTTAACTTTTTTTCTGCAGCATCCAACTCTTTTTGTAGATCTGCAATTGTTTTGGCTTTTATTGTTGTAATCGGCATTAAAAATACTATGAATAATAAAATTAATATTCCAAAATTTTTCTTCATCTTCATTATATTTTTAAATACTTTCTTACTGCTTTATAACTACCATACATACCAACTACAACACCTAATCCTAATAATATTAATGATACGAAATATATAAATGGCTCTGCAGGAACTAATTTAACAAACGGAGAAAATAATTGTCCATTAAAATGTTTATATATAGCTGAATAACCATATAATGTTGCACAAATTGGAATTATTGCACCTAAAAAGCCTAAACAAAAGCCTTCAATTACAAATGGTTGTTTTATAGAAAAGTTTGAAGCTCCTACAAGTCTCATTATTTCTATTTCTCTTTTTCTTGAAAAAATAGTTATTTTTATTGTATTAGTTATTAAAAATAATGTTACAAAAACTAATGCTATCATAGCAACTAACATTGCTTTTTCTAAAACTTTAAATACTTTAAGTAAACTTTCAACCATTCCTTGACCATATTTTACTTCTTTAACTAAATCTAAACTTTGAAGTTTACTTGCTGTTTTTGATATTTTATCAGTATTTTTAACTTTAACTAATAAAGTATCATATAAAGGGTTATTTTCATCTGTCCAAGTGTTTATTATAGAAGCTAGTGAATCAGATGTTTGTTTCATATCTTCTGCTATTTCTTTTTTTGTTTGATGTGTTACTTCTTCTACATTATCAAAAGCTTCAATGTTTTCTTTTAGTTTGTTAATATCTTCTGTATTTGCTTTAGTATCTATAAAAGTAACTATTGTAAAATCCTCTTTAACAAGTTTTGTCATATTTTCAACATTATAAGACAAAACAAGAGCAATACCTACTATTAATAATGTAATTGTAATACAAGAAATAGATGCTATAGATAAACTTAAATTTCTTCCTACACTTTTAAAACCATCTCTTATATTTCTTCTTAATATTCTAATTGCTTTCATAATGAGTATAACTTCCTTTCTCATAATCTTTTACAAGTTTTCCTTTGTCTAATAAAACAACTCTTTTTTTCATTTTATTAACCATTTCTCTATCATGAGTTGCCATAACAACTGTAGTACCCAAATCATTAATTTTCTCTATTACTTTCATAACTTCTAGACTAGTGTCTGGATCTAAATTACCAGTTGGCTCATCACATATAAGTAATTTTGGTGAGTTAACTATTGCACGTGCTATTGCAACACGCTGTTGTTCACCACCAGACAATTGGTTTGGATAACTTTTTGTTCTTTGTTTTAAACCAACTAAATCTAGTGCTTTTAATACCTTCTTTTTAATTTCAGGTGTTGGAAGACCATAAATTTCAAGAGCAAAAGCTACATTTTCATATACTGTTAATTTTGGTAATAATTTATAATCTTGGAATACTATTCCTATTTTTCTTCTTAATTTATAAACTTTATTATTTTTAACTTTAGCTACATTTACACCCCCAACAAATATCTCTCCTTTTGTTGGTCTTTCTTCTCTGTATAACATTTTTATAAGAGTAGATTTACCAGAACCAGATGCTCCTATTACAAAAACAAATTCACCTTTTTTTATATCAAGGTTCATATCATATACTGCATTAACACCATTTTTATATGTTTTTTCAACATTCTTAAATTTAATAAATTCCATATTACTACACCTTCCTTTTCAAATCTACATAATACTTGTATTTTTAGTATATATTCCTGACGTTTGATATGCGTCTGTAACTAATATAACAGCTTTTGAATCTATTTTTGTTATACCACTTTTAAGTTCAAAATATAAACTAGTTGGCACAACACACATTATTATTTGATCTTTTTTATTAGTATAACCCCCTCTTGTTTCTATTAAGGTTATACCAACATTTAGTTCGTTTAATAAATAATCACAAATCAAATCATCTTCATCAGTTGTTATATATACTGCTTTATTGCTAGATATTCCAATTACCACTTTATCAACCATTATATTAATTATATATAAAACTATAAGTGCATATAAAACTCTTGTCCATCCAAAGAAGAAGCCTCCTAATAAAACTATTACACCGTCTGTCATAAGCATTGATGTGCCAATTGATACCTTAAGATATTTTGAAACAATTTGATTTAATATATCTGTTCCACCTGTTGTAAAACCACTTTTAAATATTATTCCAGAAGCAAACCCTATTACAACACCACCTATTATTGCTATTAATAAAAGATTATCATTATCTATTTGTATATAATTTCCAATATTTACTGTTAATTTAACAAAAATCGGAAACAAAATGGATCCTAATACAGAATCAAGTGTTTTTTCTTTTCCTAAAAAAAGTAAACTAAGTGATATAAAGAAAACATTTAAAATAAGAATCATTACAGATGGATCAATAATTTTTTGTGTTATTATAGAAATACCACTTGCACCTCCATAAACTATATTATTTTTAAAGAAAAATAAGTTATAAGAAGTTGCGTATATAAGTGTACCTATTATTAAAAATAAATATCTTTTAATTATACTAGCATTTTTAGCACTTTTTAAAATCTTTAATTCTCTTTTACTTCTAAATTTTTTTATTAATCTCATTTTTCTCTCCTTTTAAGTTACTTTCTATAAAACCATCTAAATTACCATCTAAAACTTTATTAACATTAGATGTTTCATACCCTGTTCTATGATCTTTTATCATTGAATAAGGATGAAGTACATAACTTCTTATTTGTGAGCCAAATTCTATTTCGTTATGATCACTTTTCATAGAATCAATTTTTTCTTTTCTCGTTTTTAATTCTTTTTGATATAACTTACTTTTTAAAACTTTAAGTGCTGTTTCTTTATTTTTTATCTGACTTCGTTCATTTTGACAAGTAACTACTATTCCTGTTTTAATATGAGTTATTCTAACAGCGGAATCTGTTGTGTTTACACCTTGTCCTCCAGCTCCACTACTTCTATATACATCAACTCTAATATCACTATCTTTTATTTCTATATCTATATCATCATCAAATTCTGGTATAACATCTACTGCTGCAAAAGAAGTATGACGCCTGTTATTTGAGTCAAACGGAGATAATCTAACTAACCTATGAACCCCTTTTTCATTTTTTAAATATCCATAAGCATATGCTCCTTTTACAATATACACAATACTTTTTATTCCAGCCTCTTCGCCTTCTTGCTCATCTATTACTTCATATGAATAATTTTTTTTATCAAAATATTTTGTATACATTCTAGAAAGCATCATTGCCCAATCACAGCTTTCTGTACCACCTGCCCCGGCGTGTATCTCAAAAATAGCAGCATTATTATCAAATTTTCCGGACAAATATGTAAGTGTCTCTTGCTTTTCTAACTCTATATTAGAATTTTCATATAATTTTTCAAATTCTTTTTTTAAAGCAGAATCTAAGGACTTTTCATCAAATTCTTTAAACTGATTTAAAGTATCTAAATTTTCTTTTAACTTAATAATAGGATTAATAATCTCATTTAATTCACTCATTTTTTTAGTTAGTTTCTCGGCATTCTTACTATCATCCCAAATATTTGGTTCTGATAATTTTTCATTTAGTTTTTTTATCTCTTTTTGTTTTTCTTCTACCTCAAAGAGACCTCCATATTTGATTAAATTTATTATTTAATATTTCTATATCTTTATTTGTAATTTCCATATAATCACCTATAGTATAGTATAACACAATTTTTTTCTTATTTAAATCTATTACAAAAAAAACATAGTATTTTTTAACATTTTAAATTCCATTAAAATTTTTAAACCTTTAATACATAAAAAATATAAATAAATTATAACCAACGAAAATTTCTTTTAAAATATCTAGAATATGAAATTATATTTTTTTAAGAAAAATTATCATAATTAAATTTGACCATTATATTTATACAATTTTTTTATTATTGGTGAATATTCTACTTTGGATAAATCTTTTTCTTTTTTATAAGAAATATACTTTGTTAGATACATACTTTGCACAAGCATTTGATAATCATCTAATATTTGGTCTTCAAATTTGGAATCAATAGTGATAATTCTACTATAATATTTTTTCAATTCTTCTAGCATGATTCTGTCAAATTCAGTATTTCTATTATAATAAATAGCTACATTATTATAATTAATAGCAAGTGTACTCCTACCGTGACAATAAGAATATTTATCATGAACTATTGGTATTCCAATTCCGGATTCAACCATAGTTGATTCTAAATATTTTGATGCCACACTTGTATCGTAACCACTAAATATTTCGTATATATCACTTTCTAAATCAAATTTAAATGATGATTCTTCTATACAATCTAATATCAAATTTTTTTGTCCATTTAAATAATAGTCCATCAATATGCTTACCGGAATTAATGTAGCACCAACAGAAATAAAACTATTTTCTTTTGGAATATTAGTATTATATTTTAAATAAGTTACATCCCTATCATTAAAAGAGTTGTTGGATAATAGATATTTTTTTAACTGATTTTCAAAAGATAATTCAACTCCATAATTATTTCCGCTGTAACTACACGATATAACATTTTTAAATGCTTTATTATTTTGATATAAGAAGTCTCTTGGCTCCCTATTTATTGAAACTATACCGTTTTTAGCATTAATAACCTTTGCTCCAAATTCACTAACCACACTTGAGCCTCCAACACCACTAAATAATGTTGGACCACTTAATTTAGATAATTCTTTTCTAATAAATTTCAAATCAGTAGATTCTAATGAATCAATAACTCTTTCTTTTAAAATATCAAAATTAACTTGCATATTTTTTTGATAATATTTTTTGAATTGATTATAGTCTATTACTGGCACATCATCATCTTTTTCACCAATTTTACAACAGTAACAATCTCCGCTATCAAAAATTTCATAAAATTTTTCATTGTATTTTAACAAATAACAAAATGTATTTTTAAATGTAATTCCATTTTTAAATCCATATTTATTAATTTGATCAAATAAAGTTGATATATAACAGATAAAATCAATTTCTTTTTCACTTAAAAATTCTCTACCGTTGTGCAGAAAATAGCAATCGTCAAATTCCTCATATTGTTCAATAAAAATATTAATCCAATTAATATATTCATCATTTAATATCAGTTTTATAAATTTTTCATTTTCCATAATAATTCTCCTTTTAAGTTAACTATAACTTAAAAGGAGGCAATATTTCGTCTACTCATATTTTTCATCTAATAATTCACAATTTATTATTCTTTTCAATTCAAAATGTCTAATATCTTGTCTCATTTCACAAAATGCTGCACAGTACCAACCATTTTGAAACAAAAACATTTCAGCAGGATATATAATTCTTTGATTTTCTCCCTTACCATAAGAATAATACAATAATTTAACTTTTCTTTTTTCTTTTATGTCTCTTGTTAACAAATTGTATTTTTTTCCAGTTTCTTCTTTTAAATTTAACTCTTTTTCTTCTTGTTTGCTCCCTATATAAACACCTTTTATTTTATCTTGAAGCATAATTAATTCTTCTTTTATCTTCTTATCTTTTTCTTTTAATATATATTTATCTAATAGTTTTGCATCTTTTAATTTAAATTTTCTAATTGGCATACGAATCTGCTGATTTAATACATATCCTCCATATGGTCCCATAATTGTATCTACATAAATCCCTGCTTTTTCTAAATCTTCTTTATAAACTCTAATCATTCTTTCTGATACTTCAAGCTCATTAGAAAGTTCATTAATACTATATTTTTTTCCGTTTTGTAACAATTCTAGCATTGTTATAACATTAGATACTTTAGACATAAAACCACCTACATTCATTATATCATAATTTATAAAAAGACTAAGAATAAATCTTAGCCTCTTATTACATCAGATAGTAATTAATATTAATTTTTAACAATTGTCTTTTTTCAGCATTTAATCTTAATTTTATGGTCTTTGTTCCATTTTTTATTCGTTCAAATGGTCCATCGTTTAATTTCATTTAATGTTTCATATTGTTTACTTCCCTCACTATATTTTCTTTATCATTGTTTCCATTCTTGCATGATAATC
>OIYG01000483.1_pt1 | contig 38533 bp, 28 predicted proteins | sample 1587861 | NCBI WGS metagenome assembly OIYG01 (sample SAMN03283272) | human gut metagenome | biome: human-associated habitat; material: feces | host: Homo sapiens | place: Peru | collected 2012 | reverse complement strand
CGATTTCCAAACCTCAATTTGGAAACAAAATCCCTCGCTGACCGCTCTTGCGATTGAATCAGAGCTTCCCTTGTTCTGTTTTTTTCGGGAGGTTCGGCGCTTTCCAAAAAATAACTTGACAGAGTCGACGCGAAACGGTAAAATAAAATGTGGATTCGTATTGTCTGAGCCGCGTTTTGGGGTAAACGCAGAACGGACGTTGCTTTCTATTTGGCAGCTTTGCCATTTTTCATTACAAATTTACAAAAGGAGGTGCATTCGTAGAGGATGGCATGGTATATTTGGGCGGCGATCGCCGTCGCAGTTGCCGTATTATTCTTCTTCATCGGCGTGATCTACCGCAAGAAGGTCGCCGAACGCGAGATCTCCAGCGCAGAGGACGAAGCCCGTCGCATCATCAACGAGGCGATCAAGGGCGGCGAGAACAAAAAGCGCGAGATGCTGGTGGAAGCCAAGGAAGAAATTCATAAAAACCGTACCGAATACGAACGCGAAGTCAGGGAGCGCCGCGCAGACCTGCAGAAGCAGGAGCGCCGCTTGCAGCAGAAGGAGGAGTCCCTCGACAAAAAGACGGACGCCTTTGAACGCAAGGAGGAGGAGCTGCGGAAGCGTCAGGCGTCCGTGCTCGCCACGCAGGAGGAGGTCTCCCTCATCAAAAAGAGCCAGCTGGAAATGCTGGAAAAGATCTCCGGCCTGACGCAGGACGAGGCCAAGCACCAGATCCTCAGCAGTCTGGAAAACGAGTGCCGCCACGACGCCGCGCTCAAGATCAAGGAGATCGAAGCCGAGACGAAGGAAAACGCCGACCGCATGGCACGCGAGGTCATCTCCATCGCGATCCAGCGCTGCGCCGCAGACCACGCCGCAGAGACGACGGTCTCCGTCGTGCCGCTGCCCAACGACGAGATGAAGGGCCGCATCATCGGCCGCGAGGGCCGCAACATCCGCACCCTCGAATCCATCACCGGCGTCGATCTCATCATCGACGACACGCCCGAGGCGATCACCGTCTCCTCGTTTGACCCGGTGCGCCGCGAGGTCGCCCGTCTGGCGCTGGAGAAGCTCATTGCCGACGGCCGCATCCACCCCACCCGCATCGAGGATCTGGTCGAAAAGGCCCGCAAGGAGGTCGACCGCGTCATCAAGCAGGAGGGCGAGCGCGCCGCGTTCGAGACCGGCGTGAACAACCTGCACCCCGAGCTCATCAAGCTGCTCGGCCGTCAGAAGTACCGCACGTCCTACGGTCAGAACGTGCTCAATCACTCCATCGAGGTCGCACACATCGCCGGTCTGCTGGCCAGCGAGCTGGGCGTCGACATTCCGCTTGCCAAGCGCGCGGGTCTGCTGCACGATCTGGGCAAGTCCGTCGACCACGAGATGGAGGGCAGCCACGTCCAGCTCGGCGTTGAGCTGGCGCGGAAATACAACGAGTCTCCCGACGTGATCCACGCCATCGAGGCGCACCACAACGATGTCGAGCCGCGCACGGTTATCGCCTGTCTGGTTCAGGCCGCCGACGCGATCTCGGCCGCCCGTCCCGGCGCGCGCCGCGAGAATGTGGAAAACTACATCCGCCGTCTGGAAAAGCTTGAGGAGCTGACCGGCACTTACCCCGGTGTTGAGAAGTCCTATGCCATTCAGGCCGGTCGCGAGGTTCGCATTATGGTCAAGCCCGAGGAGGTTTCCGAGGACAACATGATCCTGCTTGCGCGCGATCTTGCAAAAAAGATCGAAAACGAGCTGGAATACCCCGGCCAGATCAAGCTGAACGTCATTCGCGAGACGAAGGCCGTGGAATACGCAAAATGAGAGCAACCCGTCCGGAGGCACAGAGGCTTCGGACGGGCTTTTGCTTCTGCCCGCGCACCGGCCGAGCCGGAGCCATTCATTAAAAGCGAGGTTTTTATGCTGAATTTTCACCCCATCACCCTGTCCGACCGGCCGATGCTTGAGCCGTGGTGCGAGCGCGCGGCCGGGCACGGCAGCGAGTATTCCTTCGCCAACCTGTATTTCTGGGGACGGCAGGCCGTCTGTCAGGCGCCCGACGGCACGCCGCTCATCCTCAGCCATTTCGCGCCGCACACGTCCTATCTCTTCCCCTATTCCGCGCCGGAGCTGCTTCCCCTGCTGCGGCAGGACGCCGCCGAACGCGGCATCGCCCTGCGCGTGTTCGGCCTGCTGCCGGACGAGGCCGCAGAGGTCGAGCGCCGCTGGCCGGGGCAGTACCGCTTCCATTCCGTGCGCGACAGCGCCGACTATGTCTACACGGTCGAGCGTCTGGCGGAGCTGCACGGCAAGCATTTGCAGGCCAAGCGCAACCACTGCAATCGCTTTGAGGAGGAATTCCCAGGCTACCGCATCGAGCCGCTGACGCCGGAGCTGCTGCCCGCCTGCCGCGCCTTCACGGAGCAATGGTACGCCGCCCACGCGGAGGACGGAACCGATTTTTCCGGGGAGCGCACGGCCATTGCGCGCGCATTCGACAGCTTCGACGCGCTCGGCATGGAGGGCGCGGCGCTCTTTACGCCCGACCGGCTCGTTGCCTTCACCATGGGCAACCGCATCCGGCCGACCGTTTTCGACGTCAACTTTGAAAAGGCCGACGCCACGGTCAACGGCGCTTACGCCATCATCAACCGGGACTTTGCGCGGATGCTGCGCGCGCGCTATCCCGAGCTGGAGCTGCTCAACCGCGAGGACGACATGGGTCTCGAGGGGCTGCGCCGCGCCAAGGAGAGCTATGTGCCGGATCTGCTCCTGGACAAGCTGCTGCTGGAGGCCGCGCAGTGACGGCCTATGCGCCCGCCGCCGCGCGGGACGTTCCGGCGCTGGCCGCGCTCTGGCAGACCTGCTTCGGCGACCCGGCGTCCGATTCCGAGCCGATCCTGACGCATCCGCAGATCCGCACCTTCGCGGCCTATGCCGGCGGAAAGCCCGTCTCCATGCTCTGCGCGCTCCCGGCGACGCTGGTCGACGAGGCGGGCGGCGAGGCGCCCTGCGCCTATCTCTACGCCGTCTGCACCGACCCTGCGTTCCGGCGGCGCGGCCTGAGCAGCGGCCTGCTGGCCTTCGCCGAGGAGGCGCTGCGCTGCGCCGGCTTCTCCTGCGCAGCGCTCGTTCCCGCAAACGAAAGTCTGTTCGGATTTTATCAAAAAAACGGGTATCAGACCGTTTTTTATCAAAAAAAATATGAAGCTGCGCCCGGTGGGGCGGCCGACATCCGGCCGGTCGGCGCCGCCGACTATCGCACGCTGCGCGAATTGCAGCTCTACGGCTGCTTTGTCTCCTTCCCCGAGGCGATGCTCGGGCTGCTGCCGCAGCGCTGGCGCATCGAGACGGACGCGGCGGTCTGCTGCGCGGCAGGCGCGGTGCAGGACGGCGTTCTGCGTTTGCAGGAGCTGCTGCCGGACATCCCGGAGGCGGCCGCCGCACTGGCGGCACGGCTCGGCTGCACCCGCGCGGAGGTCTGCACGACCGGCGGCGACCGGCCGTTCGCCATGGCAAAGGCACTCGGCGCAGCTGCCCTGCCCGAGCGGGCGTATCTGGGCGTTTCCTTTGCATAATTTGCATTTTTCTGTGGAAAATCGGCAAAAAATGCGTTATAATAGAAACCGAATTTGCAAAAGGTAGGGTGGAGTATGAATTTCGGCGATTTTCTGGGCAACGACGGCATCAAGCAGCGCCTGAACGAGGCGGAGCGCGCCGGACGGCTGTCGCACGCGTGGCTGCTGATCGGGCCGGAGGGCTCGGGGCGGCACACGCTGGCGCGGCAGCTCATCGCCGCCATGCAGTGCACCGCCGACGGCGAACGCCCCTGTATGCGCTGCACAGCCTGCAAAAAGGTGCTCTCGGACATGCATCCCGACGTCATCACAGTCGACGCGCCGGACAAGAAGACCATCCCGGTCAAGCTCGTCCGCGACGCCTGCGCCGATCTGTTCGTCCGCCCGAACGAGGGCGCGCGCAAGATCTACCTCTTCCCGCGCGCGCACGACCTGAACGCGCAGGGGCAGAACGCCCTGCTCAAATGCATCGAGGAGCCGCCCCCCTACGGCACGTTTTTCCTGCTCTCCGAGCAGCCGCTGCTGCCGACCGTGCAGAGTCGCTGTGTGGAGCTGCGGCTCTGTCCCCTGCCTGAGGCGACGCTGCTGCGCGCGCTCGGGCAGCGCGCGCCGTCATCCACCGACGCCCAGCGCCGCACGGCCGCCGCGCAGAGTGAGGGCTATCTCGGCCGGGCGCTGAGGCTGCTGGATGCCGGCGGCGGTCTGCTGCCGCAGACCGAGGCGCTGGTCGGCGCGCTCGGCTCAAAGGTACAGCTGCTGTCCGTTCTGATCCCGATGGAGCGCATGACGCGCGAGGCGCTCCGCGCCGTGCTGCTGCAATGGCGCGAGCTGGTCGCGCAGGCGCTGCTCTGCCGCGCCGGGGCGACCAACGGCTACCCGCAGGCGCAGACGCTCGCCGCGCGCTGCACCGCCGCGTCGCTTCTGGCCGACGCCGACGCGCTGGCCGAGGCGCTTTCCATGCTCGACGGGAATGTCGGCCCCGCGCATCTGTGCGGCTGGCTCGCCGTCAAGCTTTCCGCCTGAGAGGCGGCCGACCGCGATCGGCCCCGGGCGTATCCGTAATCATAAGGAGTTCCTATGAAAGAAGAAACCACTGCCCCCGTGACGGTCTGCGACGTGCAGTTCCGCTCCGCCACGAAGTTTTATTATTTTGACCCCAACGGTCTGGACGTCCGGACCGGCGACACCGTGATCGTCGACACGGCCTACGGCCTCGAGATCGGCCAGTGCGTGCACGGCAACCACGACGTCGAGCCGAAGGACGTGGTCGCGCCGCTGCGCCGCGTGCGCCGTCTGGCGACCGAAAACGACAAAAAGATCGACGCCGCCAACCGCACCCGCGAGAAAAACGCGTTCGCGACCTGTCAGAAGCAGATCGAGGAGCTGCATATGGACATGCAGCTCGTCTCGGCCGAATATGCCTTTGACGGCAGCAAGGTGCTGTTTTTCTTCACGGCCGACGGCCGCGTCGACTTCCGCGAGCTGGTCAAGCACCTCGCCAGCACCCTGCGCACGCGCATTGAGCTGCGACAGATCGGCGTCCGCGACAAGGCGAAAATGGTCGGCGGCCTCGGCATCTGCGGCCGTCCCTTCTGCTGCCGCCAGTTCCTCGACGATTTCCAGCCGGTCTCGATCAAGATGGCCAAGACGCAGAATCTCAGCCTGAATCCCACCAAGATCTCCGGCACCTGCGGCCGCCTGATGTGCTGCCTGAACTACGAGCAGGCCGCCTATGAGGATCTGCTGCGCACCAGCCCGCGCCCGGAATCCTTCGTCGACACGCCCGACGGGCGCGGCACCGTCACCGACGTCAATCTGCTGCGCCAGAGCGTGCGCGTCCGGCTGGAAAAGGAGCCGGAGACCGTCGTCTGCCACAAGAACTGCGACATCTGCGTCCTGCGCAACGGCAAGGCGCGCAAGGGCGACGAGCCGATCCCGCCCGATCTCGCTCCGATCTCCGGCGGCAAGCCCCGCAAGAAGAAGGAGGAGGAGCCGGAATTTGCGACCTATCTCGAACCGGTCGTGATCCGCAGAAGCGCCGAGACGCTGGAGCCGGCCGTGGTCAGCAAGCCCGCCAAGGACGAGCCGGAGACGCGTTCGCGCCGTCGCCGCCGCAAATCCGGCGCGAAGGCGAGCGAGGCAGCAGAGGGCGCGCAGACCGAGCCGGCCGCAAAGCCGGTCGGGCAGAAGCCCGCCGAGCAGCGCAGCGGAGAACCGCGCAACGGCGAGCAAAAGCCGCGCCGCGACCGTTCGCGCCGCAAGGCACGTCCGCCGCGCGATCCGAACGCGCCGAAGTCCGCCGAGGCCGCGGGCGAGCGACCGGCAAGAGCCGCGAAGCCCGGCCAGAAGCCCCGTGCGGAGGACGCCGGGCAAAGGCCGCGCGCGGAGAGCGCCGCGCAGAAGCGCGCCGATGCTCCCGCCGGTGAGCGCGCCGCCGCAAGGCCCTCCGCTGCAAGCGCCCCCGACGCGAATTCGCCCGCCGTTGACGGCGCGTCCAAGCCGCACCGCAGACGTCCACAGAGCCGCCGCCGCAAGCCCGGCGCAAAGTCGAACGAGGGCGCGGCGGAATCTTCGCAATGATATTCAGCCTCCGGCTGCGTGATATATGGCCGAGGCGAAGCCGGGCTTTAGAGTGAAATTTGCTCTTTGAGCAAGTGAAATATGCTGAAGCATGTGAAATGCGGGCTTGCGCCCGCGTGAAATGGCGCTTCCGAAGAAGCGCCGATGTGATGTTGCTCCGCAACGGATTTCAATTATTTCAGTTATAAAAATGGTAGGTTTTTACGAAAAACCTACCATTTTTGTGTCATTGCAAGGCCGCACTGCGGCCGCGGCAATCTTTGAGTTGAAGGTATGGAATCCCGCAGCGAGGCACGGTAGCAGGAAACGATAATATTCTAAAATTATGATTCGTCGCGGAGCGACACCGACATAGCGACCCAGTTGGGGCGCTACATCATACGGACGCAAGGCCGTATATCATATGCGCCAGCATATATCATGCAGCCAACGGCTGCATATCATTGTGCAGCCATGGCCGTGCTTCGTTCCGGGATGGCGAATCGCCGCGTTTAAGATTGCCGCGTCGGGCGCAAGAAATTGCGCCCTCCTCGCAATGACAAAATCGGCGGGGTTTGCGAGAAAACGAAGCAGTTTTCAAAACGAAAAGTTTTCAATTCATTGCGGAGCGACACCGACACGACACTTTCTGGAAGCGCTATTTTACGCGGGCGCAAGCCCGCATTTTACATGCAAAGTATCTTTCACTTGCCCAATGGGCAAATTTTGCTGCGCATCAGCGATATCAGTTCTGCGAGACGGTGAACAGGGCGCGGAAATAGCCGTCCTGCTCCATCAGCTCGTCAAAACGGCCGGATTCGACCAAAGCGCCGTTTTTCAGCACAAGAATGCCGTCGCAGCGCCGCAGGACGGCCTCATCCAGCTTGTGCGTGACAAGAATGCGGGTCACACCGGTCAGGTCAAGCAGGTCGTCCGACACCTGACGCGCCGTCTGCGCGTCGAGCGCAGAGGTGGCCTCGTCGGCCAGAAGGATGCTTGACCGCTTCAGCAGGCTGCGCGCGATCGAGATGCGCTGCTTCTCGCCGCCGGAAAGCTCCCGTCCGTTCTCGCCGCAGGGCGTATCGGCACCGCGTTTTGCAAGCAGCTCGCCCAGATGCGCGCGCGAAAGCGCCGCATCCAGCTCCGCCTGCGGGAAGCTCCGGAACATCGCAACATTATCCTGAATGGACGCGTTGAAAACAAACACATTCTGCTGGATCACGGACAGCAGCTCATAGAGCGCCTCCGGCGCAAGCTCGCGCAGCTCCGTGCCGTCGAGCAGGATTTTGCCGCGATAGTCGGCGCTGCCGCCCATGAGCAGATGCAGGAGGGTGGATTTTCCGCTTCCGCTCGCGCCGACGACGGCATACGCGCCCCCGGCTTGCAGCTCGGCGGAAACACCGCGCAGCACATCCTTCCCCGGCTCATAGCCGAAGGTGACCTGTTCCAGACGAATGCCCCGTTTCAGTCCGCCGGGCAGCGCCGCGCTTCCGACGGAGAAGGTGTTCTGCTCCAGCGCATCGGCCAGCTTGCCGATGAGTCCCCGCGCCGCGCGGCGCCCTGCCAGCAGGGCGGGCAGCTGCGCGACCGGCTCGATCAGGAAATTCATCAGATTGACAAAGAGAATCAGCGTACCGGCAGTGATGCCCCGTCCGCTCAGCGCCATCCAAGCGCCAAACAGGAACACGCCGAGCTGCGCGGTGATCCCCGCGAGCGAGCCGATCATGCCGACGAGCACCTTCAGGCGGCGACGGTCGAACTTTTCATCCTCCAAAGCGCGGTTATTTTCTGCAAACAGGCGAAAAATCTCTCTTTCCGCACGGAACGTTTTGACGACCTGAAAACCGCCGAGGCAATCGCTCAGCATGGCGGTGAAATCCCGGTTTCGGTCGGAAACGCGGCGCTCCGCCGTTTGCAGCTGCTTGCCGGTCAGCAGGGACGCGGCGAGCGGCAGCAGCGTCACGCCGACGGCCACGGCCGTCAGCAGCGGCGAATAGACGAGCATCATGGCCAGCGCCCCGCAGAAGGTCACTGCCATTGTGATGACGGAGAGCTGCTGGGCAAGGTAGTCGGCTTCGACGCTCGAGGCGTCGTTGGTCAGCGCGGACAGATAGGCTGCCGTGCTCTCGTCCCGGAAGGCCGAGATGCGCTTCTCGGTGAGCTTTTGAAAGGCAAACTCCTTGTATTGCCGCATGGCGCGGCGGATGAAGCGCGGTTCGGAGCTGTATTTCAACAGGAAAAACAGCGCGGTCAACACGAGGATGCCGCCGGTCAGCTTCGCCAATTCGGAAAGCGGCCGCGACCCGGCGACTTCGGAGACGGTGTCGAGCAGCTGCTGAATGAGCCACGACAGCAGCAGCTTGACCGAGCTTCCGGCCAGCGCCGCAAAAACGGAGAGCAGAAAAATCGGGAGGTTTCTGCGATAAAATTGAGCAAGAAGCTGCTGCTTCAAGGACTTATTCATGCTCGTTTTCCTCCCTCCACATGGCGCTGAGCGCCGAGCTTTCCAAATCCCGGAGCGTTTTTTCCACGCCGCCGAGCGCGGTCTCGCCCAAGTCGTCATAGACACCGGCCTGCTCGTCATCACGGATGAAGCGCAGGCTTCCGGCGCGGAAATCCGGCGCGGCGTCAAAGGCAGAGGCCAGCGACCGCGCACGCTTCAGCGCCGCGCGCGCCGCGTCGTTTTCGCCGTTCTGCAGATGCGCAAAGGCGAGCCAGACGGTCAGGGGCGCGCCGATCTTATCGAGGAAGCAGGGCGTCTGGCCGTCCTTCAGGCCGGAAATCGCGGTCAGTCCCCATTGCAGCAGCGCCTGCGCGGAGCGGAAATCCTGCCGCGAGAAATATACATTGGCATAGCCCATGAGAATGCGGAGCAGCGCGGCCGTGGTCTCCAGCAGCGCCGCCGACAGATACGGCATCGCCTCCTCCGGTCTGCCGCATTCCGCTGCCAGCATCAGCCCGATGCGGTCGTCGTAAGCACCGCCCCGGTCTGCCTGCTTGAGCAGCGAGACGGCCTGCTCGCGCTCTCCGAGGGAGAACAGCACCTCAGCCATTTCCGCCGAGAGGGTGTGCTCCCCGATCTTCGGATCGGTGTTCTGCGGCAGAAGGCGCGCGGCCGTTTGCAGCAGCTCCATGGCGCGGTACAGCAGCGGCCGTTCGCCGGTCGCGATGCCGAACACGCGGTAAAGCGCGGCGCATGGATAGACGATCTCAAAGGTGTTCGGGTACTTATGCAGCGCCTTTTCCGCCTCGGCCAGCCCGGCGCGATCCTTTTGGTGGCGATATTGCGTCAGCCGCGCGGCAAGAGCGGGCAGACGGTTGTCGCGCGGCACATAGCCGAGCAGCGCATCGACCGTGGTGTCAAAGAAGTCCGCCAGCTCCATCAGCGTGGTCAGCTCCGGCTGCGAAAGATCGGCCTCCCATTTGTAAACCGCGCCGACCGTCACGCACAGCGCCTGTGCAAGCTGCTCCTGCGTCAGATGCCGCGCGCGGCGAAGCACACGGATGTTTTCCGACAGCGTTCTTGCCATTTTTTCGTCCTCCTCATTGGTTCTGTCTTTATTATCGCACAGACGGTCCCGAAACGGAAGTCACCAGACGTAGAATTCGTATAAAAAATACCCACACCATTGGTATGGGCTTCAAAAAATCAGGGAGCCGCGCAGCGCTTTGCGCTTGCAAAAACAATACGTTCCTGATAAAATAGTATTTTATGAACACTTCATGCCATACGGCAAATTTCGGGGGGTAGAGGAAGATCAAGAAACAGAGACAAAAAAACCAGAAGCAAAAGACGCTCCGGCACATGGGCAAATGTCTGGCCGGTTATCGCGGCTGGACGGCTGCGGCGGCGCTGTTCGGCGGGCTTGAGGTCGTGCTGGAGGTCTTCATCCCGATGCTGATGTCCGTCATCGTCGATGGCGGGCTTTATCGCGAGGAGGATTTCATGCTGCGCGGGCTGTTCCCCGACGCGCTTGTCGCGCAACGCGACCGCTTCGTGCTGACGGTCGGGGGCATCATGGTGCTCATCGCGTGCCTGTCAATGGTCTGCGGTCTGCTCAGCGCGCGCTGCTCGGCCATTGCCAGCCAAGGCTTCGCGAAAAACCTGCGGACGATGCTGCTCGACCGCATCCAGAGCTTTTCCTTCTCGAACATCGACCGCTTTTCCACGCCGAGCCTCATCACGCGCGCCACAACGGATGTCAACACCGTGCGCACGACGATGCACCTCATCATCCGCAGCCTGACCCGCAGCCCGATCATGCTTGTGCTGGCGACGGTCATGGCCTTCACGATCTCGCCGCATCTTTCGCTGTTTTTCCTTGCGTCGCTGCCGGTGCTGGCGGTCACGCTGGCGATCATGATGCACATCGGCCAGCCGCGCTTCCGCAGAATGCTCGTCAAAATGGACGACATGAACCGCGCGGTGCAGGAAAATCTCGTCAACAGTCGCGTGGTCAAGGCCTTTGTGCGCGGCGATTATGAATCCGAGCGCTTTGCCGGAACGGCGGAGGAGCTGCGGCACGCGCAGCTCGCCTCCTCGCGCCTGTTCACGCTGACCGGGCCGATCCAGATGGGCATCATGTGGACGTGCACGGTGCTGCTGCTCCTGTTCGGCGGACGCGAGATCATTTTCCGCACGACCGGCCTGCTCACGGGCGAGCTTGTGAGCATCGTTTCCTACAGCACGCAGGCCGTCTCGTCGCTGACGATGCTCTCATGGCTCATCATGTCGCTGGCGCGGGCGCAGGCGTCGATGCGCCGCATCAACGAGGTCTTCGACGAGCGGCCGGACATCGCCGACGGCCCGTCGGACAAGCTCGTGGCCGACGGCAGCGTCGACTTTGACGACGTCTGCTTCAGCTACACCCGCGACCCGCAGAAGCGGAATCTGCGCCATATCACGGTGCATATCAAGAGCGGCGAGACGATCGGCGTGATCGGCGGCACGGGAGAGGGCAAATCCACGCTCGTGAGCCTGATCCCGCGCTTTTACGACACGCTGAGCGGCACGGTGCGCGTCGGCGGCGTCGACGTGCGGGACTACACGCTCGAGCATCTGCGCGACGGCGTGTCGATGGTTTTGCAGAACGGCACGCTCTTCTCCGGGACGATCGCCGAGAACCTGCGCTGGGGCAAGCCCGACGCGACCCTGGCAGAGATGAAGGCCGCCTGCGCAATCGCCTGCGCCGACGAATACATCGACCGTTTTCCGGACGGCTATGAGACGCTGCTCGAGCAGAACGCCGCGAATCTCTCCGGCGGGCAGCGGCAGCGCCTGCGCATTGCCCGCGCGATCATCAAGCAGCCGAAAATTCTGATCCTCGACGACTCGACCAGCGCGGTCGACATGGCCACGGACGAGCACATCCGCCGCGGTCTGCGCGAGGCTCTGCCCGGCACGACGAAGATCATCATTGCCCAGCGCATTGCGTCGATCCTGAGCTGCGACCGCATTCTCGTCCTCGACGAGGGGCGTCTGTCCGACATCGGCACGCATGACGAGCTGATGGCGCGCAGCCAGATCTATCGAGACGTTTATGACAGTCAGATGAAGCAGGAGGAAACCGAGGATGGCTAGGATCGATCTGCGCAGCTATCGCAAGGCGCGCTCGCCCTTCGGCAGCCTGATGCGCCTGTTCCGTTATTTCAAGCACTGCCGCCTGCTGCTGATCTGCGCCGTGGCGTCGATCCTGGCCTATGCGGCGGCGACCATCGCGGCGTCCTACTGCATGAAGCCGCTGGTCAATCTGCTCAAGACGACCGGCCTCGCGCCGGACGCGGTCTACGCCAAATATCTGGCGCTGCTGCTCGGCCTCGCGGGGCTGTATGTGCTCAGTGTCGTGACAAATTATCTGCTCAACCGGCTGATGCTTGAGTGCAGCACGGTCATCATGCGCGCCCTGCGCACGGAGCTGTTCGACAAGATGCAGCGCCTGCCCATCCGCTATTTCGACGAGAACACGAACGGCAGCCTGATGAGCTATTTCACGAACGACATTGAGGCGACGAACGAGCTTTTGCAGCATTCCATCACGCAGATGATGATCTCGGTGATGTCGCTGCTCGGCACGGTCGGCATGATGCTGGCGCTGTCGATGCGGCTGTTTTCGCTGATGGTCGTGCTGGCGGCGATCGTGATCCTCGTCGTGCGCTTCATCACGAAAAAGAGCAGCCGCAGCTACCGGCAGCAGCAGCAGGACGCCGCGAACGTCAACGGCTTCGTTGAGGAAATAATCGCCGGGCAGCGCGACGTCAAGGTCTTCACGCACGAGCAGCAGGTCATGCGCGATTTTGAGCCGATCAACGAGCGCTTCCGCGTCTCGTCGACCGAGGCGACGACCGTGACCTCGATCGTCGGGCCGATCCTGAACAATCTGTCGCATTTCTTCTATGCGCTCACCTGCGCCGTGGGCGTGCTCTGGCTCAAGGGCGAGAACGCCGGCGGCGTGCTCATCACGTTCCTGGGCTACATCCGCACCTTTGCCGAGCGCGTCAGCCAGATCTCCGAGCAGTTCAACGCGATCATGCTCGCGCTTGCGGGCGCGGAGCGCATCTTCGACGTGCTCGATCTTCCGCCCGAGACGGACGAGGGCGAAACGACGCTCTCAAACGTCGGGCGCGACTATTTCTGGGTCAGGCCGGACGGGCAGCGCGTGCCGCTGCGCGGCGACGTGCGCTTCTACGGCGTGGATTTCGCCTATGTGCCGGAGAAGCCCGTGCTGCGCGACCTGTCGCTCTATGCCAAGCCCGGCCAGAAGATCGCCTTTGTCGGCTCGACCGGTGCGGGCAAAACGACGATCACGAATCTCATCAACCGATTTTACGACATTCAGGGCGGGCAGATCACCTATGACGGCATCGACGTGCGCCGCATCCGCAAGGACGACCTGCGCCGCTCGCTCGGCACGGTTTTGCAGGACACGCATCTGTTCACCGGCACGGTGATGGAGAACATCCGCTACGGGCGGCTCGACGCGACGGACGAGGACTGCATCCGCGCCGCGAAGATCGCCAACGCGCATTATTTCATCTCGCACCTGCCCAAGGGCTATGACACGATGCTCTATTCCGACGGGGCGAACCTCTCTCAGGGGCAGCGGCAGCTCGTGGCAATTGCCCGCGCGGCCGTCTCCGAGGCGCCGGTGCTGATCCTCGACGAGGCGACCTCGTCCGTCGACACCCGCACGGAGAAGCTCATCGAGCGCGGCCTCGACGGGCTGATGCGCGGCCGCACGGTCTTTGTCATCGCGCACCGGCTCTCCACCGTGCGCAACGCCGACGCGATTCTCGTGCTCGAGAACGGCCGCGTCGTCGAGCGCGGCAGCCACGACGATCTGCTCGGGCTGCGCGGCCGGTATTATCAGCTCTACACAAACATGATCGAGCTGGCATAAAAAACGCGGGATTCTTCCAAAAACGGAAGAATCCCGCATTTTTTAGTTAAAAAAGATCCAGCATATTGTCGAGGTAAAGCGCCTCGCGGACGTGGATGTGATAGTCCGGTTTGGTCAGATAGAACAACAAAAATTCCAGGATCAGCGCGCTGCCGAGGCCGCGTCCCTCGAGCTTGAACTGCGAAAAGCCAAGCGGAAGATAGCGGTCGCGGATGGTCTCGACGCCGAGAAAGCCCGGATTTTTCATCGCCTTGGAGAAGCGATAGCCCCCGGCGGCGTCCGGCGCGGTGCAGCGGTGCTCCGGGGCGGCCTCGCCGAGGTTCTTGCGGCTGACGGCCTCGTAGCACGCCCGCCGATCCGGGCAGTCAAAGCGGCAGCACTCGTTGCAGAGCAGCTCCGCCCTGCCGCGCAGGCGCTCCGGAAGCGCGCCGGGCGTGCCGAGCGTCGGATTCAGCCGGAAATCCGGCACGACGCAGGCAAACTCCGGCCGCTCCAGCTCCCGACGGAGGTCGGTGAGCGAGGTCAGAACCTTCGTGGTCGAGGAGACGAGATACAGCTCCGGGTAGGTCTGCCGCAGGTAGGCCGTCAGCAGCTCGGAATGGACAATCGCGCCGTTCCGCGGACCGTCGCTCCGCGCGAACAGGCGGCACAGCGCGTTGCAGCGCGCATCGGCAAGATGCTCCGGCCGCAGCAGCGAATTGCTGAGGGTCAGGCGCGCGGAGATGCCGAACTCGCGCAGCAGCGCCAGCACCTCGCGCGGGTCGCGCTCGCCGCATTCCACGCGGCCGCCGCCCCAGATGCAATCCGTCGGCGCGCCATAGATCGAGCCGATGGCGCACCAGTCGTAAAAATACTCCCGATGCGCCCGAAAAAGCGGCAAAAATGCGGCATATAGGTCATAAAATTCAAATAATCCGGGCAGATGGTAATAGGCCTTCCGGTTCATACTGCGCCTCTCTTGCCGGGAAACGGGCGGCCGCGCCGCCGCCGATTTGTTCAGAGATTCCCAAGCTCAGCTCTTAAAGACGTCCTTGTTTTTGACAAAATATTCGATGCCGGAATAGAGCGTCGTGACGGTGATGAGCGCGACGACGACCCATTCCAGAATGACGCTGAAGCTTGCGCAGATATAGGTCTCGGCAAGCGTGAGGAAGAATTCGCCGCGGAAGAACAGCATCGTGCAGATACCGGCCATGGTGACGGCGGTCTTGATCTTGCCGGATTTTGCCGCCGCGATCACGCGCCCGCTGCTCGCCGCGACCATGCGCAGGCCGCTGACCGCAAACTCACGCGTCAGAACGATCATAAGCGCCCACGCCGGGAAGCTGCCCCATTCGCAGAACACGGCCATAGCGGCAATGACGAGCACCTTGTCGGCCAGCGGGTCGAGGAATTTGCCGAGGTCGCTGACCTGATGATAGGCGCGGGCGATCTTGCCGTCGACAAGGTCGGTCAGGCTGGCGATGACGAACACGGCGAAGGCCGCGTAGCACATGGCATCGGAGCGGACGCTCCAATACATCAGGATCAGGAAGACCGGGATCAGAAAAATGCGCACAAGGGTGATTTTTGTTGCGGTGGTCATGCCTCCACCTCCCCGTAAAGGTCGCCGTCGCGGGCGCCCTCGATGCGCACCGTGACGAAATCGCCGACGCGGACGGGCGTCCGGCTCGTGAAGCTCACGCGGCCGTCAATGTCGGGCGAATCGGCGTAGCTTCTGCCGTACCAGCAGGCGTTTTCCTCGTCATAGCCGTCGCAGAGCACCTCGAGCGCCGTGCCGACGCGTGCGGCGTTGTATTCGTCCATGATGCGCGATTGCAGCTCGTTGATGTACTCGGCGCGGCGCGCCGCGACCTCCTGCTCGGGATAGTCCATCTTGGCCGCCGCCGTGCCCTCCTCCGGGGAGAACACGAACGCGCCGACGCGCTCGAGCTTATGCTCCCTGAGCCAGTTGCACAGCTCCTCGAACTCGGCCTCGCCCTCGCCGGGCAGGCCGCTGATGAGGCTCGTGCGGAACACGGCGTCGGGGATGCGCGCGCGGATCTTTGCAAACAGGGCGTCCAGCTCCTGCCGCGTGCCGCGGCGGTTCATCTTTTTGAGGATGTTCGCGTTGACGTGCTGGATCGGAATGTCGAAATAGTGGACGAGCTTCGGCTCGGAGGCGATCGTCTCGATCAGCTCGTCGGTCATCTCGTCGGGGTAGAGGTAATGCACGCGGATCCAGTGCAGGCCGTCGATTTTGCAAAGCTCGCGCAGCAGCTCCGGGAGCTTGCGCTCGCCGTAGCGGTCGATGCCGTAACGGCTGGTGTCCTGCGCGACGACGATCAGCTCCCTGACGCCGCCGTCGGCCAGCAGGCGCGCCTCATAGAGGCAGTCCTCCATGCTCCGGCTGCGGAAGCGGCCGCGCAGCTTCGGGATCACGCAGTAGGAGCAGCGGTTGTCGCAGCCCTCGGCGATCTTGAGGTAGGCATAGTGCTCCGGCGTGGTCAGGACGCGCCCCAGCTCGTCGCCGGGCAGGTCGATGTCGCCGAATTCGACGAATTTCCGCTCGTCAAGCAGCGCGCGCACCGCCGTGACAACGCTGCCGTAGCTGCCCGTGCCCAGAACGCCGTCGACCTCGGGCAGCTCGCCGAGGATCTCGTTCTGATAGCGCTGAGACAGGCAGCCCGTGACCAGGATTTTGCCGATGATGCCCTGCTCCTTGAGCTGACCCATGGCGAGAATGTTGTCGATGGCCTCGCTCTTGGCAGAGTCGATGAAGCCGCAGGTGTTGATAATGACCACGTCCGCGCCCTCGACCGAGGGCAGCAGCTCGTAGCCCGCCTCCCTCAGCAGATAGAGCATGTGCTCCGCGTTGACCTGATTTTTTGCGCAGCCGAGGGAGATCATCCCAATGCGCTTGCCCATAAGCGTATCCCTTCCTTGTTTTGTCTCGATTTATTCCGGGAAGTCCCCGTCCGGCACATAGCGCTCGAGCGCCCGCCGGATGTCCTCCCACCGATGCCCCCGGCGCAGCAGCGCGTCGGCGGCCTTTTTTTGTTCCTTACGATCCGGCGTCGTCCCGCGAAAGCGCTTTTGCAGGAAGGCGTCGATCGCCTCGTCGCAGGAGTCGAGCGCCTCAAGCGCCTCGTCCCACAGCTCGCGCGGCACGTGCTTCTGATAAAGCGCCTGCCGGATGCGCGCCGCGCCGTAGCCCTTGGCCGAGCCGCTGCGCACGATCTGCGCGGCGACGGCCGCGTCGTTGAGCAGGCTCAGCTCGCGCAGCCACTGCACGGCCAGCGCCGCGTGCTCCGGGCTTTCGCCCTTCTGCACAAGGCGGCTTTGCAGCTCGTCGCCGGTGACGGGCGCGGCGGCCAGAATGCGCACGGCGCGCTCCTTGGTCGAGGCCAGAGCCGCGTCGTCGCGCAGGACGTCGAGCGCGGCCTCCGGCAGGCTCATGCCGGGGATCAGGCCATGCTCCGCCACGACCGACGGCAGGACGAGCAGCGTCTGCCCATCCTCAAAGCGCAGGCGCAGCTTGCCCGCGGGCGACTGCGTCTGCTCGATCGCCTCAAGCCTCATCAAAATCCTCTGCCGAGACGTCCACGGCCTTTCCGGCGGGCTTCGCGGCCGCGCGGCGGCTGTTCTGGAGCTGGCTCAAATGCTCGCGCACCTTGGCCTCGAGATCGGCCGCAAGCTCCGGATGATCGGCGATGTACTGCTTGGCATTGTCGCGACCCTGCCCGATGCGCTCGTCTCCGACGGAGAACCAGCTTCCGCTCTTGTTGACCAGCTCCATCTCGACGGCAATGTCGAGCAGCTCGCCGTATTTCGAAATGCCCTCGCCGTACATGATGTCGAAAATCGCCTCGCGGAACGGGGGCGCGACCTTGTTCTTGATGACCTTGACGCGCGTGCGGTTGCCGATGAGGGTCGTGCCGTTCTTGATCGCCTCGATCTTGCGCACGTCGAGGCGCACGGAGGCGTAAAATTTCAGAGCGTTGCCGCCGGTGGTCGTCTCGGGGTTGCCGTACATGACGCCGATCTTCATGCGAAGCTGGTTGATGAAGATGACGATGCAGTTCGTCTTGGCGACGGCGCCGGCCAGCTTGCGCAGCGCCTGAGACATCATGCGCGCCTGAAGGCCGACGAAGGAATCGCCCATCTCGCCCTCGATCTCGGCGCGGGGCGTCAGCGCGGCGACGGAGTCGACGACGATCACGTCCAGCGCACCGGAACGGACGAGCGACTCGGTGATGTCGAGCGCCTGCTCGCCGGTGTCCGGCTGGGAGACGAGCATGGAGTCGATATCCACGCCGATGGCCTCGGCATAGACCGGATCGAGCGCGTGCTCCGCGTCGACGAAGGCGACCTCGCCGCCGCGCTTCTGCGCCTCGGCCAGCACATGCAGCGCCAGCGTGGTCTTGCCGGAGGACTCCGGGCCGTAGATCTCGACAATTCTGCCGCGCGGCAGACCGCCGATGCCGAGCGCCGCGTCCAGCGCCAGCGAGCCGGTCGGGATGGCGTCGACGTTCAGCTCCGGGCGGTCGCCCAGACGCATGACCGCGCCCTTGCCGTAGCTTTTTTCAATCTGTCCGAGCGCCGTTGCAAGCGCCTTTTTCTTATCCTCCGCGGGAGACGGGGCTTCATATGCGGGTTTTTTCTGTGCCATGGATTACGCTTCCTCTCTTTTGCGGGCGAGCACCGCCCGCGTGATCTCCGCCGTGTCCTTTTTCAGCTCGGCCACCTCGTAGCCGTGCCGCTCGAGCAGGGAGCAGACGGCGTCCTCCTGCCCCATGCCGAATTCCAAGCAGATCCAGCCGCCCGGCTTGAGGGCGGAGGAATAATTTTTCAAAATCGCACGATAAAGCTCCAGCCCGTCGCGGCCGCCGTCGAGCGCAAGACGCGGCTCGTAATCGCGCACGGACGGCTCGAGCGTCTCCAGCTCGGCAGTCGGGATATAGGGCGGGTTGGAGACGATGAGGTCAAAGGTGCCGAGGAACTCCGTTGCGGGCTTGCGCACGTCGAGCGGAATGCAGGTCACGCGGCCGTTGAGCCGCTGCTGCTGCACATTTTTCCGCGCCACGCGCAGCGCCGCCGGAGAAAGATCGGCCAGCGTGACGTGCGCGTCGCGCACGCGCTTGGCGACCGCGAGGCCGATGCAGCCCGAGCCGGTGCAGAGGTCAAGAATGCGCGGATCATGCTCCAGAAACAACGCCTTCTTGACCGCGAGATCCGTCACGACCATCGTGTCGTCGCGCGGGATGAGCACATCCGGCGTGACGGTCAGGGTCATGTCGTAAAAATCCCACTGCCCAAGGATATAGGGCATGGGCTCGCCCGCGAGGCAGCGCTCCAGATAAGCCTCGACGCAGGCGCATATCTCCTGAGAGGCATAGAGCTCACGATCGGAGATCATCTGCTCCGGCGTTTTGCCGGAGGCCGCGCAAACCAGCTCCCGGGCGACGTTCCCGGCGTTCTCGCCCTCGGTCGGGCGCAGACGCCGCCGCGCTTCGAGATACAGCTCGGCGTATTTTTTTACCATCGGTCGGCGCCCTCCTGCTCCGGGAGCACCTGCCTGAGCGCCTCAATGCCGACCTCGATCATGGAATCGTCCGGCTCGTTGGTCGTCAGATATTGCAGCCACATGCCGGGCGCGGACAGCGCGCGCGTGAGCCAATTGTCATGGCGGCCGACCAGACGGTTGAATTCATAGCTGATGCCCACCACGATCGGCAGGAGCAGCAGCCGCAGCGCCACGCGGAACAGCGCCTCGAGAACGCGGTTATGAAATTCCGGCGTGACCGGCGCAAGGAGCTGCGTCGCGACGGAGAAGACGAGAATGGAGATGATGATGACCACGAACAGGAAGCTCGTGCCGCAGCGCGGGTGCAGGCGGGTCTGCTTGCGGACGTTCTCGACCGTCAGGGGCAGACGCGCCTCGTAGCAGCGGATGGTCTTATGCTCCGCGCCGTGATAGGCAAAGACGCGCTTCATATCCTTCATGCGCGAGACAAGGAACATATACGACAGGAAAATGACGATGCGCACCAAGCCCTCAAGCAGGTTGCGCACCAGCTCGTTGGTCGTGAGGAAGCGGTTGATGACGCTGCCGATCAGCGACGGCAGGACGAAGAACAGCGCCACGGAGAAGGCGATGCCGACGACGACCGCCAGCGTGGTCATGACGCTCTGCGCCTTCTCGGAGGACAGGTGCTTTTCCAGCCACGCGTCGAGCCTAGACTGCGGCTCCTGCGCGGCCTCCTCGTCGTCCTCGGCGTAAACGTCGGCGGAATAGAGCAGCGCCGTCACGCCCATTTTCATCGACGCGCAGAAGTTGAACACGCCGCGGATCAACGGCAGCTTTTTCAGAGAGAAGCCCTCGCTGACCTTGCGCGGCTCGGTCTTGATGCGAAGGCCGTCCTTTTTGCGCACGACCACGGAGGATTTATCCGGGCCAAGCATCATGATGCCCTCGATCAGCGCCTGACCGCCGATCATGGTCTTGAATTTTTCGGTGGATTCGACTTTTTTTGCCATAGCAGCTCCTTATGCGATCGGCAGACGGATGGTGACGAGCGTTCCGCCGCCGGGGGCGTTCTCGAGCGTCAGCGTGCCGTTGTGCATCGAAACGATCTCCTCGCAGACCGCAAGGCCGATGCCGCTTCCGCGCGCCTTGGACGAGCCCTTATAGAATTTTTTCTTGACGAGCGGCAGCTCCTCCGCCGGGATGCCGCAGCCGAAATCGCGGATGCGGATGACGACCTCGTCGTCCTCGCGGCGCATCTCGGCCGTGATCTTGCCGCCCTCGCCGCCGTGCTTGACGGCGTTATCCAGAATGTTCAGGAACACCTGCCGCATACGCTCCTTGTCGCAGGGGATCTCGGGGATGTCCTCGTCGTTTTCGAGGTATTCCAGCTCGATGCCCTCGCGCTGCAAACGCGAGCCGTACATGAACACCGTGTCCTCAAACTCCGCCCGCAGGTCGGCCGGGGCGACGTTGAGCGTGAAGCGGCCGTCCTGCATCCGGGTGAACTCGAGCAGATCCTCGACCATGCCCGTCAGGCGGCGCGTCTCGCGCAGGATGATGCTCAGGCCGCGCTGCGCCTCGGCCGTGTCGACACTGCCGCCGCCGGACAGGAGCGTCTCGCTCCAGCCGCCGATGGCCGTCAGCGGCGTGCGCAGCTCATGCGACACGCGCGACATGAATTCCGACTGCATTTTCTCGTTCTGGCTGATCTTGTTCGACATATCGTTGATCGTGTCGGCCAGCTCGCCGATCTCGTCGTCATAGCGGCGCGAAATCTGCACGCCGTAGCTCCCGGCGGCAATGCGCTTGGCCGTCGTGGTGATCTCGGTGATCGGCACGAAGACCGAGCGCAGATAAAAGCGCTGGATGATGTACAGAATGACCATCAGACCCGCTGCGACGAGCACGATCGCCCCGGTCAGCAGCAGGACGGCGTGATCCGTCTCGTTCAGACGCACAACGCCGCGCAGGATACCCAGCACGGTGCCGCTCTCGTCCATCACGGGCGCAGCCATGGCCATCACGCGGCCGTGCGCCGCGGCGTTATGACCCATTGTCCACTTGATCTCGCCGGTCTTGATCGCATTGCGGACGTCGCTCTGCGCCTCGGGGACGCCGTTTTCCGCCCCGACGGTCAGGATCGGCTCGCCGTGCAGGTCGAACAGCTGCATCCAGTGGCTTTCCATCACGTTGTAGCTCCGAAGCGCCTCCTCAGGCGTGAGGCTGCCGCTCTTGCAGAGCTGCTGGAGCGCGTAAAGCTCCGTGCGCAGCTCCTGCCGCTGCGCGCTGTAGCACAGCATCGCCGTGCTCGCCGTGAGCACCACGACGCAGACCAGCGCCAGCGCCACGACGATGCTCAGAGAGCTGCGCACCCATCGGCGCAGCAGACCGCTGTTATTCTCCTTCACTCAGACGCCCCACTTATAGCCGAAGCCCCACACCGTGGTGATATAGGTCGGGTTGGCGGTGTTATCCTCGATCTTGATGCGCAGACGGCGGATGTTCACGTCGACGATCTTCAGCTCGCCGTCGTAATCCCGCCCCCAGACCGCGTTGAGGATGTCCTCGCGGGACAGCGCGCGTCCGGGGTTCTGCATGAACAGCTGCACAATGGCATATTCCACCTGCGTCAGGCGGATGGGGCGGCCGTCCTTCTCGAGTGTGCGGTTGCGCGTGTTGAGCGTGAACGGCTCATGGACGATGACCTCGGGGTCGGACTCGACACCGCCGCCCACGCGGCGGTAGAGCGCGTCAATGCGCGCGGTCAGCTCGGCCGGAGAAAAGGGCTTGGTGACGTAATCGTCCGCGCCGGTCATCAGGCCGGTGACCTTGTCCATTTCCTGCGTGCGCGCCGTCAGCATGATGATGCCGATGGTCTTGTTCGTCGTGCGGATCGTGCGGCAGACCTCAAAGCCGTCGATGTCCGGCAGCATGATGTCGAGGATCGCAACGCCGATGTCCGGGTTTTCCTTCAGGCGCTGAAGGGCCTCGGCGCCCGTCCCCGCCTCGACGGGCTCATAGCCCGCGCGCTTCAGGTTGATGACCACAAAGCTGCGGATGTTGACCTCATCCTCAAGGATCAGAACTTTTTTCATTCACGGTTCCTCCCGCCGGAGCCGCGCGGAAGCCTGCTGCGCGGTCGGCGTCTTTCTTTTCTGCATATTCGGAAGTATTATACCACAGCTTGCTGCAATTGTGTAGTCCGTTCGTCGGAAAAAACCGATTTTTCACACTATTTTAACACAACGGCGTCCTGCCCGAGCAGCGTCCGCAGCTCGTCGAGCATATCGCCGCGCAGGGAGCAGCCCGTGCCGCGCTTGCGGCCGCAATCGGCGTAATAGAGCACCGCCTGCACCGCGCCGGGGAACATATTCAGGATCGCGCGGGTCTTGCGGTCGGCCTCGCCGCCCTCGCAGGGCAGCTTGAGATAGAGCCGCTGCGCCTGCGGCACAGCCTCGGCGGTCTGCCGCCTTGCGGCCTGCTCCAGCGGGAGCAGACGGTTGACGACCATCTGCGGCGCCTTTTCGTCGCGCACCGACAGCCGCCCCTCGACCACGACGGGCGTGTTTTCCTTCAAAAGGTCGCCGCTGCGGCCGATGACGTTGGAGAACACGAGCAGCTCCATGTCGCCGGTGTCATCCTCCAGCGTAATATAGGCCATGACGGAGTTGCTGCGCGTGGTCTTCATCTTGACCTGCTCGATGATGCCCGCAAGCTGGACGGTCTGCTCGTCGTGATAGCGGCCGTCGTCCTGCTCGAACGAGAGCAGCACGCTGCCGATCGGAACGACCTTCGTGCCGCGGAGCTGCTTGCGGTATTCGTCCATCGGGTGGCCGGAGAGGTAAAGGCCGATCGTCTCCTTCTCCATCTGCATCAGCTCCTGCTTGTCCAGCTCGGGCATCGGCGGCACGCGGAAGCCCGTGTGCGCCTCCTTCTGCTCGCCCAAGAGGTCGAAGAGCTGCATCTGCCCGCTCAGGTTGCGCTTATGGCGCTCGGCCACGGAATCCAGCACGCGGGCGTAGATCGCCAGAAGCTGCGCGCGGTTCAGCCCGAGGCTGTCCATCGCGCCGCATTTGATGAGATTTTCCACGGCGCGCTTGTTGAGGTCGGCCTCGCTCATGCGCTCGGCCAAGTCCTCCAGAGACTTGAACGGGCCGTTTTTCTCGCGCTCGGCGACCATCTGCCGCAGCAGGCCGCGCCCGATGTTCTTCACCGCGCCGAGCCCGAAGCGGATGCCCTCCGGCTCGACCGTGAATTTATCCTCTGAGGTATTGACGTCCGGGTGCAGCAGGGCGATGCCCATCTCGCGGCACTCGGCGATATAGCCGACGGCCTTGGTCGTATTATCGAGCACGCTCGTCAGCAGCGCGGCCATATATTCCTTGGGATAATGACATTTTAAATAGGCCGTCTCATAGGTGATCTTCGCGTAGCAGACGGCGTGCGCCTTGTTGAAGGCATAGTTCGCGAAGTCCAGAATGTCCTTATAGATCGCCTGCGCGGCGGCCTCGCTGACGCCGTTGGCGATCGCGCCGGGAATGCCGCGCTCCGCGTCGCCATAGACGAACGCCTTCTGCTCGGCAAGGATGATCTTTTCCTTCTTTTTGGAAATGGCGCGGCGCATATTGTCCGCCTGCCCGAGGCTGTAGCCGCCGAGCTTGCGGAAGATCTCGATGACCTGCTCCTGATAGACGATGCAGCCGTAGGTCACGGAGAGGATCGGCTCAAGCTGGGGGCAGAGATAGGTGATCTTCTCCGGGTGGTGCTTGCTCTCGATGAAGCGCGGGATGGAGTCCATCGGGCCGGGACGGTAGAGCGCGACGATGGCCGTCAGATCCTCGATCGACTGCGGCCGCATATTCACGCAGACGCCCGTGATGCCCGCCGACTCGAGCTGGAAGACGCCGGCCGTGCGCCCCTCGGAGAGCATTTGAAAGCTCGCGGGATCGTCCTCGCGCACGGCTTGCAGGTCGAACTCCGGCTCGCGCTTGCGGATCTGCTGCACGGCGTCCTCGATGATCGTGAGGTTGCGCAGACCCAAAAAGTCCATCTTGAGCAGACCCAGCTCCTCGATCGTGGTCATGGTGAACTGGGTCACGACGGTGTCATCGTTGCGCGCCAGGGGGACATAGTCCGACACGGGGCGCTTCGTGATGACCACGCCGGCGGCGTGGGTGGACGTGTTGCGCGGCATCCCCTCGAGCGCGCGCGCCGTGTCGACGAGCTTTTTCACGCGCTCGTCGGCGTCATACTGCTCCTTGAGCTGGGGCGAGACGCGCAGCGCCTCGTCGAGCGTCATGTGCAGCGTGGTGGGGATGAGCTTGGCCACGGCGTCCGTCTCGGCATAGGAGAAGTCGAGCACGCGGCCGACGTCCCGGATCGCCGCACGCGCGGCCATCGTGCCGAAGGTGACGATCTGCGCGACGTGATCCTTGCCGTATTTTTCCATGACGTAGTCAATGACCTCGCCGCGCCGCGCCTGACAGAAGTCCGTGTCGAAATCGGGCATACTGACGCGCTCCGGGTTCAGGAAGCGCTCGAAGATCAGGCTGTATTTCATCGGATCCATCTCGGTGATGTGCATACAGTAGGCCGCAATGGAGCCGGCGCCCGAGCCTCTGCCCGGCCCGACGGGAATACCGGTGCGCTTCGCCCAGAGAATGAAGTCCGCCACGATCAGATAATAATCGACGTAGCCCATCTTCTCGACGACGCTCATCTCGTAATCCAGACGGCGGCGGTACTCCGGCGGCGCGTCGGGATAGCGCTCGCGGAAGCCCTCCTCGCAGAGGCGGCGGAAATAGCTCAGCGAATCCGAGCCGTCCGGCGCCTTATACTCCGGCAGGTGATAGTGGTTGAACTCAAACTCAACCTGACAGCGGTCGGCGATTTTCTGCGTGTTTTCCAGCGCCTCGGGCTGATTGGGGAAGAGCCGGCGCATCTCCTCCTCGCTCTTGATATAAAATTCCTGCGTCTCGAAGCGCATCCGGTTCGGGTCGTCGACGGTCTTGCCCATCTGGATGCACATCAGCACATCCTGAATGTAGCTGTCCTCGCGCGTGAGATAGTGCGCGTCGTTCGTCGCGACCAGCGGCAGCCCCGTCTCCCCGGACAGGCGCAAAATGCCGCGGTTGACCTCCTGCTGCTCCGGCAGGCCGTGATCCTGCAGCTCCAGATAAAAATGCTCGGGGCCGAAAATATCGGCCAGCTCGAGCGCGGCCGCCTTCGCGCCGTCGTAGTCGTGCGCGCGCAGGCAGCGCGGGATCGCCCCGGCCAGACAGGCAGAGAGCGCGATCAGCCCCTCGGAATGCTCGCGCAGCAGCGCAAGATCGACGCGGGGTTTGATATAAAAGCCGTCCAGAAAGGCCTTGGAGACGAGATAGCTCAGATTCTGATAGCCCGTCTCGTTCTCGCACAGCAGCACGAGGTGGCGCGCCTCGTTGTCCACGCCGTGGACGCGGTCCTGCATCCCGCGCGGGGCGACATAGACCTCGCAGCCGATCACGGGGTGCAGCCCGGCGGCCTTGCAGGCGCGGTAAAAATCGATCACGCCGTACATCACGCCGTGATCGGTGATGGCGACGGCCGTCTGCCCGAGCGCCTTGGCGCGCTCGACGAGCTTCCCGATGCGGCAGGCGCCGTCGAGCAGGCTGTATTCGGTGTGGACGTGCAAATGGGCAAAGGCCATGCGTGCTCGCTCCTTTCGGCAGGCTTATGCTTCGTTTCCCAGCGCAAGCAGCTTGCGCAGGCGGTGGTTGACCGCCGATTTCGTCAGCGGCGGCTCATGCAGCTCGGCAAGCTCCTGAAGCGTGACCTCCGGGTGCGCGCGGCGCAGCTCCGCCGTCTGCCGCAGCTTCTCCGGAAGGGTGTCGAATTGCCCGCGCTCCTCGAGCCGCCGCAGCGCGGCAAGCTGCTCCTGCGCCGCCGCGACGGCCTTGTCGACATTGGCCGCGTCGCAATTCGTCTTGCGGTTGGCGTCGTTGCGCCAATCCTTCTCGATCTTGGCGGACATGACCGCCATCGCGCTGACCGGCGCGCCGATCAGCGTCAAAAAATCCTCAATGGCCTCGCTCTGCTTGAAATAGAGCACGCTGCTGCCCTTGCGCTCGGTGGCCTTGGGCTTGAGCGCCAGCTCATCGAGCAGCAGCTCCGTCTCGCGGCTGACCTTCAGATGCGTCGTGGAAAGCTCCAGATGATAGCGCTTTTCCGGGTCGGTCACGGAGCCGCCTGCCAGAAACGCCCCGCGCAGGAAGGCGCGGCGGCAGCAGTCGTTCTCGAGCAGCCCCAGATTCACATGCAGGCTGACGCTCGTCTCGGCGGAAAAGCCGCAGCGCGCGAAAATATGCGCGATCTTCGCCGGATCGGTCACGCAGAGCGTCAGCTTCCCGGCTACGCCCGCCTCGGGCAGGACGTCGAATTTTGTCGCGGCGGCCTTGCGCAGCAGATAGGGCAGACGCCGCGCGAACTCGGCGCTCTCGGTCACGATGCGGATGCAGTCGGCCGTGAAGGTGTTGGCGTAGAGCAGCGTGCCCATCAGCTCGGCCATGGCGCAGCAGCTCCTGCTGATCTCGGGTCTGCAAAGCTCTTTTTTCACTTCTCCCGCAAAGGACATGCCCTCACCCCCGCAAAATATCCCGGTGCTGCACCAGCACGGCGCAGCCCTCCTGCCGCAGCTCCCCGGCGAGCGCCTCGGCCACGGCGACGGAACGGTGCCGCCCGCCGGTGCAGCCGACAGCGACCGTCAGCTCCGCCGCGCCGTGCCGCTCGGAGAGCCGCAGCTGACAGCGCAGAAACGCCGCCGCCCGCTCCAGAAGCTCCCGGCTCTCGGGATGCGCAAAAACAAACTCGCACACCGGCGCGTCCAGACCGCTCAGCGGCCGCAGCTCCGGCACCCAGTAGGGATTTTCGAGACAACGCGCGTCGAAGACGACGTCGGCCTCGGGCATCCCGTATTTATGCCCGAAGGAAAGAATCGTTACGTTCATTTATTCCCACAGACGCACCTCCGGCTCCAATCGGACGCCGGTCGCGTCAAGCACCTTTTTTTGAATCTCGCGGATGAGCGTCAGCACATCCTGCGCCGTCGCGCCGCCGTTGTTCACGATGAACCCGGCGTGCTTTTCCGAAACCGACGCGCCGCCGACCGTCAGCCCCTTGAGGCCGGTCTGCTCGATGAGCGCGGCAGCATAGCCGGTCTGCGGACGACGGAACGCGCTGCCCGCAGACGGCATGGAGAGCGGCTGGGCGGCGCGGCGTTTTTCGGCCAGCTCGGATATTTTCGCGCGGATCGCGTCCGGCTCGCCCGGGCGCAGACGGAAAACCGCCCGCACGATCACACCGGGCAGGGTCTGGAACACGCTCGTGCGGTAGCCGAAGGCGCAGTCCGCAGCGGCGAAGCGCTCCATGCGCCCGTCCGGGTGCAGAAAGTCGACCGACTCGACCACGTCCTTCATTTCGCCGCCGTAGGCGCCCGCGTTCATAAAGACCGCGCCGCCGACCGTGCCGGGGATGCCGTGCAGCGTCTCCATGCCGCTCAGGCCGTCGGCTGCGGCAAAGAGCGCCGTTTTCGCCAGCGAAACGCCGGCCATGGCGGAAATATGCGTCCCGTCGAGCAGCTCCAGCCCGATCAGGCAGTCGCGCAGGCAGATCGTCAGCCCGCGCAGCCCGGCGTCGGGCGCGAGCACGTTCGTCCCCGCGCCCAGAATATGCGGCGCGACGCCCGCCTCATGCGCAAGGCGCAGCAGCGCTTGCAGCTGCGCCGGCTCGGTCGGAAAGGCCATCAGCTCCGCCGGGCCGCCGATGCGGAACGAGGTGTGCCGCGCCAGCGGCTCCTCCTCACGGAAGATCCGACGCGGCAGCGCGTCATAGAGCGTCTGCCGCAAAGCTTCGATCGTTTTCATAAGCGCCTCCTGCCTCTCCGCGCCGCTCGGCGGCGCGTCGCGTTTCAACCTATACCATTTCATGCTATAGTATACCACAATTTGCGCCCGGCTGCAACCAAAAAACGCACCCGCAGGTTTGCCCTGCGGGTGCGCGGTCGGATCTCAGTTGTTTTCGGACTCGTTGTCGATGTGGCGCTGGATGCGGTCGATGATCATCTCAAGGGCGACCAGATTCTGACCGCCCTCAAGGACGACCAGATCGGCATTTTTCTTGCTCGGCTCGACAAATTGCTCGTGCATGGGCTTGACCGTGGAAAGATACTGCGTCAGAACGGAGTCGAGGCTTCTGCCGCGCTTGGCCACGTCCCGGCGGATGCGGCGGATCAGGCGGACGTCAGCGTCCGTGTCGACAAAAATTTTGATATCCATCAGGCTGCACAGCTGCTTGTTCTCGAAAATCAGAATGCCCTCGACCAGAATGACCTTCGTCGGCTCAAGGTGCGTCGTCTCGGTGCAGCGGGCGTAGTTCGTGTAGTCGTAATTCGGGCATTCGATCGCGTGGCCTGCCTTCAGCTCGCGCAGATGCTCGATCATCATCTCGGTGTCGAAGGCGTCCGGGTGATCCCAGTTGATCGCCCTGCGCTGCTCGATGTTCAGGTCATCATACGGACGATAGTAATTATCGTGACTCAGGACGGTCACATCGTCGCCGAAGCGGGCGATCAGGTTCTTCATCAGGGTCGTTTTTCCGCTGCCGCTGCCGCCGGCAATTCCTATGACAATGATATTGGACATGTTCTCTCTCCTCCGGGGTTCAGCCCCTGTCGTTCGCAAATCTCATACCCAACCTATTATACACGCTTTGCGTCCAAATGGCAAACCCAAATTCGACAATTCCGGCCTGCCGCCCGCTTTTTGTACAGGATGAACAAAAGCAGGCGCAGAAAATCTGCACCTGCTCTTGGGATTCTATTCCATGTTCAGAATTCCGTCGAAGCAGACGCGGAATTCCTCTGCGGCAAAGGCGCGAACCCTCCCGCAATAGTCGTTATAGGCAGCCAAAAGCTTTTCCGCCTCGGGAGAAACCGTCGCACCTCCTCCATGCTTGCCGCCCGTCGTCGAGATCAGGAGCTTATAGCCGAGGCAGCCCTCGGCAGCGCGAATGACCGTCCATGCCTTGGAATACGCCATCGCCATCGAAGCGGCGGCGGCGCGCAGGGAATGCAGCTCCTTCACCCGGCGCAGAAGCTCCGCCACGCCCGGCCCGAAGCACTTATCCTCTGCGAAGATCCGCACGGACAGCACCGGTCTGAATGTTCGTTCCATGGTAGTATCATACCACAGACGCGCGGTTTTCGTCAAGCTTTTTCGTCCGATCGGAGTGGTTTTGCAAAAACGCGCCGGATGTCACTCCGCCGCATCTCGTTTTTTTCATATTTGGGGATTCCGTTTCGTTCCGGCTCTCCGTATTTCGTTCCGGGATGCCGTTTCGTTCCGTTTCAGATTGCCGCGTCGGGCGCAAAGGATTGCGCCCTCCTCGCAATGACAAAACTGGCATCGTTGACTCGTGCAAAAAAGGGCGCTGCCGAAGCAGCGCCCTGATTCCGATGCAGGGGCCGAAGCCCCTGCGCAGGTGCGGGGATCTTTGCGAAAAAGCGGGCTTGCTCAGCGCGCGAGCTTGGCGCAGTCGTAGCTGCCGCCAAGGAAGCGCATCACGATGCAGGCAAATTCCGCACGGGTCGCGGTGTCAGCCGGACGGAGCGTGCTGTCCTCAAAGCCCTTGAGGATGCCCTGCTCGACCGCCCAGGCGACCGCGTTCTTCGCGTATGTGCTGACGCTGGCGGCATCGCTGAACTTGGCCTCATCGGCGGATGCAGCGGGCTTGCCGGAATAGCGCCACAGGATGGTAGCAAGCTGTTCGCGGGTGACCGGTTCCTCCGGCTCGAAGCACTCGGTGGTCACGCCGAGGACGATGCTGTTATCCTGCGCCCATGCGACGGCGTCGGAATAGTAGGCGTTCGGATCGACGTCAGCGAAGGTGGACGGACCGGAAACGGCGGGGCTGCCGGCCAGACGGTAGAGAACGGTGACCATCATGCCGCGCGTCACGGTGTCCTCGGGGGCGAATTCGGTCGCGCTGTAGCCGACCATCAGACCCTTGCTGCTGACGAAGTCAACGGCCTCGTGATACCACTTCGCGGTGCAGTCGGAATACTTCTCATAGAAGCACTCGGGCGCCTCGGGCGTGGGCAGGTCGACCTTGGTGGTGAAGTACTCGACCACGAAGTCCTCCTCAACGCAGCGGTAGAGCCAGAGGTAATAGAAATCAGAGGGATAGTACGGAACGCCGCTGATCTGCCCAAGCGCCTCCGAGTTGTCAAAGACGGCGAAGGTATGCTCTTCATCGTCGTAGGTGAGCAGCATGTTTTCGGCCTCGGCGTTGAGAACCGTGACATTGCCCTGATCCTCGGCCCTGACCGTCCACTTTGCAGCGTCGGTCACGGTTTCGACAGCCGCCAGCTTGGTGCCCTCGAGGGCGAGATAGGTGTTGTCGACCGTGTTGCGGATGGTGTAGGAGCCGTCGGCCGTCTTCTCGAAGTCGAAGCGGATGGACTGCTCGTTCGTGGTGAACTCCAGATATTTGTCGGAAACCGTCGCGCCGAGATCGGCAACGGCATCCTTGGTCTCAAGCGCATTGTTGAGAACCTTCGGCTGCGAGGTGATGAACTTGTAGTTCGAATCCACGTCGTAGCCGACGATCGCCCAGCGGCCGGTCAGGTCGGTCGGCATGGTTGCGGGGACATAGAACTCCGTCGGGTCGAGCTTCTGAACGCTGCCCTTTGCAAAGAGGGCGTAGACGGTCAGATCCTTGGTCAGGCGGTAGGTCTCGCCGGCCTCAAAGAAGGTGTCGAGCGTTTCGCCGGTCGGGTCGTTTTCGACTTCCTTGTCCGTCCAGCCATAGAACTCATAGCCGTCATAATTGGCGCACTCGGGGAAGGTGTAGACATCGCCGGCCTTGTGGGACTCGGTGGTCGTGCCCTCCGGCGTGACGACGGTGACGGTGACATCCTTGCTCGTGTCGATCAGGTCGACGGTGGTCGCGGCGCATTCGTTGGTCGCGTAGTCAAGCGCCAGCACGTCGATCGACGTGTAGCCGGCCTTGATGAGCTTGGAGACGTCGAAGGTCGCGGTGAAGGACTTGCCGGCCTCGTCAGAGGAGAAGGACTGGGAGGCAACGATGGCGTCGTCACCATTCAGAGACTCGTCATAGAGGTAGATGGAGGCCAGATAGCTCTCGTCCTTCGCGGTGACGGTCAGGGTGTTCTTCGCAGCGTCAAACTTCGCGCTCTCGATGACCGGAGCGGTGTAGTCGACCTCAACGTTGAAGCTCCAGATGTTCTCCTTGACGGTGTCGCGGTAGGGCAGAACGGCGTCAAAGCGCACAGTCGCAATCGTGCCGGACGGGACATAGTTGCCCTTGCTGTCCTTGCCGGTCCAGTAGAACGCGCCGAGCGCGGACCAGACACCCTTTTCGGTGTTATAGGCTGCCTTCGGCAGATACGGCGTGTTGTCCACGTAGTAGACCTCGCCGGTCTCGGCGTTGGAGACGGTCATCTTCATGCTCTTGGCATTGCGCAGCATATACGGTGTGATATAAATGCCGTTGGCATAGCAGGCGCCGTCGGTCTTGAGCGTGGAGAAGCCGTTGTGCACGGCATAGTAATCGGCATAGCCGATCAGGTTGTCGCCGAGGTAATAGCGCAGATCATAGAACTCGTCGTTCCGGAAAATCGCAGTGTAGGCCATGCTCGGGGAGGTGTAGGCAGACATGAAATCGTCTGCGGTGTAGCCCAGCTCCGCATAGGTGTGGCCGTCCTTATCGGCAACAACCGTGTGGACAAGGTTGTTGGTCTCGATGTAGTCGGCGAAGTCGCCCTCGTCGAGGATGTCGGCCTTCGTCCAGTCGCCGTAGAAGGCCAGCATGGTGGCGTGGAGGGAATCGGCCACGGACAGGCTCAGCTTGTCCTCGTCGCCGTCGAAATAGATCTTATTGCCGCTCTCGTCGGTCGCCGGGATATATCCGTTTTCTTCCGTGTAGGTCAGGAGATAATAGCCGGTATCGTCCAACAGATAGAGGTTGTCCGAATCGTCCACATAGACGGGGGCGCCGTCCAGAACGTTCAGGTTGTCGAACATCACATAGCCTTCGACAAAGTTGCCGTTTTCAAACAGCTGGTCGAAATAGGCCTTGGTGGCGTCGGCAAGCTGGAGGTCAACGGTGACGGTCGCGGACTCGCCGGAGGCCAGCTTCAGCAGGCCGTCGATCGGCTCAAGCTCGCCGCTCTCGGTCTTCACGGAGTAGGTCGCGGTGAAGTCCGTGCCCTCTTCCAGAACGTCGGAGGTCAGGGTGTTCAGATAAAGCGGCTCCTTGCTCGGGTCGTCCTTGTTGTAGTTGTAGACATAGTCATACAGCAGGTAGGTGGAGGGCAGATAGTAGCCTTCGCCTTCGCTCTCGTTGACCAGCGTCACGTCGAAGGTATAGCGGCCGGTCTTCTCGACGTCGTCGCCCAGCTCCTTGAGCGGGTCGGCGATGTAGCCTGCGTTGAAGTAGGCCTCGGAGGCATAGTAGGGGTTGCCCATACCGGCGCCCTGCTTACGGACGGAATAGGGATAGCCGTCCTTGTCGGTGACAAGCTCGGCGGTGCTGAGCAGAAGCGCTCTTGCGCGCTCGGCCTTCTCGGCCTTGGTCAGGCTCAGCCATTCGGAATCTTCATGCTTCTGGCCGACATAATCGAGGAACTCGAGCATGGTGGCAACCGTGCCGGCCATATTCGGGGTGGCCATGGAGGTGCCGGACATGACCTCGTACTGGTCATTGCCGTTCTTGCTGGCCGAGTTGACGTTGCCGCCGATGGAAGTGATCGCCGGGTCGATCGTCAGGTCCGGGGTCGTGCCCCAGCTGGAGAAGTCGCTCATCAGGAACGCGTTGTCGTTGATGACGTCCTGCTTCTCGGTGGGCGTCTTGACGACCTTGCTCTCGGCGTTCATGAAATCGCTGAGCGAGGCAAGCGGGAGCGAGATGGCCGGAACGACGAAGTTGTCGATGGCCATGTTGATCATACCGGCCTCATTGTTGACGACGATCACGCCGATCGCGCCGGCGGCAGCCGCGTTGGTGACCTTATCCTGGAAGTTCAGCTCACCGCGCTGCACGACCGCGATCTTGCCCTTGACGTCGACCTTCGCGTACTCTTCGGGCGAGCCGATGCCGATGTCGACCTCCTTCTTGCCGGTGCCGTCGGGCACGACGACATAGGCCGTGTCCTTATCGCCGAAGGTGGTCTGCCAGAGGGTGTTGTCGGAGGTGTCGGAGTAGCCGTAGTTATTGCCGTTGACGGTCACGACATAGGCCGGGTATGCGAGGTTCTCCATGGAGGCGACGGAGAAGTTTCCGTCATAGCTGGCCGGAGAGCCGGCGACGCCATAGTCCTGATAATCCGGGCCGATGTAGCCGAGGGAGGAGTTCTCCGCCATGGAATACTCGTTGCCGTTTGCGACGCAGACGACGATACCCGCGCGCTCAAGGCGCTTATAGATGTTGCCGAAGACGGCGTCTTCCAGCTCGGCGTCATAGGTGAAGCCGTTCTGCGCGCCGATGGACATGTTGACGACGTCCGCGCCGAGGCGGTAGGCGTCCTCCAGAGCGTAGAAGTACACGTCGGAGGAGGTGCCGGACTTGCTTTCGCTGTCATAGAAGATCTTCATCGCGAGGATCTGCGCACCGGAGGCAGAGCCGAGGAAGGTGTATTTTTTCGTTTCCTTGTCATAAGCACAGCCGGCGGCAATACCCGCAACGTGCGTGCCGTGACCCTGACGATCGGTGACGTCGTTGTCCTTGTCGGCGTAGTCATAAGCAAAGGGAACCTTTGCGTTGATGTACTTGCCGGGGGCGCCCGCGTCGACGAGGTCTTCCTCGGTCAGGCGGCCGTTCTTGGCGCAGTTGCCGTCGGCATCCGCGAACGCCTCATGCGTGAAGTTCAGGCCGGTGTCGAGGACGGCGATGACCTTGCCCGTGCCGTCAACGCCGAATTCGTCGTAAGCGGCATCGACGCCGGTGACCCAGTTCGAATAATCCATCTTCGGAGTCTCTTCGCGCTTGACGGGCTCGGGGACGGAATAGGTGTTGGCGATGTAGACCGCATCGACGCCGTCGATCGCGGCGATCTTGTCGAGGTCGCCGTAGGCGACGTCGCAGCTGAAGCCGTTGACGAGGTCGGTGAAGTCATATTGCAGCGTATAGTCGATACCGGTCATGCTCGACCGGATCGTCTTATGCTGGTTGACAAGTCTGCCGCGATAGGAGATCGCGCGCTTGTCGCTGCTCTGGGCAACGTCTGCGGTCGGGGCGGTCTTCAAAACGACGATCGCGCGAACCACATCGCTGTCCTTGTACGTATTCAGGTTGTCCTTCTGGAAGGAGGCGGACTTGAAGCCCTTCGCCTGAACATCCTTGACAGGGGTGTCGAGATCCTTGCTGACATCTGCCGTTCTTGCCTTGCGCGCCGTGGAAGCCGAAACGTCAGCCGGAGCGGCGGAAACGCCTGCTACGCACGAAAGCAGCATGACAAGAGCCAGAAGCATTGCAAGAACACCTTTGAATTTTCTCATGGTTTCTTCTCCTTTTTTAATAGTTTCGCCGGGAAAAAGTATCGGATAATACTTATTGGTATTTTATCACAGTGATTTTCGTTTGTCCAGAATTTTTAGCGCATCAACTTGATAAAGAATTGCAAAACTTCCCCGTTTCTTCTTGTATATTTTGCACATATTCCCAATTCACGTCTGCATAATCATACGAGCCGTCTGAAATTCCGCTGTTGACGGCGCACGCCCGACGTGATATGATGAAAAAAGGGGAACCTCTGATTCAATCGCAAGAAAGGAACTGTTGCCTATGGGGATTTTTTCCGAGGCGCTGGCAATCCGCCCCGGCGTGACGGCCATCATCGGCAGCGGCGGCAAGACGTCCCTACTCTACCGTCTGGCGGACGAGCTGAAGGACGGCGGCTCTGTGCTCGTGACGACCTCGACGCACATCCTGCCGCCCGAGCACCTGCCCGTGCGCACCCGCACGGGGCGCGTGCGCGGCGTCTGCTGCGTCGGCGCGCCCTGCGGCATCAAGCTCAAGGCGCCCGAGCAGTCCTTCGAGGAGCTGGCCGGGCTGGCCGACTTCGTGCTCGTCGAGGCAGACGGCTCGGCGCACCTGCCCATCAAGGCGCACGCGGACTATGAGCCGCCGATCCCGCCCAACGCGAACAACCGCATTCTCGTCGTGGGCGTCAGCGGGCTGAACCGCCCGGTCGGCGAGGCCGCGCACCGCGCGGAGCGCTTCCGCGCGCTCTCCGGCAGCGAGCTGGCGTCGCCCGAGGCCGTTGCGGCCGTGATCCGCGCCGAGGCGCTCTGCGACCGCGTCGTGCTGAATCAGGCCGAGACAAATCCGGACGCGGCGCGGCGGCTCGCGGCGCTTCTGCCCTGTCCCGTTCTTCTCACCACATTAAATAAAGGAGAATTGCTATGCTCGTATTGATCCGCGGCGCGGGCGACCTTGCCTCCGGCATTGCCCTGCGTCTGCACCACGCGCACTATCAGATCGTCATGACCGATCTGCCCAAGCCCACCGCCATCCGCCGCACCGTCTGCTTCTCGCAGGCGCTGCTTTTCGGCACGGCCACCGTGGAGGACGTGACCGCCCGCCGCGCAGAGAACGCCAAGGAGGCGCTCGCCATCGTCGCCAAGGGGGACATTGCCGTCCTCGCCGATCCGGAGGCAAAGAGCAAGAACGCACTCCTGCCCGACGCGCTCGTCGACGCGATCCTCGCCAAGCGCAACCTCGGCACGGCCATCACCGACGCGCCGCTCGTGATCGGCGTCGGGCCGGGCTTCACGGCGGGCGTCGACTGCCACGTCTGCATCGAGACGATGCGCGGCCACACGCTCGGCCGCGTGATCACGGAAGGCTCGCCCATCCCCAACACGAACATCCCCGGTCTGATCGGCGGCTTTGCCGGAGAGCGCGTCCTGCGCGCACCGGCCGACGGCATTTTCCGCCAGACGCACGAGATCGGCGACACGGTGCAGGCCGGCGACGTTGTCGCGACGGTCGAGGGCGAACCGATGTGCTGCACGATCAGCGGCATCCTGCGCGGTCTGCTGGCCGACGGCACGCCCGTTTTCAAGGGTATGAAGGCCGGAGACGTCGACCCGCGCGGCGAGGCGAGCTACTGCCGCCTCGTCTCGGACAAGGCGCTGGCGATCGGCGGCGGCGTGCTCGAGGCGCTGCTGCGCTTCAGCGAGATGCGTCCGTAACTGCCAAATGCCGTCAAAACGCGCGCAGGACTTGTCTTTTTCGCCCCAATGCATTACAATCAGAGCAGCACATCTGTCAAGGAGGGCAACCACATGGGAAAGGTTCGTCTCAACGAGGACCGCGAGGTCGTCGCGCTGATCCAGGAGGGTCTGAAGCGCACCGGCGGCTATTGCCCCTGCCGCCGCGAGCGGAAGGAGGAATACCGCTGCATCTGCGAGGAATTCAAGGCGCAGATCCGCGACCCGAACTTCGAGGGCTATTGCCACTGCCGCCTGTACTACAAGGAAAAATAACCTTCTTTGCGCGGCTTCTTGCGCGGCGTATCAAAATGTCAGAAAACGGTAGGTTTTTGGAAAACCTACCGTTTTTCTTTTTGAATTGTTCCGGATTTTCCCCGCGCAGGCTTTACAGCAGCAGGCAGATCAGGCCGTTTGCGCCCTCGTTGATGATCCGGCTGAGCGCGTCGCGCAGCTTGCTGCGCGCATCGTCCGGCATTCGCGTGAGCTTGGCGGCGAGGCCGTCGCTGACCAGCTCGAAGACGGATTTTCCAAAAATGTTGCTCTCCCAGAGCTTCTCGGTGTTGCCCTCGTATTCGCCCAGCAGATAGTGGATCAGCTCCTGCGACTGCTGCTCGTCGCCGACGATCGGACTGATCTCGGCGCGGATGTCCGCGCGGAGCAGATGGATCGACGGCGCGCTGGCCTTGAGCTTCACGCCGTAGCTGTTGCCGCGCCGGACGATCTCCGGCACCTCGAGCTTCATCTCCTCGGCGGTCGGCATGACGATGCCGTAGCCGGTAGCGTGCGCCTCGTCGAGCGCCGCGGAGATCTTGTCATATTGCTTTTTGATCTCGGCAAGGCCGGTCAGAAGGGAGAGCAGCTGGCCGTCGTTCTCGATCTCAAAGCCCGTGCGCTGGCCAAGCACGCGATAGAACAGCCCCTCGCCAAGCTCCGGCTCGCAGCAGACCGTCCCCGTGCCGAGGTCGACCTCCGTCACGCGGCACTGCGTCACCTGCTCCAGCTCCGTCAGCCTTTGCAGCATCGGCTCGGCCTCGGCAAGCCGCGTGATCTGCGCGGCCTGCTCCTGCAGGGCGGCATAGAGCGCCGCCTTGAGCGGATGCTCCAGCTCGAGCGCCTGCACCCACGGCGGCAGGAACACCCGCAGCTCGCGCAGCGGGAAGGCATAGAGCAGCTTCGTCAGAAGCTCCTGCAGCTCGGGCGTCTGCATCCCGAGGCAGTCGGCCGCGACGGCGCTCACGCCGTAGGTCTCGGAGATGTAATCGGCCAGCGTCTGCGCCTCGGCGCTCTGCGGCGCGGTCGAATTCACCACGACCAGAAACGGCTTGCCCGTGGCCTTCATATCCTCAATGGCGCGCGCCTCGGCGTCGATGTAATCCGAGCGCGGGATGTCCGTGACCGTGCCGTCGGTCGTGATGACCAGCCCGACCGTGCAGTGCCCCTCCATGACCTTGCGCGTGCCCAGCTCGGCCGCCTCGGTCATGGGCAGCTCCTCGTCCGCCCACGGCGTGGCGACCATGCGCGGCACGCCGTTCTCCGTCGCGCCGATCGCGCCGTCGACCATGTAGCCGACCGAGTCGATCAGACGAACCGAGAGCGTCGCCGTGCCGTCCGGCGAGATCTCGACGGCCTCCTCGGGGACGAATTTCGGCTCGGCGGTCATGATCGTCTTGCCCGAGCCGCTCTGCGGCAGCTCGTCGCGGGCGCGCTCGCGCTGATAAAGATCCTCGATGTTCGGGATGACCAGCTCCTCCATCAGGCGCTTGATAAAGGTCGATTTGCCCGTTCGCACCGGCCCGACCACCCCGATGTAAATATCGCCGCCCGTCCTGCGGGCAATGTCGGCGTAGATGTTGCTCATATAGACCCTCCCTCTGACAAATCGGGGCGGCTGCGGCTGCCCCGTCCTACCGTCTCGTGCTAAAGCCTATGCGCCTGCGGTCAAGTCTATGACAAGCCGTTGCGGACAAAGCCTGTGCGCTGCGCCCGCGCGAAGCGGCGCTTTGGGAGAAGCGCCGATGTAGTGTCCCTGCGGGACGGATCAAAAATTTCGGGATCTTGTCGTTTCGTGCTCCCTTGCTTCGTTCCGGGATGCCATACCTCCAACTTTAAGATTGCCACGTCGCTACGCTCCTCGCAATGACATAAAATTGAAACGTTTTTCTTTGGAAAACGAACATTTTAGGGAACCTCTGATTAAATCGCAAGAGTGGTCAGCGAGGGATTTTGTTCCAAATT
>OIYG01000480.1_pt1 | contig 38622 bp, 46 predicted proteins | sample 1587861 | NCBI WGS metagenome assembly OIYG01 (sample SAMN03283272) | human gut metagenome | biome: human-associated habitat; material: feces | host: Homo sapiens | place: Peru | collected 2012 | reverse complement strand
AGGAATTACTAAAATACACAAAAGCTGTATTCGAACTAGCTGACAAAGAAAAATAGAGTCAAATTCTTTAATCGTGAGTATATTTGAAATGATGAATAATAAACTGAACATATAAATAAGAAATGGTATACTAGCAAAAATGCTAATATACCATTTCCTTTAAGGAGATTTATGATTTATTTATTAACTAGCTCTTTTAAAGCTTTACCAGCTTTGAATGCTGGAGCTTTAGAAGCAGGTATTTTTATTTCTTCTTTAGTTTGAGGGTTTCTTCCTTTTCTAGCACTTCTTTTTCTTACATCAAAAGTTCCAAAACCAACTAATTGAACTTTATCATTTGCTTTTAGTGCTTCAGAAACAACAGAAATGAAAGCATTTAAAGATTCTGCTGTAGCTTTCTTTGAATGACCTGTTCTAGAAACCATTGCTTCTATTAATTCTGCTTTATTCATACAAAAAATCCTCCTTTCCCAAAAAATAAAATCTTTTGTAATTTGTTATACACAATTTATCAAAAAAAGCCAATAATGTCAATATTTTGCTGACAAAAAGGATATTCAATGATATAATTATGTCGAGAGAAAAAAGAACGGAGTAAATATTATGATTAGATTAGTATTTAGATATCAGGAAAAAAGGGCAATAGCTTATGATTTTAATACAGAAATAGGAGAATGTAATTTTGAGGAAACAGAAGATATATGGAATATAACTCACACAGAAGTAAATGAAAAATACCAAGGACAAGGGATTGCTAAAAAACTTGTGGAAAATATTATGGAAAATGCCAAAAGACTAAATAAAACAATTGAGGCAACTTGTTCTTATGCTAAAAAAGTAATAGAAAAAAATAATAGTGAGGTTGATTAGATGGAAGACAAAATCAAAAAGCAAAGTATTGATAGGCTAAATATATCAGTATCTATACTCGAAGGACTAAAACAAAATAATATAATTAAAATAGAAGATTTATGCAAGAAAAGTAAAAAAGAATTAAAAAAATTAGGCTTTCTACAAAACGAGATAAATGAAATAAATATAGAGTTACAGCTATTAGGATTAGCACTTAAAAACACTTTATAGAATCGAAAAAATTAAATAAAAAGAAATATGCTTAAAATAGTATAGGTATTCATAAACATAGCTTTTTTATTATTTTCTTTTAATGCATAACCTTAAAGTAGTCAAAAACATACATTGCATAGGAATTAAAAAACACCAAAATGCAAACTATAATAATGTATAGCGAGGTGTGAAGTATGAGTGTTTTTGATAAATATTTGTTACCAAAAGATAATGGTTTAAGAAGAAGATTTGAAATAGATGTTTCTTTGTATAATAGATTAGTAGAACTAACGAAAAAATATGATGCTTCTGTTAATAAGTTAGTTAATCTTGCTATAATACAGCTTATAGAAGATGAAAATGTGAATGTGTATGAGAAGGCACCTAATGAAATAACAGAAGGACATAATTTTTTAATTAGAGAAACATCATATAGAAAATTAGAAGAATTAAGAGATAAATATGGCTTATCAATATATAAGCTGGTAAATATAGCAATATATAATGCTTTAAATAGTTAAATTTAGAAACGAAGAAAGATCTTCGTTTTTTTATGCTTTAAAAATGTAAAAAAATGTCAGCTTTTGTCGAGAAAAAGTTGAACAAAATCAATATTTATACTACTTAAGTAATTGAAAAAAGTGCCAAAAAGTAGTATAATCGAAATAAGAATATTTGAAAGGAGGGCATAGCTATGAGAAGGGAAGAAAGAGTGAAATTATTAGAAGAAAGAACACTCAAATTATTAGAGTTAAGCAAAAAACAAATGAATAAGTATGCCCAAGCAAGAGAAGATGTTTTTAAATATTCTTGTGAAGCGATAAAAGGAGTAGCAGATTTAGATAAATGGGAAAAAGAAATTATTAAGTTTGAGAAAGAACTTAATATAATATAATTTTTTTTACTATTCTCGGCAAACTCAGTTTGCCAATAATATAATATTGAAAATGGAAGTGATATAAAAGAAGTGTTTAAATAATTCAAAAGAAATAATAGTTTATAAAAAAAGAAGTAATAAACGGAATTTATATAAAGAAGTAAAAAGAGAAAAACAAATAGAAAAATTATTAAAAAAATATAGTAATTAAAAAAATGACAGTAGAAAATTATTCAAATAGAAAATAAAAACACTAATTAAATTAGTGTTTACCCAAAAAACTTTTCTGTATCATCTAACAAATCATCAGCAGATATTTTTAATGCCATACAGAATGCCTTTAATTCAAAATCTTTAACAAGTCGTTTATTATTTTCTATTTCATATATATCAGCTTTGTGCATAGGCAATCCAAGTAAGTCTAATTCTCTACATAAATCTTCTTGAGAATAATCTTTTAATTTCCTATATTTTTTCAAATTAGTACCGATGATGTTTACAGAATCGTTTAATTTACGAATTTGACTCATAATTAAAAAACTCCTTTTCCATATTATTTTAATATAGAAAGAGTAATAATATGGCAAACTGAGTTTGCCAAAAGAAAGGAAAATATTAAAAATGAAAGAAATAAGAATTGCAATAGCAGATGATAATAAGCCAATGGTAGAATTTATGAAAGAATTTATTGAAGAAAGAAGTAATTTAAAAATTTACAGAACGGTAACAAGTTCAAAAGAAGAAATTGAAATGATGAATAATGATAGAATAGATTTAATAATTACAGATATTATGAGAAAAGGAGAATCTATATCTGGGCTAGATATTATAAAACAAGCTGAAAAAGAAAAAAGAAAAGAAAGGTTTATTCTACTAACAGCTAGTTCTGAAAAAGAATTGGAATATTTAACAAATTATAAAATACCAAGTAATATTATAGGCTATCTGAAAAAACCATTTTTTGATTGGAATATAATAATAACTGAATTAGAAAAAGCTGTTACTACAATAGAAAATATGCCTGAAGAACATTCAGATAAAAAAGCAAATAAAGATACTGTGGTTTCTAAAAATACTTTAGAAAAAATCAAAGATAGAATAAAAGAAATTTTTTCAATAAAAGTATAAATATAATAGTATCAAAAAATATAAATCAAAAAGAAAGCTAAATTAACTAGCTTTCTTATTATTTTTTAGGAATATTACTATGCCATTAAAAAAATGTTTGGGAGATACACCTTTGTTTATATCTTCCACTTCTATATAAAAAATGGAATTAAAAGTTGTACTGTTAGCAAACTTGTTTGCCGTTTCAATAATGCTTCTAATACTATACTTTATTTTATCTGGTGAGCAAGACTTCCTTATTGCAAGTATAGAGTACAGATTTTGCATACTGTCTAATAATTCTGCATTACAATAACATAATTTAATAGCTTCTGTAAGAAGTCTACCATTTTTAGAGATTGGATTAACTCGTAGCTGCAATAATAAATCTTGACATTTAGATACTGAAAAAGTATTTGCAATTTGCTCTCTTTGACATTCTAAAATAGAATCTTGTAACAAATCATAAGAAATAGGTTTTGGTATTACTCTAAATACCTTTCTAGTATTAAATAATTTATGTCTTAATAATAAATCCCCAGAAACTACAATTACATTACATTTGATGTCTCCTCGTTCATAAATGGTTAGATCGTTTAATATTTCTAATCCGTTTTTCTTTGGTAATTTTAAATCTAAAATCAATATGTCTGGTTTTGTTTCTATATACATATCAACAGCAGATTCTCCATCTAAAGCGTGTCCAACAATTTCTATCGTTTTATCTTTTGATAAAAAATTTTGATAACACGAAAAAATATGAGTGTTATCCTCAGCAACCATAATTCTAGTCATAATCTACCTCCATTATAAATTTGCCAAAGATACTTAACTGTATATAACTTTAAATATTATAGCATAAAAAGTGCCATTTATCAATGGTTTTACTAAACTATACTTACAAAAAATGTAAAAGTGTAGACAAAAAAACACACTTTTACACTCTTTTATGCACTTTTTTACTCTTTAACACAATTTTTGACAAAAAGTGCAGGTTGAATGTTATATTATATTCGCATAAAACAAAAAGAAAAAAATATAAAAATACTTCAAGAAGCAATGTATTTTTTGATTGGTATAAAGAGCAAATGATACTAGCTGTAAAGTTCTAATGATAAGGAAGTTAGAAAATTTATTGGCGTAGTACATTACGGCTCTTTATTTTCGTTCCTCAAAGCTACGCATAAAAAGGAGCGAAAATTTATGCAAGTGGTTTTGAGATATGTAAATAACGAAATGAATAATAAAAACAAGATATGGACAAGTTTTTGTGACTGTCTGTGTCTTGTTTTTTTTAGTAGTTATTACTTAATTAGATGCAGAAGTCCACCCTCAATCATTTCAAATTTCTGAAATGATTGGAGGTAAATTAAAATGAAAGATAATGCTAAATGCTTTATTAAAATTAAGAAAGGTATATATGAAGAAATTCAATATAAAGATTTAAAAGAAAAAAGAAAAAGATTTATAACATATAAGAATAAGAAATTTATCAAAATAGAAGATAGTTTATTAGAAGTATCTAAAAAGGAATATGAAATAATAGAATCAGAAGATCAAAGAAGAAAGTATGTTAAAAGGATTGAAAAAAAGAAAGTAATCTCTTATGACAATAAAGATGAAAATGGTACTGTACTTATAAATTCTATTAAAGATGTGAATTATGATATTGAAAGTGAAGTTGAAAGAAAACTAGAAATAGAAAGACTTAAAAAGGCACTGCTACAGTTAGATGCTGAAGAATATAAGCTGATTAAAGAATTATTTTATAAAGAAATACCTTTAAGAGAATATGCAAGAATAAATGGCATTCCTTTTACTACTGTACAAGGAAGAAAAGATAAAATAATTAAAAAATTAAAAAATATTCTAAAAAATTAAAAATTTTTTCGTACAAGCCCCCTACTTTTTCACAGGAGAAGTAGGGGCATTTTTTTCTAAAAAAATTTCCCTACCAGAACATTGAAAATTAAATATGAATTTGCTGAATACATTCCTACTATTTGGAGCTAGTTAATATATAGCCTCACAACCTGTATAACTTAAATATTGGATAGTAACCAATAAGGCGATGATAAATGGTAGAAATAATGATACTCTTGTCTAGTCATAGCACGAGCGTGAAAAGACCGTCCCACGCATTGAGGGCAAATCTGTCGCAGACAGTTAGGTGAAATTCCTGTGGAGTAATTTAACTAATTACCGTTTAGCAAATTGTTGAAAAAAGTAAAGAATACAAAGGACTACTGTTTTCTATTACAGTAGTCCTCAATATAAAAGGAGAATCAATGATAGTAATATTAATTTTTATGATTATTATAGGCATTTTTACATATTTACTTATACTAGGTGCAGATAAAAGCAAAACAGATTATGAACGAAAATTAGAAGATGAAGAACAAATAAAGTTTTTAAGGAAATATGAAAAACGGAGGCAAGAATAGTGGAGGAGATAATTAAAAGAGGAGATGTTTTTTATGCTAATTTAGATGGCGATACTTATGGAAGTGAACAAAAAGGAACAAGACCAGTTATTATTGTTCAAAATAATAGTGGAAATAAATTTTCAAATACAATAATTGTTGTACCTATAACCAAAGCAGACCATAAAAAGTCAGCATTACCCACACATATTATTTTAGAGCCATCAAATTTTATTAAATATAAATCAATTATTCTTACAGAACAAATTAAAACGATAGATAAAGTAAGACTTACTAGAAAAGTAGGTACTTTATCAAACAGAATAACAGAAAAACTTGATACTGCGTTAGCAATTGCTGTTGGAATAAATACAAGAAAAATTATAAGAGCGAACTTATTTAAAAAGTTTGCTCATTTTTTATTTGGAGGTAATTATAATGAATATAAATAAAATTTTTAAAAATATTGAATATACAACAAAAGAAATGTTAGGCTATTTTTTAGTAGCAAATAAAAAAGTTCAAGAAAAACAAGAATTAACTTTAAAAGAATATATTAGACAACTGGTAATAGCAATAGAAAGTATAGACAAAAAATATATATTAACAGAAATAGATGTGAGTAAAATTGCAGAATTTCCATTTGCTCATATGTTAAACAATGAAGAAATAATGTGTTATGGATTAATTGTATTCTATAACTTGTTACATTCAAATAAGCATATTACTGAGTCAGATATAATATCACAAACTGAAACAGAGATGAGATTATATTCTTCAAGAAATATAATTGATAAAGCAGAAAAATTACTAGATAAAATAGAAGAAAATTAAAAAATGTGCGTTTGGAAAAATCGCATACTAAAATAAAATTTTAAAAAATGTTAGTCTTTATTTAAAACAAAGACTAACATTTTTGTTAGGAGGCTTTAATGAAAGTAAAAAAATCAAAAATAAAATTTGAAGATTTACCAGACACAATAACTCCAGAAATTTATTCTGATTGGAGAGGAATAGGAGTTGCAAAAGCAAGAGAAAGATTTCATAGCTATGGTTTTCCATTAATTAAAGACTGTGGTGCAAACTTAATTGCAGATAAAAGAGCAGTTTTTATATATGAATTTTGTGTTGATGAAGATACTAAAAAAATGATTTTAGAAAAAATTGCAGCTAAAATGTTTGATTAATCTTCTTTTAGAAAGGTGGTATTTTATGGCAAGAACAATGAAGAAAAGAGGAAATGGAGAAGGAACTATTTACTATTCTAATACGATGAAAAAATGGATTGGACAAATCACAATAGGAAGAGATAGTAAGGGAAAACAAATAAGAAAAAGTCAATATGGAGATACACGAAAAGAAGTAAAAGAGAAGCTAGAGCTTTTACAAAGAGAAATGAAATCTGGCAATGATTTAAACAACAAATTATCAATAGTAGATATAGCTGAAGAAATAAGAAATTTAAAATATAAGACAAATACAATAAAGAGATCTACTTATGTAAGATTGGGAGAAACAATAGTAGTAATGAAAAATATGTTGCCATACGCAAATATTCCTATTCAAAATGTGACTAGAAGTGTTATAAACACACAAAGCCAGAATCTTACTACATATTCTCAGTCTGTAATAACAAAAGTTTGGCAATTGCTTCAGGGAGCATTTAATGAAGCACGAATTAGAGATATTGTAAACAAGAACCCTTTTGAACTAAAAGGCTATTTAATAAAACCCAAATCTGAAAAACAAACAAAAGCAATTGATGCACTAACATTAGATGAAGAAGAAAGATTTATTAAAGAATTAGACAAAGGATATGATAAGTATTCAATTGTGTTTTATATTGCTATTTATACAGGAATGAGAATAAGTGAGATATTAGCATTAAAGAGAGAAGATGTTGATTTCGACAATAGGAAGATATATGTAAGAAAAACTTTAAGTCATGTTGATAATGGAAAAATCTTGTTGGAGAAAACTACAAAAACCTATGCAGGGATGAGAGATGTGCCAATTTTAAATAAATTATATGAAAAATTGCTTGAATATAAAATTGATAAAAAAAGAGGTCACCTATTTTTAAAAGATGGAAAATTTATTCACTGTAATAGCTTTAATACGAGATTTAAAAAATTATGTAAAAATGCAAATATTAGAGTATATAAAAGTAAAATAAGTGTGAAAGGAGGCAGAAAAGTAAAGAAAATATATGAATGTAATGCAACCAAAAGCAAAGTTAATACACACATGCTAAGGCATACTTTTGCAACTCGTTGCATAGAAAATGGAGTAAATCCAGTAGTGTTACAGAAAATATTAGGTCATAAAGATATTCAAGTAACATTGAACACATATACAAGCGTTTTTAACGAATTTAAAGAAAAAGAAATTGAAAAAATAAATTCTATTTTTTAAATGAAATTTAAAATTTTGATAAGATACTTGTAAATAATTGAAATTTTTTAAAAAATATGGTATAGTATGAAGAGCAAAAAGACTAGATGATTTAAATATTTATTGTTTAATAAAATTTAATGAGATTTAATAAATTTTGTGGGGTAGCATTGAAAAAGCACTTTTTGAATTTTAAAAAAAGCATAAAAATATAGCTGTTTTGGAGTTCTTAGCTAGAGTGGAAAGATAATCAATGAAACCATTAGCATAGAACATTTAAGTATTCTAATAAAACTTAATAAAATTTAAAAGAGCTGAATACTGCTTAATAAGTACATTACAGCCATCATATAAAAAAATTAAAACCTAATGAATTTTAATGAAAACCAATAAAAATTTTCTGGTAGCATTAAAATAGCATTAAAATAATGCTTATGAAATAAGTAAAAATTAGAATGAAAAAATATAATTGCATTAATAAACCTAATAGAAATATTAGGTTTTATTTTTTTGCAAAAAAGGAGGTAAAAATGGAAAAAGGAAAAGAGCAATATTACAAAAGAGAATCAGTAAAAAGGATAATGGAAAATGTTATAAAAAAAATAAATGAGGTAAATAAAAAAGAGGAATTCATATATTATATAAAAAAAGCAATAATATTTGGGTCTTATATAGAATTAAAAGAAGATAAGATAGAAGGACTAAATGTTGCACTTTATTTTGAACTAAAAAATAATAATGTATCGGAAATAGAACAAAATTATAATAGAGCAATATTGTCTGGAAAAAATATGATATATATTTTAAAACTTGTTTATGGAAAGGAAGAAATAGCAAAGTTTATAAAAGATAAGAAACAAGCAGTCAAAATATATAATGGAGATGAAATAGAAGATATTGATAACATAGAACATATAACAATATTTGAAAGAGTAAGTTAAGCTTACTCTTTCAAAATTTATAGAGATACTTAGCTCATAATGAAAAAACATTATGGGCAATTTTTTATGGAAGGAGGGTAGAAGATATGGCAGGTTGTACAACAATAGCCATAGCAAACCAAAAACGGTGGAGTAGGAAAAACTACAACAGCATTTAGTTTAGGAGTTGCATTAGCAAACGAGGGAAAAGATGTATTGCTTATTGATGCTGACCCACAAGCAGATTTAACAACATATATGGGATATTATGATACAGAGGCAATACCAGTTACTATTTCTACTTTGATAGAAAGAATGATAAATGATTTTCCTGTAAATCCAGATGAGGCAATACTACATCATAATGAAGGAGTTGACCTTATACCATCGAATTTGAATTTGTCTATGACAGAAGTAAATTTATTAAATGCTATGTGTAGAGAAAGTGCTATGAGCAATAGTATAAAAGAATTAAAACCATATTATGATTACATTATTATAGACTGTATGCCATCATTGAATATGATAACTACAAATGCGTTAGCTAGTGCTGATAAAGTCATCATACCTGTGCAAAGTCAGTTCTTGTCAGCAAAAGGTATGGGAAATTTATTGAAAACTATTGCAAAAGTAAAAAAGCAAATAAACAATAAACTTGAAATAGGAGGAATATTGCTGACATTGGTAGATAGAAGAACTAATCTTCCAAAGGCGATAGAAAATGAAATAAAAGAAAACTATGGAAATATTGTAAAGATTTATGATTCGCAAATACCAGTAGCAATAAAGACAGCTGAATCTAGTTCAAGAGGCAAGAGTATATTAGCTTATGATAAAAATAGTAGCGTAACAAAAGCATACACAGCATTCGCAAAGGAGGTGTTAGAAGATGGAGAAAAAGAAAGAAGAAAAAATGCACTTGCCAAAGGTTACGATAGATGATTTTTTTACTACGCAAGAGGAAAGAGATAAAAAAGACTTAGAATATGTTTCAATGATACCAGTAAAAGAAATAACCAATTTTCCAAATCACCCTTATCAAGTAAGAGAAGATGAGGAAATGCTTAATATGGCAGAGAGTATAAAGAAGTTTGGAATTATACACCCTGTAATAGTAAGAGAAAAAGAAAATGGTGGCTATGAAATGATTTCTGGTCATAGAAGAAAAAGAGCTTGTGAAATTGCAGGAGTTAAAGAAATTAAAGCAATTGTTAGAAAATTAACAGACGATGAGGCTACAATTCTTATGGTTGATAGTAACAACCAGAGGGAAAAAGTTTTACCATCAGAAAAAGCATTTGCATACAAAATGAAATTAGAAGCAATGAAAAGGCAGGGACAAAGAAATGATTTAACTTCTGCAACAGAGTTGCAGAAGTTAGCAGGAAAAACTTCAAGAGAAATAATTGCTGATGAAATAGGAGAAAGTCACGAACAAGTTAGAAGATATATTAGACTAACATATTTAGTCCCAGAATTACTAAAAATAGTTGATGAAGATAAAATGGGGTTAAGAATAGCAGTTGAATTATCTTATTTAACAGAAGATGAACAAAAAATTGTTGCAGATAATATGGAATATTTAGATGTTGTTCCATCACACGCTCAAGCAAGAATAATGAGAGATAAAAGTGAAAAAGGAGAACTAACTACTGAAGAAATAGAAATACTGTTGGAGGAAGAAAAACCTAATCAAAAAGAACAAATAAAATTTAAATATGATAAGGTTAAAGATTATTTTCCATCTGGTTATAGCATAGAAAAAATGCAAGAAGTAATAACAAAATTACTAGAAAGTTATCAAGCTGATTGGAAAAGAAAAAAACAAAGAGATTATGTGCGATAGTGTATATATAGTAGAAATATTGTATATACACTTTTTTTATTCCCCTCCTTACAATCCACCCCTATAACTATCTCTATAACTAACTGAAAAAAGAATATATATAATATAAATTTATTAAATAATATAAACGCAGATTTGATTTATTTTGTATATACATTTATAATATAGTCAAAGGAGAAGTAAAAAAATATGAAAAAATGGATATTGATTTTGATTATTATTTTAATTTCAAGTTTTAGCTACTATGGAGTAGTTGATAAGGATGGAAAAAGAGAAACAAACATACAAAATATTATGCAGCAGGAGGAAGAAAAAAGTACAGTAGAAAATCAAATTGAACAGGAAAATAATGCTGAAACTTCACAAGAAAGCAAATTACCAGAAACTAAAGGCGATAGCACAGAAGTTCAAGAAAAACAAGAAACAGTATCTACAAAAACTGAAACTCAAACAGAAAAAAGCACAGGTAATGAAAAGAAAAGCGAGAAATCAAAGGAAACTTCGATTGCTCAAAAAAAACAAGAGGAAAATAAAGAGCAAAAGACACAAATACCTGTAATTCAAAAGGAAGAAAAACAAGAACAAAAAAATGAAACTAAAGCTGAAGAAGTTAAAGAAAAAACTCATAATTGTTCAAAAGATGGACACTTAGTTAGTGCAGGAAATACAGGAAAATGGTTTAGAACAAAAGCTGAAGCAGTAGAATATTTTGATAAAGAACAGGAAAAATATGAACAGGAATGGCTAAATGGTGGAAGCTATGATGATTATTTAGCAAAATGCCCTTATGGGTATGAATATTGGACTTGTCCAAATTGCAAATATTATACAATAAATTTTTATAAACAATAAATAAAAATAGAAAATACTATAGAACAGGCAAAGATGCTTGTTCTTTTTTTCGTTAAAGGAGGAAATAAAGTGAAGAAATTAAAAGAATTTAATTTTGCAAAGAAAATATTAGCAATAATATTTACAATTGTAACACTATTTGGAACAGCACAACCTATATTGGCAGTTGAAAGTTCTGGAAGTGGAAAATGGGTATCTGGACAATACGATTCAGGCATTTATACAACAGATAATAAATATCAAGTAGGAACTTTAGTAAGAAGATTAGTAAATTCTGTTACTGGAGAGAAGATTACAGTATTCTGTGCAGAATTCGGCGTAAATTCTCCAACGGGGGAAGTAAGGAAAGCTGAACACTCTATACCAGATAATCCTAAAACTAGAAAAGCGTGTAAGATAGCGTATTTGGGTTGGTACAGTAAATATGGAGATTATGTGATAAACGGAGGAATTTTAGCAGAATCAAAAAGAGATATGTTGTTAGACTATGTGTTTACTCAACAATATGTATGGGAGGCTCTAGGACAAAGTTCAGCAACATTTAGAAAAGAAGATATACAATCACAATATGAAGATTTCAAGAAAGATATTGATAATCAAATGAGGAAAATAGAAACAAGACCAAGTTTTGTAAAAAATACTATTACAATTGAATGTGGAGAAACCAAAGTATTAACAGATTCAAATAATGTATTGAAGGATTACAATAGTATTGACGTAACAAAGGATGGAATAAGAATTGAACATACAAAAGGCGAAAATACAATGAAAATCACAGTAGATGAAAATTGTAATGTAGAAACTTTACAAATATCTGATAAGATGATGAAAAATTGGGGTTGTATTAAAGAAGAAACAGTAGATAAAGATACAACAATATACTTCACATTTGAAGATAAGGTACAGAATCAATTGTATTCACTTGATTATAATGATCCAGTAAGTATGTCTTTAAATCTTAAAATCGAGCAATTAGGAGATTTGGAAATTATAAAAACAAATAAAAATGGGGATTTAGTGGATGGTACAGTATTTACCGTAAATGGAAAAAGTTATAATGGAGATGTTACAGTAAAAAATGGAAAAATAAAATTAGAAAAACTTAAAAAAGGTATATATACAGTAAAGGAAAAGACAAGTAGTGAAGGCTATTTATTAAATACAGAAACATATAAAGTAGAAGTAAAGCCAAATACTACAGTGACTTTAAAAGTCGAAAATGATGAACCAAGAGGAACACTAGATATTGTAAAAGTAGATAGTGAAACAAATCAAAAAGCACAAGGGGATGCAACATTTGAGGGAGCAATTTACGAACTTTATGCAGCTGAAGATATATACAATAAAGCTAGAACAGTAAAATATTATTCAAATGGAGATAGAGTTGCAAATAGAGTTATGAACAAAGAGGGAAAAACAGAGCAAATAACTGGACTTCCAATGGGCAACTATATTTGCAAAGAAATAGCAAGTTCAAAAGGCTATCTATTAGATACAAATGAATATAAAATTGAAATAAAATATAAAAATCAAAATGAAAAAATAATTGTAAATAGTGTAACAAGTAAAGAAAAAGTGAAAAAACAAAAGATACACATATTTAAAAGTGGAATAAAATCACAGTCAGGAGAAGTAAAAGGACTTGCAAATGTTGAGTTTACTATTAAACTAGCGAGTGAAGTTGAAAAAGCATACAAAGCAGGTTACACATACGAAGAAATTTGGAATGGAATAGACAGAAAAGGAAACAAAGTAAATGTTAATAAAAGTAGAGTGGCAGAGGCACAAAAGATTGCACCAGATTATGATAAAATAACAACAGACAATAATGGAGATTGCTATACAAAGGATTTACCTTTTGGAAAATATATAGGAAAGGAAACGGCAACTCCAAAAGATTTTGAAACAGCAACTGATTTTTATTTTTCTATAACAAATGATAAATCAGAAATTAAAGAAATAGAAAAGAAAGTAAAAAATATTTATATAAATAATGAACAGTTAGAAACTTATGTAAGACTTTTGAAAAGGGATTTAAAAACAGGAAAATTAGTGTCAGCTTCAAGTGCTACTTTTAAAATAAGAGCAACAGCAGATATTTATGATAGAGGCAATGGAAAGTTAATATATAAAAAGGGAGATATTGTTACTCAAAAAGTAGGAAATACAGTATATGATAGCTTTACAACAAATTCTGACAATATAATTGTTCCTGAAAAGAGTTATAATTCAAATAATGATGAAAAAGGAACAGTAACTACTCCTTTAAAACTTGAAGTGGGTTCTTATGAAGTATATGAGATATGTATTCCGATAGGTTTCTTACAACTAGATAAACCAGTAGAATTTAAAATTGAAAACATAAGAGATTATGATAAAGATCAAGAAAACGATTATGTTGCAGAGGTAGTAGTAAAAAATGAACAACCTACTGGAACACTAATAATAGATAAAAACATTATATTAAGAGATAATGTAGATTTATCACTTATAGATATACAAGATTTTAGCAATATAAAATTTAGAATTTCAGCAAAAGAAGATATAATTGATAAAGCAGATAACAGCATTATATATGAAAAAGGAACAGTGATAGGAGAATACAATTTAGACAAAGATGGAAACTTAAAAGTTGAAAATCTACCTATTGGAATATACGAAGTGGAAGAAATTGAAACATTATCTGGGCTTGTGTTGGATAGCAAAAAATATGAAGTGAAATTTGAACAAAAAGATGAAATTCAAAAAATTTATGAACAAATATTAAATATAGATAATATAACAACATTAGTTTCTATCTCAAAAACAGATATAACTGGCGAAAAGGAGATTGTAGGTGCAAAATTAAAAATTGTTGATGAAATGAATAATGTTATAGACACTTGGACATCAACAGAAAGTGAACACAAAATAGAAGGACTAATAGCAGGTAAAGAATACACTCTAATAGAAGAATTTGCACCAGAAGGTAAAGTAATTGCAACTGCAATAAAATTCACAGTAGAGAACATAAAAGATGGGCAAAGAGTTCAAATGATAGATAAAGTTGTTGAAATATCAAAAGTTGATTTAACAACAGGAGAAGAACTTGAAGGTGCTGAATTACAAATAGTAGATGAACAAGGGAATATTATAGAAGAATGGACATCTACTAAAGAGCCACATATAGTAAGTGGTTTAGAAGAAAATAAAAAATACACTTTAATTGAAAAAATATCTCCGTATGGATTTGAGATAGCTGAAAAAATAGAATTTGTAGTTACTCCAGATAAAGAAACACAAAGAGTTGTTATGAAAGATATGCCAATTCTAACAAATGTAAGATTAGTAAAAATTGATGAGGAAACAAAAGAGGCAATAAGAGATAAATTCACATTTGGACTATATGAAGATGAAGAATGCACAAAACTAATAAAAGAATACAAATCAAACAAAAAGGAAGGATTTGTAGAATTTGATAATTTAAGATATGGAGTATATTTCTGCAAAGAATTGTCAGCACCAAAGAATTACAATAAGTCAGATAAAATTATTAAAATTGAAATAAATGATAAAGGTGTATTTGTTGATAATACTCAATTGGAGAATAAAGACTCAATATATAGTTTCGAGTTTGCAAATAAGAAAATTGAAACTCCAAAAACAGGATACCAAAGCAATTCATTTATATACAAAATAATATTATTGCTTTCTTCAATAGGTCTTGCAGTTGTTGCAATTGTGATTAAAAAGAGAAAAAGTAAAAAAAGAAAATAAAATACAAGGTGGCTTTTTAAAAGGCCACCTTAATTTATGAAAGCAGGTGTAAGATGACAAAATATACAGCTAATCAAAAAAATAAATTATATATAAAACTGAATAAGATAAATATAAAAAACGAAAAAGATATTATGAATGTTAAAGTTAAGGATTTAAGGAAATTGCCTGAAACAGATAAAATTTCGATGAAAGATATAGAAATGATATGGAAAATGCAAGATGCAATAGAGGATAAAAGTTTATGGCAATTTTTTGTGAATAATGAGTAGGAGGTGTTAAAATTGAAATTTTATGAAGTAAGGCAAATATACAGTCAGACAATAGAAAATGTTGGTCAAAATGAAGATAATTGGATTAAATTTCTAAAATGTGCCTCGCATAATTTTAAATATAGTTTTGATAATCAAATTTTAATATATGCTCAAAAACCAAACTCAATAGCTTGTGCAGAAATGCAGGAATGGAATAATAAAGTAAAACCGAAAAGGTGGGTAAATAAAGGAACAGCTGGAATTGCAATATTTGCGAAAGAAGATAGTCCATTACCATTAAGATTTGTATTTGACTTAACAGATACTCATAATTATATGGGAACACAATATCATTTGTGGAAAGCAGAGAAGAAATATCAAACTGAAATAATAGAGGCATTGGAAAACAAATTTGGAGGGGATTTAGCAAATAGTAGTTTTGAACAAGCAATTTTTTCCTCAACATTCAATATGGTAGAAGATAATATAACAGACTATATAACCGAAATAATTGAAAGCAAAAAGGGATCAAGACTAGAAAAACTTTCTGATAGTGAAATTGAAGCTCTAACTAAAACTTTTGTATGGGCAAGTGTAGCATACATGACTTTAAATAGATGTGGTATAAATGCAAATGATGAGATAGATAAAAAAGAATTTTCTATCTTAAAATATTTTAATTCTACTAAACTAATAACTACGATTGGAACAGCAATATCAGATATAGCTGAAAATGGATTAAGAGAGATAGCATTAACTATAAGAAATCTAAAATTAGAAGAAATAAGACAAAATCGCACATTTGTAAAAAGTGATATAAAAGATTATGATAATAATATAAATAATGAAAAAGGAGGAATAGAAGATGGAAAAACTAGAATACAGACAAGTAGGGGATTATCTAATACCAAATATAACAATGAGAAAGAAAATATTACCGACAGGGAAATACGCAATAATGAGATTGAACTATCTGAAAGAACACAAAAGGGGCGAATATACAATGCTCAAAGTGAACAATACTCTGGCAGAACACTTGGAGGAAATTCAGAACAAAGCAACAGAAATGATAGAACAAATAATGAAGAAATTGCAGGAGAAAGAGAATATAACAGAGGAATTGAAAGCACAAGACCAGATGAAGTGGGTGGGCTTAATGAACAATTGCAAGATGATAGCAGAGGAACAAGTGGTAAGGGAGCTGATTTACAACTAAAAACTAGAACGGATTATATAAAGAATCCAGAGATACCAGAGATACAAGATAAGGATTTAATAAAAGAAATAATAAGAAATGCACCTAATATATCTAATAAAATAACTGAAATAAACAAGTTCATAAATGAAAATGAAAAAGATGTCGAAAAGTGTAAACAGTATGTAAATAAAGTATTTGGCGAAGCATATACAGAGTTTATTATAAAAAATGATGTAAAGGTAGGATATAAAACATTCAATAGTGGAGTAGACTTTTGGAAAGGCAATTATCTAACGAGAAATGCAGATAGTTTAATTAGTTGGGACACTGTAACAGATAACCTTATAACTATGGTAAAGACAGGAGAGATTTTTTTAGATAAAACTGGTTTGTTGGATGAGCAAGAACAAATAGGTAATATAATACAAGCAGAAGTAACAAATACTTCTGTTTTTTCTTTTACACAGGAAATGATAGATAGTGTACTACGAGAGGGAAACCAGATTCAAAATGGTAAATTTGAAATATATAAGAATTTATCAGAAAATTTAGATAGTACAGAAAATGCTAATTATTTAAAAAATGTTTATGGAATAGGAGGGCGTAGTGCAGATGAATTTGGAAATTCAATGGACTACAACAGTAAAGGAATATTACTTTCAAGAGGATATGAAGATAATAGTCCTAAATATTTAATAAAATGGTTACAGGCTGAAAAAAGAATAAGACAACTAATAAGTGATGATAGATATTTGAATAGTAAGGAAAAAGAGGAATATAAAAAATGGTTAGAAAAAAATGAATCTGTTATAGAAAATATAGAAGAAACAAAGGAAAATGCAGCTGAGGAAAATTATATTTATAAAATTGGAGATAATGTATTTCTTGGAAACGAGGAATATGAAATTACAAATGTAACAGATAAACAAGTAACACTTGCAGATGCTAAATTTCCTTTATTTACAAAGCAACTTAGTTATGAAGAATTTGATAAAAAGGCTAAAGAAAATCCGTTTAATGACCATTTAAAAGAAAGTAATAGAGCTGATGCTGTTACAGATATTCCAGAAACAGAAGAAAACAGTACAATTGAAGTAGCTGAAATCAAAGAAAAAATTACAGATGAAAAACCTAACATTACAATAAAAGATACAAAGATAGAAATTCCTAAAATTAAGACTAAAAGAAAAAACAAGATAGAGTATTTTGACTTACATCCTGAAATTCCTATCAGTGAAAGAAATAATTATGAAATTATAGATAACAATTTAGGAGAAGGTTCAAAAAAAGAAAAATATAAAAGAAATATAGAAGCTATAAAGATATTAAAAAAATGTGATGAAGAAAATAGATATGCAACACCTGAAGAACAAGAAAAATTAGCACAATATGTTGGTTGGGGAGGAATACCAGAGGCTTTTGATTCAAGAAAAGATGAATGGTTAAGTGAATATAATGAATTAAAGGAATTACTAACTGAAAAAGAATATAAAGAAGCAAAAAATTCTACCCTTACAGCATTTTACACACCTCCAGTAGTTATAAAGTCCATTTATAAAGCATTAAAAAAGATGGGACTTGAAAGAGGTAATATTTTAGAGCCATCTTGTGGAGTAGGTAATTTCTTTGGATTATTACCCAAAGAGTTAGCAGAATGTAAAATTTATGGAGTAGAAATTGATTCAATATCGGGAGGAATTGCAAGACAGTTATATCAAAAAAATACAATAGCGATAAAAGGTTTCGAAGAAGTTGAATTGCCAGATGCATTCTTTGATGTAGCTGTGGGAAATGTTCCTTTTGGCGATTATAAATTAGCAGATAAACGATATGATAAAAATAAATTTCCAGTTCACGACTATTTTTTCGCAAAAACCCTTGATAAAGTAAGACCAAATGGAATTATAGCATTCATAACTAGCAAAGGCACATTAGATAAAATTGGTAGTAAAGCTAGAAAATATATATCGCAAAGAGCTGAATTTATAGGAGCTATAAGACTACCCAATAATACATTTAAGAAAAATGCTAATACAGTTGTAACATCAGACATTATCTTTTTAAAGAAACGAGATAAGTTAGTGGATTTAGAAGATGACTGGGTAGAACTTTCAACTAATGAAAATGGAATAAAAATGAATAAATATTTTGTGGATAATCCAGATATGATTCTAGGAAAGATGGAAACTTGTACAACACAGTTTGGAATAGATACAACTTGTAACCCTAATTATGATATTTCATTAGAAGAACAATTAGACAATGCAATAGAAAATATTACAGCACAAATAGAAGACTATCAAATAGATAATTTAGATGAACAAGAGGAAATAAGTATTCCAGCAAGTTCTAATGTAAGAAATTTTAGTTATACAATAGTAGAAAATCAAGTATATTTTCGTGAGAATAGTCGAATGTATCTTCAGAATTTACCAGTAACATCTATAAGCCGAATAAAAGGTATGATAGAAATTAGAGATACTTTAAGAACTCTAATAGAATTACAAACAGATGATGGATCAGATGAAGAAATACAAATAGAACAAGCAAAACTTTCAAGATTATATGATAGCTTTACAAAGAAATATGGAATAATAAATAGTAAATCAAATGAAAGAGCATTTTCACAAGATGATAGCTATTTTCTATTGTGTTCACTTGAAGTGTTAGATAAAGATAGAGAGTTTGTAAGAAAAGCAGATATGTTCTATAAAAGAACTATAAAACCAAATAAACAAGTGTCAAAAGCCGATAGTGCTGTTGACGCTTTAATTTTATCTGTAACGGAAAAGGCTTGTGTAGATTTAGAATATATGTCTAAACTTACTGGAAAGGAAAAAGAACAGTTGATTAAAGAGTTGGAGGGTAGCATATATAAAGATCCAATGACAAAAGAGTATGTAACAGCTGATGAATATCTTTCTGGAAATGTAAGACAAAAATTAAGAATAGCACAAGAATTTGCTCAAAATAATAAAGAATATGAAATAAATGTTAAAGCTCTCGAAAGAGTTAAAATAAAAGATTTAAGTGCTAGTGAAATAAGCGTTAGATTAGGAGCAACTTGGATTCCTGCAAGTGATATAGAAGAATTTATTTTTGACTTATTAAAACCTAGCTATTATGTGCAATCCAAAGTGAAAGTGCATTATTCTGATTATACATCTGAATGGAACATAGCAAATAAAAGTGAAGATAGATACAATGTAAAGTCATATAACACTTATGGAACAAGCAGAATAAATGCTTACAAAATAATAGAACAAACATTAAACTTAAAGGATGTAAGAATATTTGATACAGTTATTGATATTGATGGAAATGAGAAAAAAGTTTTAAATAAAAAAGAAACTGCAATTGCACAGTCAAAACAAGAAATAATTAAAAACAAATTTGTTGAATGGATTTGGAAAGACCAAGAAAGAAGGGAAAGGCTAGTTACTCTTTATAATGAAAAATTCAACAATATTAAACCAAGAGAGTTTGATGGACAGTATATAAAATTTGGTGGAATAAATCCAGAAATTATATTACGAAAACACCAAGTAAATGCAATAGCAAGAATTTTGTATGGCAAAAATGTTTTACTAGCTCACGAGGTTGGTGCAGGTAAAACATTTGAAATGGTTGCCGGGGCTATGGAAAGTAAAAGGATAGGACTTTGCAATAAGTCTTTATTTGTAGTACCAAATCATATAATTGAACAATTTGCAAGTGACTTTTTACAATTGTATCCAAGTGCAAATCTTTTGGTTACAACAAAAAAAGATTTTGCAATGAATAATAGAAAAAAGTTTATTTCAAAGATTGCGACAGGCGAATATGATGCAATAATTATTGGACATTCACAATTTGAGAAAATTCCTATATCAAAAGAAAGACAGGAAAAAATATTAGAAAGACAAATAAATGAAATGGCTTTAGGAATTGAGGATTTAAGAAATAATGATGGGGAATATTATTCAATAAAACAACTTGAAAAGAGTAAGAAGAAAATCGAAGAAAGACTGAAAAAATTAAATGACCAAGCGAATAAAGACAGCCTTATAACTTTTGAACAACTCGGAGTGGACAGATTATTTGTTGATGAGGCACACTATTTTAAAAACTTATTCTTATATACCAAAATGAGAAATGTAAGTGGAATTGCACAAACGGAGGCTCAAAAAAGTTCTGACTTATTTATGAAATGTCAATATATTGATGAACTTACTGATGGAAAAGGTATTGTATTTGCAACAGGAACACCTATTAGCAACTCAATGGTAGAGCTATATACTATGCAAAGATATTTGCAATACCAAACCTTAAAAGAAAGTGGCTTATTGCAATTTGATTCGTGGGCAAGTACCTTTGGAGAAACAGCAAATTCAATAGAATTAAATCCAGAGGGAACAGGTTATAGAAGTAAAACGAGATTTGCTAAATTTTATAATCTACCAGAACTTATGGCACTTTTTAAAGAAGTAGCAGATGTGCAAACAGCTGACACACTTAATTTACCAACACCAGAGGCAGTATATAAAACAATAGTTGCAAAACCTAGTGATATTCAAGTAGAAATGGTGCAAAATCTTGCAGAACGAGCTGAAAGAATAAGAAAGGGCGAAGTAAATGCACAAGATGATAATATGCTTATTATCACAAATGAAGGAAGAAAACTAGCACTTGATCAAAGATTAATAAACGAAATGCTACCAGACTTTGAAAATAGTAAAGTGAATTTATGTGTAAATAATTTGTATGAAATATATGATAAAACAAAGCAAAACAAATCAACGCAACTTGTATTTTGTGATTTATCTACACCCAAAGGGGATGGTAAATTCAATGTATATGATGATATTAAGCAAAAGCTAATATCAAAAGGTGTAAATGAAGATGAAATAGCTTTCATTCACGATGCAACAAATGAAAATAAAAAGAAAGAACTATTTGCGAAAGTTAGAAGTGGAGATGTAAGAGTTTTAATTGGAAGTACAAGCAAGATGGGTGCAGGAACTAATGTACAACAGAAATTAGTTGCTATACACCATTTAGACTGTCCGTGGAGGCCTGCTGATCTAACACAACGAAATGGTAGAGGCATAAGGCAGGGAAATGAGAATTCTAAAATTGAAATATTTACCTATGTAACTGAAAGAACATTTGACGCGTATTTATATCAACTTATACAAAACAAATTGAAATTTATTACACAGATAATGACATCAAAAGCAATATCTCGTTCTGAAGAAGATATTGATGAGAAAGTATTATCAGTTGCAGAAGTAAAGGCTTTAGCAGCAGGAAATCCACTTATTATAGAAAAAACACAATTAGAGGCAGATGTGGCAAAATTAAAACTATTAAAACAAAGTTATTTAAGCCAAGTATATAATCTGGAAGATTTGATAGCAAAGTTTTACCCTAAAAAAATAAAAGAATTACAAGGAGAAATTGAAACTTATAAAAAGGATATTGTAATTAGAAATAATAATACACAAAGCGATAATGAAGAAAAATTTTCTCCAATGATAATAGCTGGAAAAATTTATACCAATAAGGAGAATGCAGGAACAGAATTAATAGAACAATGCAAGAATAAAAAGAATATGGAAACTGAAGAAATAGGAGAATATAGAGGCTTTAAGATGTCTTTAAAAATAGATCTCGTAAGCAGGGAATTTAGTTTAGAACTTAAAGGCAATGCTACACATACTGTTAATCTAGGAACAGATAAATTTGGAAATATAACAAGAATTGATAATGTACTTGCAGACCTAGAAAAAAGAGTTGAAAGAAAGGCAGTAGAATTAAAAGAAACAGAGAGGCAACTTGAAACAGCAAAAAATGATATTGAAATTCCTTTTAATCAAGAATCAGAACTTCAAGAAAAAACTAAAAAATTGGATAATATAAATATAATGCTAAACCTAGATGAGAAAGATAATGAACTAATGGATGATGATGAAGTTCAAGAAGAAAAAACACCAGAGGAAAACAAAAGTCAAGACTACGATAGGAAAGATTTTAGATAAAACGCACATTTTACACAAATTTAATTTATCAGTATTATATTTGCAGGAGGGATAATTAAAAATGGAAAAGTCAATATTAGATGAATTATTTGAAGCAAAGTGTGATAACTTTGAAGAAGAAAGAATGAAAAAAGAAAAGGGGTGTAATGATAAATATTATAGTAGCTTGGAAAAAGCAGAGGCAATTTTAGAACTTGTACCAGAAACTAATAGAAAGTATGCAAAAGAGTGCTATGAGCAACTTGTAAGAAATTTCCTCAATCATACAAATGAATTAAATAAAGAATATTATAAGTTAGGTATTAAAAATGGAGTACAAATAATTAGAGAAATAGAAGAAACTACACCAGAACAAGTAGCAGAATTTGACCAATATTTTAAGTTCTTTGATGGGGAGAATACTGATTTTAATGATTTTATTGAGGAGTATAAGGTAAGACATATTTATAAAGATAGTAAATATGCAGAAAATAGGGCAAAAATTAAGGAAATATTAGATAAAAATCCAAGAATTAGAAACTTTGTAGAAGATGATGAAATAGTTGAACTAACTAAAAATGAATTAGGAGAATTACTAAAAATTTACCGTATAAAAGAAGATCAAAATGCTATTGAAACAGCTTATATATTTAAGTTAGGTATTAGAGAGGGAAGATTTTAAAATATTAAAAAAGTGGCAGGTAATTAAAAAATTATCTGTCATTTTTTTATGCAAAAATGGAGGAATTGTTAATGGAAAGTAAAGAATTTTTAAAAGAAAAATTAATTGAAAAAGTAGAAAATGAATACAAAGAGTTTGTTGAAGAATTAAAGAAAAAAACACCAGAAGAAATAATAGAAAATGCTTATGAATTAACTTCAAAAGATGAAATAATAGGACAATTAAAAGAAATGACATTAGATGAGGATGAGATAAAAACAATGTTAAAAGAAGATGGTTTATTAGCACAATTTTATTCAGACTGGTTAGATTATGATAGTCAACTTGGAGAAAATATATCGTATGCAATGACAGATACAATAGAAATAATAATGAGTGATTATAATGAAAATATAAAACAAAAAAATCGTGAAGGTAGGTAGATAATATGCCATATATTCCACCAAAAGTATTAGCAGAAATAAAGAAAATAGACCTACTAACTTATCTAAAAAACTATGAGCCAGATGAATTAATATATATAGGAAAAGACACTTATGCTACAAAAGAACACGATAGCTTAAAGATTAGTAATGGATTATGGAACTGGTTTTCAGCAGGTATTGGAGGAAAAAATGCAATAGATTATTTAGAAAAAGTTAAAGGTTATTCCTTTATGGAAGCTGTTGAAATAATACTAAAAAATAAATCAATTCAAGCACCAATTTATGAAGAAAAAATAAAAGGAAAAAAACACAATGAACTTATTTTACCAGAGAAAAATAGCAACAATGATAAAGCGATTTCATATTTGATCAGTAGAGGAATTGATGAAGAGATTTTAAAAAAATGTATAGAAAAAGATTTAATTTATGAAGAAAAATTTTATCATAATGTTGTGTTTTTAGGATATGATTTTAACAAAAAAGTGCAATATGCAGGTTGCAGAGGAACAGAAAATAATAATTTCAAAAGTGATGCAACAGGAAGTAATAAGGCTTATTCTTTTAGACTGGAATCGGAACAAAAAACAGATACAATTTATATTTTTGAGGGTGCAATAGATTTACTTTCTTATGCGACCTTTTTTAAATTATATGGCTTTAAATGGGAAGATAAAACAATGATTTCATTAGCAGGTGTATATCAACCTGCTAAAATTATTGAAGAAAGTAAAGTACCAATTGCAATAGAAAACTATTTGAAAAATCATCCAGAAATAAAAAAGATTGTATTATGTTTAGACAACGATGCAGCAGGAAGAAATGCGACAAAAGCATTAAAAACTGTTTTACAAAATGAATATGAAATTTTAGACAGACCACCTAAATTTGAGAAAGACTATAATGATTATTTATGCTCATTTTTAGGAATAAAAAAAACAAAAAATATTGAAAAAAATTTAAAAGAAAGGACTAGATAGTTATGAAAGAATATATATTTAATGTTACTAAAAAATTGAACAAATTAGTAAAAATTTATGCAGATGACAAAGAAAAAGCAAAGGAGAATTTAGTAAATATTGTATTAAAAAGTAATGCAATAGATTTTAAAAATATTGATGAAATTGACACAGTATATGAGGCAGAATATATTGACTTTGATGAAAATATTGAATCAAGAGGCATACAAATAACTGATTATATGCCATTAGATGAAGACCAAGAGAATGATGGAATTATAGATGATTTTCCAAGAGAATTTAAAGAAATAGTGTGTGATAAATGTGGAAATTGTATGAGAGTAGATGAAGATTAAAAGTCCTAACAAGCACTGCATTTGTATATACACAAATGCCAACGATTATGGGGACACCCCAATCCCCGAACAAAGAAAGGAGCAAGAAAATGAATACTGAAAATAGAGATTATACTATACCAATTAGAGTGAGTTTTTCTGAACGAGAAAAAATAAAAAATCGTGCAGATAGTGTTAAAAGAAATGTTTCAACTTTTATGAGGCAAACAGCATTAAATTATGAAATAAGAGAAAAGCCAGAAAGAAACTTAATAATTGCACTCACAAAGGAATTAAGGGATGTAGAAAGAGCAATAAGAAATATTGGAAGAATAGCTTATGAAAATGACTTTATTGATGAAAAAGAGCTTGAAAGAGAAAGACAGAATTTAAACAAAATTATAGCACAAGTAAAAGAAAAATTGTTGTAGGTAAAATGTATGGCTACTACATCAATTTGGAAAGTTGGAAAAAGATTAGATAAGGTTATTAAATATACTACAAATCCAGAAAAAACAGAAGATAAAAATTACAGTGAAAGTTGGTATAGAGATTTGCACAATACAGTGGAATATATAAAAGCAGATTTTAAAACAGAAAAACAATTTTATGTAACAGGAATAAATTGCAGTGAAGATAATGCTCTGGAAGAAATGAAAGCAACAAAAAAGAAATTTGGTAAAGAGAGAGGAATATTAGCATATCACGCATTTCAATCATTTGCAGAGGGAGAAGTTACTCCAGAACAGGCTCATAAAATTGGAATACAACTTGCTGAAGAACTTTGGGGAGATAGATTTGAGGTTATAGTTTCAACACATCTTAATACAAAGCATATTCATAATCATTTTGTACTCAACTCTGTATCTTTTGTTGATGGCAAAAAATACAGAGATAATAGGTCAACCTATGCTATTATGAGAAGAACATCTGATGAAATATGCAGAGAAAATAATTTAAGTGTTATAGAGGAAAAACCTTGTGGTAAGTTAAATATAGATTATAGCAAATATTATAGTTCATATTTACAAAGAGATGATTATCATACACTTGTAAAAGCAGATGTGGATTTTGCAATAAAACAGGCATATTCATACAACAATTTTGAAGATATTTTAATAGATATGGGTTATACAATAACAATTCGAGCAGGAAAAATAAGTTTGTGTAAGCCACCATATAAAAGAAATATAAGAATTACCAGAGCTTTTGGAGAGGAATACAGTATGGATAATATTGAAGAAAGAATAATGAGCAACACTTCATATATTCCTTTACTTGCTAAAAGTAAAATTAAAAGATATAAAGGTAAAAATAGAAAATCAATAAGGTATGATCGAGGTAGTCTATATAGATTATATCTTTATTATTGTTATATGTTTAAAGTATTTCCTAAAAATAACAGAATAAAGTTATCTGAAAATATGAAAAAAGAAGTTAGAAAAATGGAACAAATGTCGAATGAGATTAAGTTCATTTGTAGAAACAAAATAAAATCTACAGATGAACTTTTTTCATATAAAAAAAATCTTGCAGAGGAACTAAACAATCAAATGAAAGAGAGGTGTAAATTGAGAAGAAGTAGAGAAAAATGTCAAGATAGTGAAGAAAGACAAAAAATATGTAATGAAATATTAGTTGTTTCTGATAAGATTAATTATTTAAAAAAGGAGGTAAAGTTATGTGAAGATGTTAGAAAAAGAAATATAACAATGAAAGAAAACATTAGAGAAATTGAAGAAGAAAAATTAAAAGGAAAGGAGAAAAATGATTATGAGTACAGCAGGTGATTCAGCTGACCACTTAATGCAATTATATTTAGATGGTGTTGAGGTTGGCTTTAAAATTGTAGGCGAGGGTGCAAAAAATATTGCAATGATTATTACTGCAAAAATGGCAGAGAATAAGCAAACAAAAGGTAAAACAAGATTAGCTACAATGTTAAAAACAAATAAAGAATTGAAAATTTATACATTTAAAGCAGAAGATATGAAAAAATTTTCACAAGAGGCAAAAAAATATGGAGTATTATATTGTGTTTTAGCTAATAAAAAGAATTCAAAAATAGATGGATTAGTAGATATTTTAGTAAAAGATGAGGATGCTTCAAAAGTTAATCGTATAGCAGAAAGATTTGAATTTGCAAAAATTGATAAAGCACTTATTGCAAAAGATATTAATGAACAAGAAAAAGCTAAACAAGTAACAAATGAAATAACAGATGAAGAAAAACTCGTAAATGATATTTTAAGTAATCCAGAAGAAGAATTACAAGAGGTAATGCAGGAGAATTCTCCCAGTAAAGAAAATACGGAGGAAAAGAATCAGTTAGAGAGTTCCTTATCTACCAAGCACAAAAGCAAAAGCAAAACAAACGAAGAAAATAAACCATCAGTTAAACAAGAATTAGCAGAAATTACAAAAGAAGTTGAGGCAAGAGAAAAAGCAAAGGAAAATATAAAGGAAGAAAATGTTATCAAAGAAAAAAAGAAAGAACCAAAACATTATAAAGAAGAAGGACAACAGCCAAAGCCGAAACATCTAAAAGAACCAAAACACTTAAATAATGCACCAAAAAGAAAAAAGCTAAAAAGGAAAGAGAGGTAGTAAGATGGACGAGTTAGTTAATGATATTATGGGAAAAAAGCAAAGTAGTAATTCATATAAAAACAATACAAATACAAAATGGAAAGAAGAACAGTCAAGAAAAAGGCAACAGGCATTTTCAAAGATGGAAAAAATGTCTATTGTAGTAAAAACTAATGGCGAAATGTTTCAAAAATATTTAGATATTCAAAGCAGATTCAATAGAAACTCTGTTGGAAACTGCCTTATTATATTAACAGATAAGCCAAATGCTATGCAGTTTAAAGATAAAAAGTCTTGGAAAGAATTAAATGTTAATGTAAAAGCATATAATGAGCCATTTACAATATTAGAACCAGAAGAAAAAAATGGTAGAAGATATTTCAACCCAAAAGATGTATTTGATATATCACAAACAGATTCAAATATACCAGACTATAAAGATACACACACAGAAGAAGAATTACTTGCAGGTTATTTATATGATTGTAAAGCAGAAAAAGAAGTAGTAAATAAATTACTAGATGACAGCATTGGTATAAAATACGATAGTGAAACAAATAAATTATATATATGTAGGGGTATGGAAAAAACAGATAGATTTCAAGCACTTGGCAATGAACTTGCAAACATTGAATTAAGAGCAGATGAAGAAAATCATTACAAAGATTTTAAATGTAAATGTATTTCATATATGCTATGTAAAAAATATAATATAGATGTTTCAAACTATGATTTTACAGACCTACCAAGTGAACTTCAATTTAAAGATAATGGTACAGATATAAGAAAAGAATTGGACACAATAAGATTAGCCTATAATTCTATAAATGATAGAATACAAGAAAGGTTTGAAAAGGGGTTTAATTCTGAAAAAAATAGAAGTACCAAAGTGCAAGAGAGGTAGGTTAAGATGAAAGAAGAAAAAAGAGTTTTAGTATTAGACAGATATGAATATGGCATAATATTAAAAATAATAAATGATAGAAGAACAGCAATGTTAAATGAGAATAAAGACACAGAACTTGTAAACGAAATTTTAAAAAAGGTTATAAAAGCCCCAACTAAAAAGCATAGATTTTACAAGAAAGATAAAGAAATGTGTTATGAAAGATAACGGCAAATCTTATATCATTTTTTATTTGCTTGGTGGAATTGCAGTTATTTGGCTTTCCTTAATGATAGCACCTTATATTAGTGGTGGACTATCAGAAGTATTACAAGCACTTCCTAAAATAACAGAAAATCCACTTAAGATAGTGTATTGCAATAGTACAATAAAAACAATAGGAATTTTTTTAGGAATATATATTTTAGCAATTATAGTATTTCAATCTTCTAAAAAGAATTATAGGAGAGGGAAAGAATATGGCTCGGCAATATGGGGCATTGCTAAACAAGTCTGTAAAAAATATAAGCAATTTCCACAAAAAAATAATAAAATATTAACACAAAATTTTAGCATAGGACTAAATTCAAGAAAACATAGAAGAAATTTAAACATTCTTGTATGTGGAGGAAGTCGGAGCAGGTAAAACGAGATTTTTCGTAAAACCCAATTTAATGCAATGCAATTCATCATTTGTAGTATTAGACCCTAAACGGAGAAATATTACGAGATGTGGGCAATTTATTAAAAAAAGAAAAATATAAAATTAAAATATTAGATTTAGTAAATCCAAAATATAGCCATTGTTATAATCCATTTGTATATATTAAGGATGATAATGATGTGCAAAAACTTGTATCAAATTTGTTTAAAAGCACAACACCAAAAGGGAGTGTCAGCAATGATCCGTTCTGGGACATTGCAGCCTCAATGTTGTTAAGTGCTTTAATTTTTTATCTAAAATATGAAGCTCCAGTTGAGGAGCAAAATTTTGCTATGGTCGGAGAAATGTTGAGGGCAGGAACACCAAAAGAAGATGATGACAGTTATGAAAGCCCACTCGATATTTTATTTAAAAGATTAGAATTTAGAAACAAAGACCATATAGCAGTAAAATATTACAAAGACTACCACAGTGGTTCTGGAAGAACTTTAAAGTCTATACAGGTAACACTTGCTTCAAGATTAGAAAAATTCAATATTGAAGATATAGCAAAACTAACTATGGTAGATGAAATGGAATTAGACAAATTAGGAGAAGAAAAAACAGCATTATTTGCAATAATTCCAGATAGTCATACTGCATTTAATTTTCTTGTAAGTATTCTTTACACACAAATTTTCCAAATATTATATTATCAAGCTGATATACAGCATAAAGGTGCATTGCCACTTCATGTTCATTTTTTAATGGATGAATTTGCAAATGTTGCATTACCAGATGATTTTGACAAAATTCTTGCTACAATTCGTTCAAGAAATAGTTCTATTAGTATTATTATTCAAAACTTAAACCAGTTAAAAGCTCTTTTTGAAAAACAATGGGAAAGTATAATTGGTAATTGTGATGAATTTTTGTATCTGGGTGGCAATGAACAAAGCACTCAGAAATATGTTTCTGAACTTTTAGGAAAAGAAACTATTGATATAAACACCTATGGTAAAAGTACAGGTTATTCTGGTAATTATTCTACAAATTATCAAAACACAGGTAGAGATTTAATGACACCAGATGAAGTAAGAATGCTTGAAAATGAGAAAGCGATTTTATTTATAAGAGGGGAAAAGCCTATTATAGATTATAAGTATGACTTATTGAAACATCCTAATGTTAAATATACAGCAGATGGAGAAGGTAAAATATTTGAACACGGAGATACAAGTATAGCAACAGCCTCATTCTCTAAATTAGATGAAAAAGAGGTAAGAAATCTAATTGATACAAATGAAGAAATTAAGAAAATAAATGTAAGTTATGAACTTCTATCAGAAGAAGATATAGAAGAATATTTTTTAATGGAGGAATATGAAGATGAAAGAAAAAATGAAAGTGAAGAAAATAAGCAAAATAACTAATATTGTAACAAAAGTATTATTAGTCGCAACAGTATTAGTATTAGGTAATAACACAGTTTTTGGGGCAGACGACCCATTGTCTGTAATAAAGAATTTACAAGATTTTATTTTTAGTATTATACAAGCAGTTGGAATAATATTAGTTGCTTGGGGAATTGTGCAAGTTGGACTGGCTTTGAAATCACACGATCCTCAACAAAGAGCTAGTGGATTTTTTAGTTTAGCAGGTGGAATAATAATAACATTTACAAAACAAGTATTAGAATTTATTACAAAATAAGAAATAGGCAGGTCAAAGGACTTGCCTTTTAAATTTTAGAAGAATGGAGGTCGAAGAATGAGTAATAATTGGATTGTAGGAAATCTCCAAAATGCAATAAATACTTGGAATTCAAAGTTAAGCGAGATATGGAATTTATTAACTATGACACCAGAAACATTTAAAGATGGAAACATTTGGAGAGTTATTGTTGATATAAACGGAGGGCTACAAGCAATAGGACTAGGACTACTGGTAATATTCTTTGCAGTAGGAGTAGTAAAAACTTGTGGTAGTTTTTCAGAAGTAAAAAAGCCAGAGCAGGTTATAAAACTATTTGTTAGATTTGCTTTATCAAAAGCAGTAATAACTTATGGACTTGACTTAATGTTAGCAATTTTTAAGATAATGCAGGGAATTGTTACTACTATTATGAATACAGCTGGAGTTGGAGGATATAGCCAAACAGTTTTGCCACAAGAAATGATAACGGCAATTGAAAGCTGTCGGTTTTTTTGAAAGTATTCCGTTATGGGCAGTAACATTAATACGGAGGATTATTAGTAACAGTATTAAGTTTTGTAATGATATTAAGTGTTTATGGAAGATTTTTTAGAATGTATTTATATACAGCAATTGCTCCTATTCCATTAGCAACCTTTGCAGGAGAACCGACACAAAGCATAGGAAAAACATTTATAAAAAGTTATACAGCAGTATGTTTAGAGGGAGCTATCATCTTACTTGCTTGTATTATATTTTCACTATTTGCCAGTTCTCCACCTGTTGTAGATACAAATGCAGAGGCTGTAAATCAAGTATGGAATTATATTGGAGAATTAGTATTCAATATGCTAGTTCTGGTAGGTACAATTAAAATGTCTGACAGAGTTGTAAGAGAAATGATGGGATTATAAATATGGAGGTAATTATAATGAACGATTATGAAACAATAAAACAAATGAAAATGAAAGCAGTAGATATTTTACTAGAAAGTGAAGATTATTCAAACTATAAGTTAGAATATATATTAGCAAATAAAGATGATGAAACAAGGGCAATAGCAGTAGCTTCACATTACGATGAAATTGCACAAATAGATTTGAGTACAAATGAAATAAGTCAAATTCCTGATTGGGATTACAATATAGATGAATATATATTTAATGAACTTGAAAATGGAAGTGTAATTAAATATATGTCAAGAGATTGCCATTATGGGATATGGACTTCAGTAGAACAATGGTATCCAGAGGATATTGAGCATAAAAAAGGTATGCAAGAGTATTTAAAGTATTGTAAGAAAAATAAAGTAACAAAAAAAGAAATCAAATATGATGGAGAAAATATTATGAACTATTTAAAACCGAAAAATAAAGAAAGGGGTAGATAGTATATGAAAGTCAATAAAACAAGAATGTTAGAAAATGGTATGTCTATAATTGATTTAGGTTATCGTAAAGAAACACCAATAGCATTAGTAAAAAGAGATATAGATTATAAAGGAAAAAAAGAATATGAATATATTGTTGCATTTAATTATGAAATAATAAACAACAAAATAGAATGGGATTATGGTTATTATTATGGAACGGATATATTAAAAGCAAAAAAGGATTTTCAAACTGTAATAAATGGTGGAAATTTAGAAAATACATTTGATAATGACAAAGGTTATTTCCAATATTTAGACTTTATAATTGAAAAAGAAGAAGAAAATACAGAAAATACTAATGAAATCATTGTACAGATATATGAGAGTGAACAAAACTACATTGATGGAGATTATCTTGAAAGAGTATCAATAGAAAAAAATAATTTAGAATCAAATATTAAAGAATATATTGAACAGGAATACTTTGAAAGAGATATTAAGAAAAATATTGAGAAAGGTAGGTAATAAAAGTGGAGGTTAAAATAAATAAGGAAATTAGGGACTATACGGAATCTATTTTTTTCGGCTTGAATTTAAGACAACTAATATGCTCAATATGTGCTTGTCTTACATCTATTGGATTATATTTCTTATTAAGAAATCATTTAGGAAAAGAAATGTTGTCTTGGATTTGTATTGTTGGAGCAATACCATTTGGAGCAATGGGATTTGTTAAATACAATGGAATGACAGCAGAACAACTAGTTGCTGAATGGTTTAAGTCAGAAGTGTTAATGCCAAGCATCTTACATTTCAAACCAGAAAACATTTATGAGGAACTACTAAAAGAGGAATATAAAAGAATTGAAAAGGAGGAAATGAAAATTGAAAATAAACCTAATAAATTTATTCAAAGTAAAAGAAAAAGAGAAAGAAAAAGTAAGAATTCCTAGAACTGTGCAACATACTATTCCTATAAATACAGTTTATGAAGATGGAATTTTTAAAGTTGGGAAAAATAAGTATTCTAAAACATTTAGATTTTCTGATGTAAATTATGCAGTTGCAGGGCAGGAAGATAAGGAAAGGATGTTTTTAGATTATGGAGCTATATTAAATTTACTAGATTGTGGCTCAAATCCAAAATTAACAATAATAAATAGAAAACTTAACAAAGTAGATTTTGATAATAGAATTAAGCTTCAATTAGAAAATGATAACTTAACGGAGTATAGAAAAGAATTTAATGAAATGTTAGCAAAAAACTCTGTTGATTCAGAGAATATGATACAAGAAAAGCTATTGACTATTACAATAGGAAAAAAGAATATAGAAGAAGCTAGAAAGTATTTCTCAAGAACTGGTACAGAACTTGGTAATAACTTTGGAAAGTTAAATTCAAAACTTGATGATTTGGATTTAAAAGAAAGATTACGAATATTTTATGATTTTTACAGAAGTGGAGAAGAAGATTTATATAAATTTGATTTAAAAACATTTATGAAAAAGGGACATAACTTTAAAGATTACATTTGCCCTGACACAATGGAATTTAAGCGAGATTACTTTAAATTGGGAGATAAGTATGGCAGAGTATTATATTTAAAAGAGTACGCAACTTTCATTAGAGATGATATTATTACTGAATTAACCGAGCTTAATAAAAATATGATGTTATCAATAGATTTAAAACCTGTACCAATGGAAACTGCAATTAAATTAGCAGAAAAAATTAGACTAGGTATAGAAACCAATATCACTCAATGGCAGAAAAGACAAAACGAAAACAATAATTTTTCTGCTGTAATTCCTTATGATTTAGAAAAACAAAGAGAGGCAAGTAAAGAGATGCTTGATGATTTAATAACAAGAGATCAAAAAATGTTTTTATCAGTATTAACAATAGTTCATATAGCAGATACAAAAGAGGAATTAGACAGTGATACAGAATCTTTAATTACAACAGCCAATAAATTCATGTGCCAATTAACAAAATTAAGATTTCAACAGCTAGGTGGACTTAATACTGCTATGCCTTATGGTGTAAAAAGAATAAATGCAACACGAACTCTAACAACCGAAAGTTTATCAACTTTTATGCCTTTTAAAGTTCAAGAGATACAAGATAGCAAAGGTATTTACTATGGAAAAAATAAAATATCTAAAAATTTAATAATGATAGATAGAAAAGGGTTACAAAATGGTAACTCTTTTATTTTACGGTGTATCTGGAAGTGGAAAAAGTTTTACAGCAAAACTTGAAATTACGGCTATAATGTTGAAAGACAAGAATTCAGATATAATAATTATTGATCCTGAAGCTGAATATAAACCACTTGTAAGAGATTTAGGAGGAGAAGTAATTAAAATATCAGCGCAAAGTGACAATCACATAAATGCACTTGATTTGAATAAGAACTATGGAGAAAAGAATCCAATAATTGAAAAAGCAGAGTTTGTATTATCACTATGCGAACAAGCAATGGGTGGAAAAGATATAACATCAATGCAAAAATCTATAATAGATAGGTGTACTTCACTTGTATATAGATATTATGAGCAGGGAAATTATAAAGGAACTCCACCAACATTAGAGGATTTCAGAAAGGTATTACTAGAACAGCCAGAAACAGAGGCAAAGGAAATTGCACTTGCTTTAGAGCTATTTACGACAGGAAGTTTAAATACTTTTTCAAAACAAACTAATGTTGAAGTTAATAATAGGTTGATTTGTTATGATATTAAGGATTTAGGAGAACAACTTACACCATTAGGAATGCTTGTAATACTAGATAGCATTCTTAACAGAATATCAAAAAATAGAGAAAAAGGAAAAACAACTTACATTTTCATTGATGAAATATATTTGCTATTCAAATATGAATATACATCACGATTTATTTTTGAATTATGGAAAAGAATTAGAAAATATGGTGGCTGTGCAACAGGTATTACTCAAAATGTTGAGGAACTTCTAATAAATAAAAAAGCTAGAATGATGTTAGCAAATAGTGAATTGATAATAATGTTAAATCAATCTGCAACAGATAGAAATGAACTTGCAAGTCTTTTAAATATGAAAGAGATGGAAACCAAATATATTACTAATGTGGGTACAGGAGAGGGGTTAATAAAAGTAAAAAGTTCTTTAGTTCCTTTTGAAAATAAATTCCCAAAAGATACAAAATTATATAAGTTAATGACTACAAAATTAGAAGAAACAATAGATTATGCTAATAATAAGGGAGAAGAAAACATTTGAAAAAGTTAATTTATATAATTATTATAATACTACTAATAAGTGCAATGCTTATTAGTAGTTATTTTATTTTTAAAGAGGAAAAAGAACAAATACAGCAAGAAGATATATTTGAGGAACTTATAGAAGATACCCAAAACAATAACAAGCAGGTACAAGAAGAAGATAATGTTAATATGCAAGAATTATATTTAAAGAACAACGATATAGTAGGTTGGATTAGAATAGATGGAACAAATATAGATTACCCAGTAATGCAAAAGATAGAAATAAAAGACTATTATTTAAGAAAAAACTTTTATAAAGAATATTCTATAATGGGAACACCTTATATTGCAGAACAATGTAACTTGAAAAATAGTGATAATTTAATTATCTATGGACACAACATTAGTAAAAAGAGAATGTTTGGAGAATTAGAAAATTATAAGAAAAAAGAATTTTACGAAAATCATAAGGTAATAAAATTTTTTACAATGGAGAATTGTGAAAAATATGAGATTATATATGTATTCAAAACAGTGGCAGAGAAAGGCTTTAAATATTATAAATATTATAATCTAAAAGAAAGAGGAGAGTTTGAAACATTTGTAAAACAATGTAGCAAACTCTCTTTATATGATACAGAACAAAGTGCAGAATATGGAGATAAATTCATAACACTATCTACTTGTGAATATTCACAAGAAAATGGAAGATTAGTAGTTGTAGCAAAAAGAATAAGCTAGGAGGTGGAAACTTGGCAGATATAAAAACTAAACAAAAAAGTGACTTAAAAATCAAGCAAATAAACAAAAATAAATTGTTTGAAGATAATTTAAAAGGCAATTTGTTAAGCATAAAAGATAAGGCAAGCACAGAAGAAAATTCAAAGCAAGAATATGAACAACAAAAATTAGAAAATAGTATAGATTATATAACTAATAAAGGAATAAATGCTTTTAATCATTATGGTAAAAAATCAACAAAGAATATTGTTCAAAACGCAAAGGACATAAAAAATAAAATGGCTAGAATTAAAAACTTGAAAAAAGCTAATAAAGGAATAAAAGGAGTAGAAAAAACAACCAAAAATTCTATTAAAATTGCAAAAAAACGGAGCAAAGAACACAGCAAAAGCAACCAAGACAACAATAAAAGCAAGTAAAAAAGCCATAAAAGTAGCAAAAGAAACAGCAAAAGCGACAGCCAAAGGAATAAAAGCTACCATTAAAATAACAATAAAAATAATAAAAGCAATAATTGCAGCAACAAAGGCACTTGCTTATGCAATTATTGCAGGAGGTTGGATTGCAGTTTTAATTATTGTAATCATAACTTTAATTGCCTTAATATGTACCTCTGTTTTTGGAATATTCTTCTCATCAGAAAATACAGGAAGTAAAGTAACAATAGGAGAAACACAAGAAATAACTACAATGAGTAAGGTTATATCAGACATAAATAAAGAATTTATGAAAAAAATTACAGATATACAAAATTCAAATTCCTATGATGAGTGTGAGATAAATTCTAACAGAGCAGAATGGAAAGATGTACTTTCAATATATGCTGTAAAGGTAAGTGGAGGAAACGAGCAAACTGATGTAATAACTATTGATGACAATAAAGTAAAAGAATTAAAAAATATATTCTGGGAAATGAATGAAATAAATCATAATATTACAGAAAAAACAGAAACGAAAACAGAGATACACTTAACAAAAACGGAAAGAAAAACGATAACAACAAAGACATTGCATATAAATATTACAAGCAAATCAGTAGAAGAAATGGCAGAAAAATATAATTTTAATCAAGAACAAATGAAACAACTGACTGAAATAAGAGATAGCGAGTATGCAAGTATGTGGAGTGCAGTAATTTATGGTACTTCTGTTGGAAGTAATGATATAGTTGCAGTAGCATTGAGTCAAGTTGGAAATATTGGAGGAGAGCCTTACTGGAGCTGGTATGGATTTAAAAGTCGTGAAGAATGGTGTGCTTGTTTTGTTTCTTGGTGTGCAAATGAGTGCAACTATATTGAAAAAGGTATTATTCCTAAATTTGCAGGTTGTGGAAATGGAGTGGATTGGTTTAAAGCGTGTTTATTATGGAAAGATAGAGGCTTTATTCCAAAAGGTCGGCGATATTATATTCTTCGATTGGGCTACTGATAAAGATGGAAGAAATGGAAAAGCAGACCATGTTCGGAATTGTTGAGAAAGTTGAGAATGGAAAAGTCTATACAATAGAGGGCAATTCAAACGACAGATGTTGTCAAAGAGAATATGATATAAATAGTTTGGATATTTTAGGTTATGGAATACCAATGTATTGATTAAAAGTGAAAAATGATATTATCTTATAAACAAGAGAGGTAAAAAATGAGATTAAAAAAGTTTGATGTGGTTGAATTAGTAGATGAGAATAAAGCAACAATTTTAGGTGTTAGCAAAAATAATTATTATGCAGAAATTGTTGATAAAGAGGGAAAAACGATAGAATATAGAAATATTAAACCAGAAAAAGTAAGAAAGATTTTATTTACAAGAGATAGAGAAAGATAGATAAAAAGTGTACTAGCAAATTGAAGTGAACCCAAATTTATAGCTAGTACACTTTTTATTTTTTACAAAAAATAGAAGATATGATATAATACTTGTGAATAAAAATGAAAGAAGAATTTAGTAGTAATAAAGTCGAAAAATAATAATTTTTAAGTGAGGTTGATAGTATGAAAAATGGAAAAATACCTAATCCAAATACAATAAAATGGTTAAAAAGGATGAATTATATTAAATAACAAAAAGATGGAAATATTCGCCAAAAAAACATTGGAATTGTTGGTAATGAAGTTGCTTTATTTAATGTTCTGAGTTATAATGTTAAATATAAGGAGGAGTGCGATTCTATGAAGATTGGAAAATTAAATATTTCTAAAAAAAATCTTATTATAATTGGTGTTGTTGTTCTTGTTGTTATTGGAGGCACTGTTTTACTTACTAAGGGTGGTAGTAAAGGAAAAGGAATACTATATAACCCAGATAAAAACATTAAAATAGTTAAATCAGAGGCAAGTCAAATAGAATTTGAAGATTTTAGTAATG